>Ga0131853_10013876_pt1 | contig 14760 bp, 8 predicted proteins | sample TergutLab28metaG_FD_92764 | JGI IMG/M metagenome (GOLD analysis project Ga0131853, IMG submission 92764) | Labiotermes labralis P1 segment gut microbial communities from Petit-Saut dam, French Guiana - Lab288 P1 (version 2) (version 2) | ecosystem: Host-associated > Arthropoda: Insects >... | reverse complement strand
AGTTTGTGTATAGAGATACAACGAATGTGGAACCTCAAATGTACGATTGCACCAGTAATAATTGGAGCCACTGGAATAGTAACGAGAAGTTTAAAGAAAAATTTGGAAACTATACCAGGAAAATACTCGATAGATTCACTACAAAAGACAGCTATACTTGAAACATCACACATAATAGGGAAAGTACTGCAATGTGAAGCTTGAAGCGTGAGTGGTGGGGATCACCGCTGGTTCAAGAGAAGTACCAGGAAGAAATGCCTGTGACAGGAGACATACATTTTGTATAATAATAATAATAATAATAATAATTTATTATTATTATTATTATTATTGTTTACTGCAATTGAGTTGTCACCTGGTGGCAGTGGTTATTTTACATGCATACAAAATATGAAATTGGTTACTACTAAATTGAAGTCGGGAGGACTACATGAGAAGCATGTAGTGGCAACTTGGAATCTTTGGAACCATCTCAGTATTTGCTTATAGACACAGTGAAAGCAAGAAAAACCTGTGTCGAGGTGGCCGGTCGCAGGGCCTTCCGAATACTGACTTCTAGCCAGCAGTCAAGCTTCTAAATTAAAAAAAAAACAGCAATGCACACACAGTAAACAAATACACATAAGATGACAACAATACACACAAGACAACTACAACAATACACACGGCCAACCAACAACAATTACACACAAGACAACTTAAAACTAGCAACAATACACACGAGACAAATGATTCATATGCACCGAAATATGAAGGGGTATGTACTGCACAACAGATATTCAAATATAATTATTTACTTGATGGTCATCAATTGAAGATTATAGTGCGTGGTCGATAACGGCGAACTAAATGAATACTATTCTTCGTTCTACGCCCATGCTTCAGCGTAGGAAATTAGCCCTGTTTTCGATATGGGTTTTTCCCATAAGTTTTCTCTATTATGTATTTAGCCGAAACGTGGTAGCTTAACACTCAATGTATCTGTTGACCTTGCTGCACATGCGGCTTTGTTTCCAAATCACAAGACAACTTACAGCTTCAAGAATGAGTTAGACTCAGGCCTTAATAAAGATGAGAGACTGACAGTTTACGTATAAAAGTAGCATTGAGGCGCGTTCGCTTATCCATTTTTGCCGTAAAAAACAGTAAGTGCTATATGTTCTGAGTATCTGTCTGGAGCCTTATTTTCACAGCATGCATTGCGCATGCGCCATGTTTTATTTATCATCTGTGGCCTATCTGGCTGTACCATATTTCCCACATTACCTCACAAACGGCACGATTTTATTTTGGGGGAAACATTTATGAAACATAAAATATGTATTTTGAATTTGTCTACTGTTGTCTGAAGTACGTCGTATTTGTCGTTCTAAAAATAATACATTGAAATATTGCCATAAACATATTTAGGTCTTCAGGTACAGTAACCTTTAATGAAAGATGACACTTGTCGGAATATTCTCGAAAAGTCCTCGAATAACAAATTTAACTAAAACCCATCCAGTGGTAGCCGAGTTATTTTACGCGGGCGGACAGACAGAGAGACATGACGAAGCTCAGAGTGGCTTTTCCCAATTTTACGAAGCGCCTAAAAGAATTTAATTTGAAAATGAGCCCATTGTTTATCAGTGGATTAAGTAGGAAACTTGCTGTGAAACTTTATGAAAAGAAGCTCATTAATCAAGACCTTAATGACTCAATAATATAAATAACCAACTAGATGAAACAATAACGGTTTATTAATAATTTCAATCAGCACAACATGTTTCGGGCGATAATTTCGCTCATCCTGAGGAGCACTAGATTGTGTTTACAGCATGTGGTATAAAGCACCGACGATGCTGCAACATCGTCGGTGCTTTATACCACAAGCTGTAAACACAGTCTAGTGCTCCTGAGGATGGGCGAAATTATCGCCCGAAAAATGTTGAGCTGATTGAAATTATTAATAAACCGTTATTGTTGCATCTATTTGGTTATTTATGTTATTGTATCAGGGATGCACGGTCACAAAGCATCAAACCTTACTGATTGTTACTTCAATAAAATTACACTATCGTGCAGTAGATACACCAGGAGATTAACTGTCTGCCTTCTTGTCGACCACTTCAAGCGGATGCTGAGAATTTCACGTTTTGCTTTTACCATTTGGTTGTCTTGACTTTTGTTGCCTGCTAAACCTGAAGGACACAACCAAAGCACCTTAGGTTCTCTTAACCCACTATGTCTGGAACTCGCAGGTGTTTTGGAATGACGTCCGCACAATTTCCACGTCTGTTAAAGCTGATTTTAGAAATAAGATTAGTAGTGGAAATTGAAACATTTTTATAGCTTTAATTCCAAAATTTATTCTGTACGTATTATTTGCAAAGTGCTGTTGTGTCAAAATTTTGAGGAGCGAAATATCTTTGAAAGAAAAATAAGTATGTTTTTAAGATAGAAATTGTAACGCACATTCATTGAGAAAGACAGAGAACAGGCCTCCGCACGACTACAGCTCCATACCTGCCGAGGACCCCCCCCCAAAAAAAATAGCGTTATTATCTGGTTTTTATTCGTGTATTTTGTATTATTATCTGTATCTGTTTGGTTTCATAGTGTTTTATCTGACTCCTGTTTTCGCTCGGTTTGTTAAGTTATTTGTTTCGCTCCAGTTCGCTAATAAGGCCCTATGTAGAGATCTCTATACCACGTGCACGCGCATGCATATAGCTAGTTCTTAAGTTCCCCTAAGACAACCTAAAGATGGCCAGTACAGGCCGAAACATGTAGTTGTTCCATAACAGTCATTAAATACACCTCAGTGACACAGTTGTGTTTGACTGCATACCATTTCCTAGTTTCACACACACACACACAACGGGGATGGGCTCACTTCCAAGATTGTAACGCGTGTATCAGTTTGGATCTGGTAACGAGCTTTACCTCTTGTAGTACAAAATAGAAAAGAGTTGAAGAAATATACATTCTGAGAAGATATTCTACCGAGGACAAAATATTTTACATGTGGAAAAATTATAATTATTACATAAACATGTTTCAAATATAATCCTGATAAAACAGAAAGTTTCATAAAGTGAAGTTATTAATAAAATCTTCAAATCTTATAATAAGAACTATTTTTGGTCGTATTAAAATTTGTTACTAATATGAGTTTGGGGACCGCGGTAGCACAATGGGTAAGGTGCTGTTCTAGAAATCGGAAGGTCGCTAATTCGATTCCAGATAGTATCATTGGAATTTTTCATTGACATAATCCTTCCGATCGCACTATGGCCCTGGGGTCGGCTCATCCTCTAACAGAAATGAATACCAGGAGTATTTCCTGGGGGTAAAGGCGGCCGGTGCGTAAGGCTGACAACCTTACCACAATCCTGTGCCGTAGTCACGTAATCTGGGAACCTTAATTTCCTGGAACCCTCTGGGCACCTCGGGCCTGTAATGGGACTGATTTACCTTAAATAATATGAGTTTGAGGAATTCATGATTGATATATCACCATTACCAAGAAACGGATATGCATGCTGCACACTCGTTGATTGTGAAGTAATAATACTGGCTTAATATTACGTTGATTGGAACAAGACTTCACACCTTGATAGCGATTCGTGTTAACTGTCACGTACTTAAAGGCTGCCCTTTTCGTAACATCCGATATTTTGAATGTCTAAAAAAAAACGAAACTTGGTCCTTGAAAAATACAGATGCACTGATCCGCGTTTCGTGAAGCCCCTGAAATTCATCACTGATTTTAAAGGAAGTGGGCTTAATCAGAAAAATCCAATTCATATTCTCATGCCCTACTTATTTAAGATCCGTCCTTCCACTTTCACTTATCTGTCCCTTCTCTCTTCTCATTTGCAGATTAAAATGTTGAATGCTACACCCTTGTCCAGTGCTTGCTACACACGTCTCTTTTTCCATCCTAAATGATTAATTCCCCCAACACCGTAATATACAGTTGAGATTCTAATTTATATATCTTACGCAGATTTATTTTCATACTTCTGTTACTTTCTCTCCCACACGCCTACAAATTTTCCCCATTCTTTTGAACAGAAATAATCCATGTTTTCCTTTAAATACACGCCACTGAATTGCACATCGCTGTGCAGTTTAAGACGTAAATTTCCAGTGTCTTGATTGCTGGGATCACGGGTTCGAATTCCGCTGAGGGCATGGATGTTTGTGTTTTGTGTTTGTTGTGTGCTGTTAAGTTAGCGGCCTCTGTGACGAGCGGATCACTCGTTCAGAGGATTCCTACCGGATGTGCGTGCGCGCGCGCGTGCTTGTGTGTGTCTAAATGTGTGTGGTCTAGAAACCTCAACAGTAATTCAGCTTAGGTTTTATTTGGGCTGTTTTCTCACATAAGATGTTTGCAAATCGGTATTAACCAAATGTTATGATTTTAATTATGTGCATTTAAGTGTATGTTTAAAAATCGGTCACTTCAAAAATATTTGCCTACTGGCGCATTCGGATAAATTAGCTTTATGAAACACAATAGAACCACAATATTTCATGTACGGCTACAAAGTAGAACTTAGTTTTATGTGAAAAGAGCAAATTTCATTATTGTAAAGAACGTACCCATGAGCTGTGCATTTAATTAGGTTGTTCAGCCAGGGTATTTGTTTTGTTTTAGGGTTTTCTGGTTTAAAGGCGAAATTTTGTTTAATATCATTCATAAAGTACAACATTTTTGTCCTCAGAAAAGAGTTAAAGGGACCAAAACTTACCCGAGTATTCTGAAAATCGACATCTAAGCCCAGTAAAATAGAAACTTAAAAAATGAGGACCAAACTAAGAAATTTCGAGATATTAATGTGTGCTTATGCACACACAACACACCCCTCACGCGCGCCTATGGTGATATTACTGTGATATATTTATAATCATTTATGTGTAAAAGGATTTTTACGTATTTCTGTGACCAACTAAACAACACTTTGATTTACCCTAGCTCGGCCTGAAAATTTAACTCATTGTTAAGATACGTTTGAAGTCTAAACCACCTGAATAAAACTTCTGGGCTTATTGTGCGTGCCGTAACACTTCCGGCACTTTATTTTCTTCGTCGATTTTACATTTTGAAACTGTTACTGAATTATTACACCAACTACTGCACATATATAAAATTTATAAAATTTACACATTAAAACATTAAAAACGCTCCTACATGTTTCGGTCCTAAGACCATCATCAAGGTGTTGTGGCAGCATGCTGCCACAACACCCAAGTGGTACAACGAAATTAATATGTGACTATTTCTAGTGTGACTTTAGCAAGGAATATATATAGCTCCCTGATGATGGTCTTAGGACCGAAACATGTAGGAGCGTTTTTAATGGTTTAATGTGTAAATTTTATATATGTGCAGTAGATGGTGTAATAATTGAATAACTCGACAACATGCACGGTGTAAAAATGAAAATTGTAACCTATAATTGCTAAATTTTAAAGATTTTAAACAAAACCATGATGAAGGCGAGTACTTTAGGGTACCCTTTCCACTATGTGTGCAACATTCAGTTTAACCCTTCAAGCGCCCAGTTAAATCCCATCTGCCCTTTGCTAGCATTGTTCGGAGCTCACTATATTTTCCACGTAAGCAGGTAAAGGGTTAAGGTGCTCCGTTTCGTATCACATCTGTCACGATAAACTGTATTAGTATTGCTAGAATGCGGGCAAAATATGTTTGTGTGTGTGTGTGTGTGTAATGGAAGCTAAAAATGAATATTCAAAATTGTATATTCGAACGAAATTATTTTATAAATTAAAGCAAAAGTTCTTTCAGTGCTTTTTAAATGGAATTTTATTTTATTTGTGTCGTAGAATATATCCGACGTATCCTTTTGATTTTAAGCAGAATTTAAATATCTAAACGATTTCTTCCATAGTTAAACAATACAAGGTTTTTTTTTCAAAAGCCTTTTATCGGTTACAAATTTGTTACATAAGTGCAGTCGTAAGAACGTTTCAGTTTCAAGAGTGTCACCTTTAGTTTACGAACATACCTATATAGAAATAATCGATTCATATGGTTTGAAGTCTTCTGTTAAATAAGATATACTTTTCCTGTTTGGTAGATCTTGAAATGTCACCAAGATATAACGTACGGCAACTATAGAGAATATAATATCGTATATCACGTGGATTTGTTGCGGATCCAAGAGAATATAATAGTTTTGTAGCAAAGCACATGGGTTATTCCACTGAGCGTGAGTTATATTTCATCCAGGACTTACAGATTCAGCCGTCCGCAAACAACGATATTTCTTAAATGTAGACTGCTCAGTTAACAATTCTCTATCATCTGTGTAAGTTATGTACGAGGGCTGTCCGGAAAGTATTAAGCCATTTTGAACATCTCAAGAACAGATCACGTGGTCTTGATGTAACTTGGCAGCCAGTCAGAGGAGACCTTAGTGTGCATCCGTGAACAGTCACTCTCCCGTGGGGCTAGTCAGTCGGCAGTGAGACGCCGTTGACTGATCTTGTGTGCTGTGTGACCGTCACATTCACAATGACCGAGCGAGCAGATCAGCTTCATCACGACAATGCACCTGCCCATTCTACAGCTCTCGGTGCAGGCTTTTTTGGCAAAGCTTCACATCACCCAGGTCTGTCCCCACCCCACCCCCTACAGCCCAGATTTGGCTCCCTGCGATTTCTGGCTTTTCCAAAATCCAAAATCGCCGTTGTTAATGTGACGGTCACACAGTACACAAGATCAGTCAACCGCCTCTCAATGTCGACTGACTGGCCCCCATGGGACAGTGTTTGTTCACGGACGCACAGTAGGTTCTCCTCTGACAGGCTGTCAAGGTATATCAAGGCCACGCGACCGGTTCTCGAGATATTCAAAATGGCTGAATAATTTCCGTACAGCCCTCGTAGGTCCGTTATTATCCGTCTGCGAATGGCGGTTTATGATGTCAGCAAATACTGTTTCTTCTTTACTGCATAATTTTGAACATCGTTGTGCATTTGAATACTCAAGGAAAGGGTTGAGTTGAAGTTGATCTTAAATGATGGCGGATACCTAGATTCGATCCTAGGTCAGTTAGCTGGGGGTTTTTGTTGAAAAGAGTGACAGTGGAACAACTACTTTTCGAATAATTGTATTCTTCCATGTCTGCATTATTTTACCGTTTTTCCCTACTCTTATTTCTTCCCTTTGTCTGATATTTCGAATTGAAAGGTTTGTTTAAAAACATTTCTCTTCCTACTGGTACTTTTCTACACAACGTATTTCCTATTAAAGCAGGTACTGAACAAGAGCTAATTAGCAAATTTTGATTGTCTACACTGTGACAGATAAATTTTACCTTGTTGAATTCCAGCTCGCTTGAAATATTGTGCTCTCAATTATGCGACATTTGTGGAATAGTCTTTGTACAATTTGTTACGCTTCCTTCGTTATGCTGAAACATAGCAAAATGTTAGTGTAACGAGACAGCTGCATAATTGATTAATTAATTAATTAATCAATCTTTTGTTTGTGTTGTATTTTGTGTATAATAAAATAAATTTTAACCTTGAAAATTGTGATAGTCTTTTCCTTATCAACTTGATGCACAAATTCTTTATTTTAATATATTTATTATATGCCTCTACATGTTTCCAGCACTATTATGCTCATATTCAGGAGGACCATTGTATTAGTACAGCATCTGGTATCGTCACTTCCTTTGGGTGACTGTTCAGTACACAGGTTACGAGAGGAATCTCGTAACCTGTGTACTGAACAGTCACCCAAAGAGAGTGACAATACCAGATGCTGTACTAATACAATGGTCCTCCTGAAGAAGAGCATAATAGTGCTCCAAACATGTAGAGGAATATAATAAAAGTATTAAAATAAAGAATTTATGCATCAAGTTGTTAAGAAAAAGACTATCATTATTTTAGGATGCACGGTCAACAAAACGTAAAAATTTTTCTTTGAAAAGTGTGTTAGGCAACATTCGTGGTAGCTCAAACAGTAGACTTATTTAGAGCTAAATAGATTCAGAATAGGTACTTAACCCAAACTGGTGGAACGTTATTGAACTAAATAAATAGTACTTCTGTTCATTCTTATAATAAAACCAACTAGATGCACTAATTTCCCAACTTTTTTTGCAATAAAAATCTACATGTTTCGGACATTTCCTCTGTCCATCATCAGGGAGTTTTTCACTTTACACAAAGCAATGGTATATGTCGTACAGGTTCGCTGACAGCTTGCGAGCAGGATCAGGACGGAACTGGTTTGGTTCTGCTGCTGGTGGGGAGCACAGACAAACAGGTTCCGTCCTGATCCTGCTCGCAAGCTGTCAGCAAACCTGTTTGACATATACAATTGCTGTGTGTACAGTGAAAAACTCCTTGATGATGGACAGAGGAACTGTCCGAAACATGTAGAGTTTTATTCCAAAAATAAATTTGAGAAATTAATGCATCTAGTTGGCTTTATTATAAGAATTTATCACGAAGCATGGTTACCTGAGCGTCAAATACTTCTGTACAATTATTTTTTAAACATGTATACAAAGTCAGTATTTAAAATTGATATCTATATTCAATCCAAATTCTAGAAATTTAATTCAAACGCCACTTTCTTGCAACATCAGTTTATTTGTTTACAAAGCGGGTACTTATTTACATTCGGTAACAGTTCTTCTCTCTACTGTCTAAACAAGAAACGAAAAGCAGTGACGTAGCAGAACCACTGAGTTTCTAATTCCGTTGAAGCTAAAACTAATTTTCTTTGACACAGTTTATATCTTTCGGAATTCACTGAAACGTCCACCATAAAATAATTTAAATTTTTGCGCTGTAAATTTGCCTCCTAGCAATTGAGACTTTTAGAACCATAAAATGTAAAGCGCCTTTCTATACATTTCTCTTCGATTTTCGAAAAAAAAAAACAGAATGTTTTAAGCTTCCAGGATTCGTCTTTTGTATTTCCGGTAAATGTAGTTTCCAGATTGCTGTGGTTTCCCGCTATTATTTTTCCATCGAAGTCAACAAAGTGTGTCAACTGGTGAACAGATTTCTAGCAGGTTTCTGTTAGTGCAGAAACGAAAACAAACACGGAGTGTTCTTTCCGGAGGTAGAGGCCATTTGAAATGTGATGGCACACGCGCAGAAACCAGATTTCGTTTTTTCGGCGAAACGGACGAGTCCATTTAAATCGGCGGGGAGCATCAGTTCAGTCGACTAATGGCAGCCGAAGAATGCGCATCAGCGGTAGTAATCCTGGGTACACCAAGTTCCGAGGTGGCATGAAGAGTACTGGCTAATCACTCCATTCGCCAGTTTTCCCTTCACTTACCCTCCCGGGCGTCACTGTGTGCCATCATATTTCAACTGGACTCTACAATAGTTGATGGTAAACGGTCCTGCGTTGTTGGCTATGTCGTTTCCCATTAGATAACTACATTTAAGGAGCCTTTGGTGCAGTACTTGGACGGGTGAAACTTGGGAACAACACAAGCTGTTGATATTTGACATTTAAAGCAGAGGTTTACTGAAAAGGTGGGAAACAGTCAAGGTGCCAGGATCCACGCGCAGCTCAACTTAATACACTGTATGTTATTACATGGTCCTAGAGGCAAGTCGTATTTTTGCATACTTTAATCTTCAAATTTTTAAATAGCAAATATCAACACTATAAAGATTCTAGACCGAATAAAAGCAGGCGTAACCCGATTTCAATCTGCACTTTATTATGTCATGAATGCAATTTTGGTTCGTTCTTGTCCTTGCACAGTATCTGACCCTTGCTATGTTATTACTTAACTACTTATTTACTTAATTACTTACTTATTTACAAACTTACTTACTTAATTATTTACTTACTACATTCTTACTTACTTTCTTACTTACTTACTTACTTACTTACTTACTCACTCACTCACTTACTTACTTACTTTCTTACTAACTTACTTACTTATTTACTTACTTACTGCATGGAGTGGAGTCCTTCTTGAGTAGCTAATCGGTTTTCAACTAGTCAAGAAATTCCCTGCATTTTATGGAACCAAAATGTTTGTTGCCTCATTCAAAAGTGCCCGCCACCTGTCCCCATCCTGAGCCCCTTGCAATATTAAGAAACGATTTATTAAATAATTTACATTCAGTTTTCTCTGTGTTCTTTTCCATAGACATGAAAATGTGCGTAGTCTTACCAGTATTTGCTTCTAGACTAACTCTCTTATTGGCTAATGTTGAAGCATCGACATTCTTCATCGTGCTGATGTGTTAGCTAGCATTACCAGGGCAGAATTAGAAATGTTTCACCATTATTTACTACAATTAGAATAACCGTTTGGAAGATGTAGGCCCAAAATATTCATATTTGATACCCGTAGCTGTCTGTTTATTATTCAGTAGGGAAGGGTGTTTGTTGTCCTGCCAGTAATGCAAACACACTGCGTGGACATGCTGATTTAGCATCCTTATATAGCCATTTCATTGCAACCTTGATTTTGAAACTATATCCATTACTATTGTCTCTTTCTTTCATTTATTATTATTTCCGAATTTCTCACTTTCCATCTTTGGCTGGGAAATATTCACCTATCCTGGGATGTAGTAATCAATAGGATTTTGCTCGGTGGTCTTATTTGTAGTTTAAAAGATCCTTACAATTGAACTTTGCCAAGAATTACAGATTTTTGCATTTGTATTTATGTATTGGGGTGCAAGTTAAGTCTTGTCAGACTTTGTGATAGTGACTTCGGAATTACTCCCGTAGATGATATTACTATCGGGATCACTTTGCTGCTCATTTATTACTACTACTACTACTACTACTACTACTACTACTATTAAAACTACTATTGCTACTTTAATGGTGGGCCAGGTAGCTCAGTCGGTATAGCGACTGACTAGAGGCTGGACGGTCCGGGATCGAATCCCGGTGGGGACGAGAATTTCCGCCGTCCAGACCGGCCCTGGGGCCCACCCAGCCTCCTGTAAAATGTGTACCGAGTCTAGAGTTGGGCCGGGGCGTGCTGCTGACCACTCACCCACTTCTAGTGCCGCGGTCATGGAAGATAAGAGCTATACCTCTACCCACCCTCTGGGCCACAGATAGCCTGTAACGGGATCACTTTACCTTTTACTACATTAATACTTTCTGTAGAGTAAATTGTAGTAATAACAATTTTAAATTGTTGCATTTCATGGCATCTCATCAACCGAAAACTTAAAACTTCTTCTTCAAGTAATGAAGAAGAGAAGAATTTTTGAAATAAGCAACATTAGCACGCACTATTTGTATCACTTAAATTCCCTTAGATTTTAAGAACAGCAAATACATTTTTTTTGCGTGACTTAGCAATATGTAAGTTTTTTAATTTAAAATTTCAGAACAGTGTCCTGAATTAGTGCACTGTTAAATGGCGCTCGTAACTTTTCTTATTTTGAGATTTTAGATGACGACCAAGCGAACGTTTGGCTCTTAAAGAGACCGTGGCAGAAAAGAAACACAGGAGTGTAGACCTGTAAGTAAAGAAGAAGATCCATTCTGTTTTTATCACAACAAAGAGAACTTGACACAATTCTTTATAACATTATACGATGCCTACCTTTTTTATATTTCGCACCCCTTTTATTTTTCTTTACTTTCTTTTCGACGCTTTTTTCAGGTTGCCTTTACTTCAGTTACAAGTCACAAGAGAGTCACAAAAGATATTGATGGATGGACAGTGCGGATGCAGGCTTCTTCGGAGTGTAGCAAGAAGGTGAACAATTGAGCATAAATTTTTTTCGCCCACATGAGAGCTTTTGAATGGGTTGTGGCGTAGGGGACTATATCCTTGATCAGACTAAAGAATAAGATCGAATTCCATGGTGGCCACTGCCATTTGAATAGGTCTCTCACAGTCAAATGTGGCACTGTACTTAACATTATTTGTGGCTGTCGGTGTGCTCCGGTACTCATTACGGTTTGGTATTTTATTTACCTTGACGGTTACATTGATAACTTCAGAAGTCGGTTTTTAGCTTAAAATACAAGGAGATATTTTTCACACCCCATCGTGAAATTCGCATAGACTTTATGTGCTTAAACGTGTACCATACGGTCCTAAGTTCCAACATTGTATATTCTTAAAACAAAGACTTTGTTTTGTTTGTTTTTGGCGCGAAAGCCACCTCCCCCCCTCCCCAGTGGACCAGGGCCTCCTCATTCACGAGGTTTGTAGATCACGCACAACGACGCACCACAATCGGCAGGACTACTCTGGACGAGTGATCAACTCGTCACAGAGATCAGTACCTGATGACACAAACACTTCACAAAATACAAACGTCTATGCCAGCGGTGGGATTCGAACCCACAATCTCAGAGGACGAGCGGCCGCATACCTACGCCTTAGAGAGCGCGGACACTGGGACCGGCAAAACAAAGACTTTACTATACCTGTATTAATTCTTAGTGTTCATAATGGAGCGTACTTACCCGATGCAACGCAATCCTTCATCAGAAACAGGTAGTCATTCATGCTGCCAGAATTCTTTTAACGTTAATTCATTTTTATCCAAAACATGAAGTAAGGTAAAGGTAAAGGTAAACTTAACCCTAGAACAGACCACGAAGGTTGGGAGGGGGAGTAGATATTTAGCTGTACTTTTTCTTTAACCTCGGCGCTAGATGGGAGTGGGTGGTCGATGCCACGCCCCTGTCTCTTTATCCCGTGGTGTAAACCCGGTGCTCATTTTGTAGGAGGCTGGGTGGGCCCCAGGGCCGGTCTGGTCCGGTGAGAAAAATTTCGCCTCCCACCGGGATTCGATCCCCAGACCGACCAACCCGTATCGAGTCGCTATACCGACTGAGCTATTGTGGCCCATACAACAACACATTTAAGTAATTGACATTTCCCCATTTATACTCATGTACACGAGTTTTTGTCTTTCTCACGACCTTTCTCGTGAAAATCTTGTATAATTTTTACCCCTTTGGTGCATGCACATTTCCCCGAACACTTTCACTTCCTGCAATCAATCATCCAATCGTACTCAATACGTGGCCACATTTACAAATTATGAAACTCGTTATTCAGCGTTTCTCTTAAGTAAATTTTCGTATCTTTATATTCCAAATATATTCGCCATACTCCTCCCCCCCCTCCCCCCACCGCCCTTCGTTGTCCCATCTCGCTGGTTGTCAAGCCGCCGAATTGAAGTGCGACAGAAAACATAAAATACCTTTTTTTTGTGGGAATTTATAAGACGCTGTCAAAGACGGCATTGCAAAAACATAATGAAAATTAACCTCGCCGATCAAAGCAACAGTGATTACTTCAGACGCGGATGTTGTTTTTCGGAAATTTAAAGAAAATATTTTTTTTTCTCCAGAAATGCCAGTGTTAATGTGTAAAAACTTTATCGAACGGAATGAAGTTGAAATAACAGATGTGTGAGGAGGAGACAATGGAGCACAATTATCCACCGGAGCTCAAAGAATTTTCTTGGAATAAAGAATGTAGTTTCGTTTAACCTGATACCACAGTGACAACCAGTGCTTCAGTCGGCATTCACTTGTTATATTTAGAATATCTTCAATGCGATTCGAATATAACAAAATTATTAATCAGGAGTCGCAGCTGATGACAGCCGCTGGCGTTTTGGTATATTTGCTGTTTAAAATGTGGACTTGGTCGTAAATTAGACCTGCCTTTTCCTCGTGTGTGACACCATATAGTCTGGTAATGCCAGAGGATTTCATTATTATTTTTCACCTCCCTGTTGGCCAGCATCATCGAAGGTGAATTATCTGAGACTACACTAAATGTGCTGATGTTAAAGTGTAGTCTTCTGTATTTGTGCACGTTGTAGGATATAGTATTTCTAAGTATGAGGGCACACATTTCTCCGAAATGTCCTAACAAAATTATGATCCTACATGATACAAGAAACCGTAATTCTATGGATTGAACAGCTGTCTTCCTGAAATCATAAAAACGTTTCCCACATTCATATATATTTGGGAAATCTTGCATGCTGGTAACTGTAGTGAGATTTCCGTATGAGGGAAAACGGATTCTTTGATTCTGGCGAAATTTTCTTGCTAGTCGAATTATGGAAGATACAATAAGGATTATTTATAACTTTTTTTTACAAAAAAGAAACTACCCGTTGTGATCTTTCACCTCTATTTTCTTCTGCTTTCTCCGATTTTCCCATTTTGGAAGGCAGTGTACCTTCTGCCATGTACTGACAATCACACTGTGGTTGCTCACTTTGTTAAAACAGTTCCTTTTCTTAATAACTTTACCATTTCCAGTATTATGTCAGCTACTGTGTTTTATGTTCATATCGATATATTTAAAAATTTCAAATGTATTATACTTCGATACCTCGTGAAAGCTTTTTATTGTAATTTCGGCATGTAAAACGCACTGTAGTGCCCCGTAGAGAAAATTTTGTTTTATTGTATTTCATTTAATTATATATATTTCAAATATGGTGCTAGCATTTTAAGGGACGGATGTGTAATCTCCCAGTCGAACAAACAGGAAGGCCAGATCACCTGTCATTCACATAGCAACAGCAAACCAGTTGAAACCGCAGAAAACTATTGCTAGGTGAATATAGGAAATGCTGACTTAAGTTGAGATGTGTGGTGTAGCTCGCTAAAGTGGCAGTACGGGGTCTTTGTTGAACCTTTGTTAGCGGCAGATGTATGGGGAATGGAGAAAGAGTACAATTTACAATATATGTGCTTTACTGCTAATTATCTTGCCAGGTAAGCGTGATTAAGTT
>Ga0131853_10013873_pt1 | contig 14763 bp, 7 predicted proteins | sample TergutLab28metaG_FD_92764 | JGI IMG/M metagenome (GOLD analysis project Ga0131853, IMG submission 92764) | Labiotermes labralis P1 segment gut microbial communities from Petit-Saut dam, French Guiana - Lab288 P1 (version 2) (version 2) | ecosystem: Host-associated > Arthropoda: Insects >... | reverse complement strand
TGCCACCACATGCTTCTCATGTAGCCCTCCCGACTTAAATCTAGTAGTAACCAATTTCATGTTTTGTTTACATGTAAAATAACCACTGCCACCGGGTAACAACCCAATTGCAGTAAATAAATGCATATATATATACCCCCCACCTACCAAACCGAACGGCAATTTAACCCTCCTCACTCCGACCCTGAAGATGGGGCAGTACGTTCCACCGAAACATTAGCACTTACCTATAGAATTATACGTTATGACAATTCAGAAAATAATCGTTTATAAGATCTCAAGTGTTGCATGCGAAAACAACAATAACGATGGGATATTGTCTCATTCTCAGACAGACATTTTGCCATGGTGGCTGTTAACCAGAGCAACAAGAAACCATGCAGTGCATCGCATGTCAAGTCACGCCACAGAAGTGAATCATTCGCAGTTTAGTTGACTCATCGAATGTTTAATTTTGAGCAGAAATGCTCACGCTTTCCTGCATCCTAAGCAGGACAACACGTCAAACTTTCCTCACACTGTGTTGTATGATTCACAGATACGGAGATGATTATCTTGTTTTCCAAAACACGGTGTTACCGATATACGACACCGTGCATGATTCAAACTAATATCTCATTACAACGAAATTACTCGCACAAGCTTTCGTTACCTCTGTTGTGTGGAACAAGCGGCAACAGCAGTGTACCGACCACATCACATTTATCCTCAAGCAACAGCCACAATTTTAGCTTCTGAACATAATTAAGTTGATTTCCTTTAGGAAGATGTGTGTTCGAATCTCAAGTACAGACTCGAATTCTTTGATACAGATACATCAAAAAGTGATAATCCCTTATTTATATGCGTGTTTACTGATGACTGTAATTTATTAATGTCAACTGGATTCATAAAAATACACAACATAATGTTACGAAAAGACAACAATCAGATCCACCACGACGAAGCTGACGGACGAGCAACGACGCAGGTTTTAGAAGATGGGGCTACAGCTTACACAGCCTATTAAACAAATCCATTTTTGGACGAATCGTTGGGTGATAGCATTATTTTAGAAACTTGGGAGGGGGTTGAAAGAGAACGCACACAAAATCTCCGCGCACAGTAGAACTGAAAAAATTCAGCAGTACGTAACAAGCACCATGGAAGAACACTTCGCTGGGTGGCATCAAACAGGAAGAAAGGAACAGACGCATGCGTTCTGGACTTGTTGAACTTTGAAGCACTTGAAGAACATTGTGTTGTTTTTCAGAAAGTAATGTATTTTTTAAAGTAATATGTTAAAAAATATGTTGGGTGACTTCTCGATTACTCTTTTGTCTACAAATATTCAACGTTTGTAATTCATAATTTATAAGCAAAATGCCTTCTGCGATGTGACGCCGTGTGGTCTAGTGGGAACAAAAATTTCTGTGGAACGAACAGAAGATGTAGGCAGTACGTTATTCGGAAACAATGGTCAATTAACCTTTTGGCGCCGGAATTATTTTTTTAAATTTTAGCACACTCTGTATATAAAATGTGAATAATACATGAACCAAATATGTTAGAATTATAAAACAAACTGCATTTTGAAGAGAAAAAAACGGAGAGTATATACCATGTTTAAAACATTCAGTACCTTTATTTGTTGAATAAATATATAAAATAAAACTTTAGAGGTTAGCGGTGCGGTACGACCACTATAGTTGACATTAGGCGTCAAAAGGTTAATGGCAGAATATACACCGTTGCACCCCAGACAATACTCCTCATTGATACCGATATGAAGACATGAAAACTTTAATACATAAATCAATGAAACGCTTCTACAATTCTGAGTCGTGCCAAACTTGTAGGCTATTTGACGACACTGTTCCAGCTGCAATGGCAAGAAACCGTTGAATGCCGTGAAAGGATGACAATGAACGGTCAATATATTGATATATGTGCAGAGGCGGTCGTGATATGCATATGAAGGTATTATAACAGCTTTCATACGGAATTCCGATAAAATACACGACCAATTTGAGTTAGGATAGCCAGTAACTCGGTTGAGATTTGAACGGAGTACTGCAACCACAATAACAGTGGATGCAAAGAATGAAATATTACATAACGAACAAATTATTACATGTATAGAAACGAGGTTTTCGCGGCAGTTCATATAAGGATTACGATTTTCTGGAATCTTACCACGTGCAGTTTTACGAATGGGCACCAACATTTCTGATAAGCGTATTTCCTTTATTTACTGCCTCTACTCCAAAGCTGGAGCCGCCAGGTTCCACTGAGACCAAATACAAAGCGCTGTCACTGTTATACACCGTAGACTTCAACCCTTTAAAGGACGAGTTAAATCCCACCTGCCATCTGCTGGCATTATTAGGTAAAGGTAAATCAGTCCCATTACAGGCCTGGACAGGCCCAGAGGGTTCTTAGGAAGTTAAGGTTCCCAGATTTCGTGACAACGGCACAGGATGGTGGTAAGTTGTCAGCCTTACGCACCGGCCGCTTATTACCCCCAGGAAATAATCCTGGTACTCGTTTCTGTTAGAGGCTGGGTCGACCCCAGGGCCATAGTGCGATCGGATGGATTTTATGTCAATGAAAAATCCACTGACACCAGCTGGTATCGAACCAGCGACCTTCCGATTTGTAGTACAGCACCTTAACCACTGTGCTACCGCGGCATTATTAGGAGCTCACCATATTCTCCACGTTAGCAGGGTAAGGGTTAAACTCGCTTATATTTTCCAAAAATATCTGACTGTTTCAGCAAAGATTATAAGATCTCTCCGCCTCGTAGCAGCAGATTTACATTCGACAGTGATCCGTTTAAAATAAGAGAGAGATAAAAAATTTATATGTCCTTAACATCGAGACTTCCTTAAAATCGATTTTGCTCGCTGTTTGATACTTGAAGCGTTTCTTCATTTTTCTTTCCCACGTTACACAGAAAACAGTCCGTGTTAAAATAAACCAGACATGCAATGTACATATAAAGCAACTGTGACGGGCGTTCATGTAAACATGGTTGTCGTGGGAAATCAATAAATGTGAAGTATTCTGAGTGTAAGTCTGTAATCTTTCCTTAGTTAGCCGGCATGAAAATCGCAACGTTCCTGTGCCGTATTAAACGGGGTAATTCGTAAGTCCCTCCGGGATTTCCGACCACTGCGGTACAGTAGCCGGGATGGTCACGCCGAAGGGGAGCATGTCAACAGAGGAAGAGACACAAAAAAAAACTTGGAGAGATTCTCTATCTATTGATATGCTCCTTTCTGCTCTTTCTGTCTTGGTTGTTGCGCAGCCGAGTACGGAAGCTCCGGAGGGACTTATGAATTGCCCTGTATTAACACCTGTGGCTTCTTTGGCTCTACCATATTTTCCCATATTATCTAATAAAGGACATGATTTTCGACAGTTTTGAACACAAAATATGTGTTTCGATTTTTTGTACAATATTTACCTGAAACATTTTTATTCTAGAAAGAGTGCAGCGAGATATCATCGTACGAGTAAATGCACATAGATATTCATGTAAGGTACCCGTTTTTCTTGTCAGATATTAGTTTAACTTTAATTTTCTCGACAGATTTTTCGAAAAATTTCAAATTCATGAAATTCCGTCTAGTTATTGCCGATTAGTTCCATACGGACGGACAGACATAACGAAGCAGATAGTCGCGTTTCGAAATTTTGCGAACTCACCTAAAAACCAATCAAGGCGAGAGATCATTAACGGAAATAGGTCGTTGTGTAAATTTATTATTTTTACCAATTATTGAACGAGATCAAAATTTTTCGACCAATCTCAATAAATGTTCCCAGTATGAAGTGTCGGGACAATCCGCACAGTGCTGGCCGCTCTGTTAAACACAGGCACTAATTGACAGCAATAGACGGCGAAGCGAGTAATCGATTTTCGCAATTTTTTTGCGATCGCACGTAACAATCAGTGGCGACAGGAGGTAGTACGAAATAATTTAAGCTGGTGAATATTATCTAATTTTCACACACCTCTCAGTACCGTAGGAAAGCCGAACTAGATTATAGATTTTAAAAATTCATACAAATTTGTGGTCGATGAGTTTTGTCGAGGTAATTCCATTTCGCATGTGAATCATTCCACCACTGTCTCCAACCTCTCATTCAGTTGCGCCTGTAGTGAAAGCTTTACAAAATTGCTAACAACTAATGAATCATTCAGCAATCAGTATCACAAAACGCGTAGACGCAAAAAGCCCTTTAGTTCCTTTTGTGCATGCTTTATTGAAGAGGAGAAAAAAATCATATTTCATATTCCTTAATGACTTGTATTCCAGTAGAACAAAAAGAAACATCATCCATTGGTTTCAAACAAGTGCAAACAGAGAGAAGAGGATCGAAACTACAACACATTATCAAGAAGTTGGCCCGTTATTAAACTTACACATCCGCAACTCTTAACAGATGAGTATGAAGCGTTGGTGGAGGATACACTGTCACAGTAAACCCTAAATATATGGGAAAAAATCGGTCACAATATCACGTTACTTAATGTAAATTCCATCTGAACTGTCATGGAATTTAACTCGAAGCTCAGCAATGAGATTGGAGATTTTCAGTGCTTTCAGAAAGGCAGGATATTATGATTCACGCAGTAACGTTATCAGCCTTCCGACAAAGTGGTTGCTACATATACTGTCGGGTTTGATTATTAAACAACTCTGTACTTTTCCAACAGAGGGCATTTAAGTTTTTTTTTCCATTATTCTTAGAAAAACAGCGAGATGTTTTATACACAGTACTAGCCGTTGGTATTTCTAAAGGAAACATGAAGCAGGAACTAAATTTCGTTTACAGAACACAGACTAATTTTAGTCTTCAAATGGCCAAACGAAATCATGCTCTGGCCTCTTGATTGCCGCTACAAACTAAGAAGTGCAGCTTCTGCTAAAGAACTGCAGAAACAAAAATCAAAGAGAGCTGGAAGGCTGAATTTGTAGGAAAGAACGTATTTTGGTTATGGTGTAAGAATGCGGAGAAATTTTAAAAATGGGTAAATTTGAAGAAGGGTAACATTTCTTTCACAATGCACAAATTCTTGATCGTATCGCAAAATACACAGGGGTCATTTGGAGTCATTTATCCATTACCAAAAAGTAATTATTCCGAAATTAATGTTTGTAGTTTTTGACTAGTGCTTTAGCCTGTTCTTGTACCCTTCTTGTTTAATCATATAGTTTCATTGCCAACTTGTTTTCTTCTAATATTTCTCGCTGTCACAAGACATATTATTACTCGGTTCCTGTGGTCATCGGTACACCATTTATATTGGACTTACGCAAGGCAATGAAATTATCCTGCAAGGCAACCAGATGTTAGATGAGAAACTGTTGTCACAAATTCTGAAATGTATCAGTGCCCCTTAGCACTAAGCAACAAATAAGGTGAAAAGTGGTTCAATAAATTTTGAATGAGACAAAAAAAATATTCACCTAAATGTTGATATTGACAGTAATGGAAATATGAAGGACATAAACAACATTAAGCTTCTTTCTGTTTCCTTTTCGTTTGAATGTTGATAATAATTGAACATCGCTGCTCCACAAGTAGTGAACTCGAATGACTAACGAAGTTCTGTTATCTAATTTTTGTAATTAAGAGGGCCTGGAAAGTAATGAAATTTGGGGAAGAATGACAAGCAAGTGTGCTGATAACTCTACGAAACAAAGTAAGATGTACGAATTTGCGGAAAGATTCAAAGTAGGGACGAAATTGGCGTTGAAAGCGCGCGTTCTACGTGATAATCTTGCAGCAAGACACGGCAGATTTGAGATTACAGCTGCTGTCTATATAAAACTTCCTGCTTGTGGGACATGGAACTGTGTTCGCCGGTAGAAATAAGCGTTTCAGAGGTACGTGCTGTCTCCATATTCCACAATAAAGCTGCAGGCAGCAGGTTCTTATCAAACGTTGATAAACCTGTACTTCAGGTGAATGTAATGACATCCCAGTAATGGGATAACGTACATTGTTACGTATGTTGGAACGGACAGCGACTAAGTAGAATAATAAGTTATCGGCGTGTCACATTGCGATATTCTTCCTTATGAAGTTGCCGCGTAGTTTTGTAAATGGAGGTGAGAGACAGGCTTCAAAACCCGGCCGCTGTAAACCAGAAGAAAGAACCTCCGTTACCCACTGTATGGGATGAAAGGTGACGTCCAGTGCCGGACGGTATGGTGAAAACTGAAACTTCTTCTCCCTGTTGGGAATATTACCCTAATATTCTGGTTGCCCAGTTCGTACCCTAGCCGTTATACAGACTGACCCACGCACTGCACTGCCTACACATCTAATAATTTAAAATAATTTTTTACCCATCTGATGCGTTTTCATAACAGTCATGGGAAGCTATCCAGTGTTATAAAATAGCAGTTTAACCCCAGTTTCGTGTTCAGGAGGTACCGGTTTCAAATCTTCACCTTGGAACTCTCTATTTCGTTCTTAAATTAGGTCATGTCTGTACTCTTCACAGTCGTACTTACATTCGACGCCTTTCAATTAATGCTGTTCGGAAAATATCATTGAATAAATCAGAACTAGTCGATCCCGGAGCCTGTGCCATCTACGGCGTAGGTCTGCGGTCGTTCGACTTCTGGGATTGCAGGTTCGAAAACCATTGAAAGCATGGATGTTCGTCTCTTGTGTTTGTTGTGTGTGGTGCATCTAGCGACCCTTACGATGAGCTGATCACTCGTTCAGAGGAGTCCTACGGTGCGCGCGCGTGTGTGTGTGTGTGTATGTGTATGTGTATAATTGTGTGTGACCTAGAAATCTCAACAATGAGGCGATCTACGCCCGAGATGGATTGTTACACCACACAAAATAATCAGATATAAGCCGTTGGGTCCTTTTCCCTAACACACTGATTTATTTTAGGTTTATAGGTTTTTCTTGGCATTTTAATTCATATATCTTTAACTTACGTCCTTCTTTGCGGGTAAACAACCCAGTTCTGCAACTGTGCTTTGCGACGGACACAAATAAGCTTTTTATTTTAACTGCTAGTGACATCTATTGAACGCTCAACACCACACCTCTTTTTTCCTCTGCAGGTTTAATGCTCTCAGGGGTGATAAGACAGAAGGGTGGAGAGACACTGTAAATATCCAGGAAATGTTTTTTCCCCACAAGGCTGAGGATACTACATCCAACAGCTGACAAATCTGTAGAGAAATCTGACATTGACCAGCCAAAGTTGTATTCACGTTGGACAGATTGCTACAGCGTCATATAAGCAACATAACCGCCAGCACGCGGCATACTGGTAATGAGACAAGATTTCTTGTTTAATACCTACGCATGACCTCCATGAGTAGCCGAAACAGCTTTCCTCATCTCAGTGAAGGATATGTTACCAAGGTTCCAAACGGTCTCTCCTTCCGGCATAACAGAACGGCCGCAGACAAGCGGAAACAGCGCCTCCGAGATCCAGAGAGCTCCACTTTTAACAAATCTTAATTGTTGCTAAAAGCAGCCGTTTGACACCAAGTCGTACTCATTTTCACAACTCGTCCATTGACACAGTATAATAAACTAGCGCACGTGGCTCCTGATCCAACAACTGAGTTCTGATAGATGTTCGGGTGCCTTACTAATATAATGCACTTTGAGTTTTGCATGACCCGATCCACGTGCAGGGATTAAGTTTTAAATAGATCCAAATAAATAAGGGAATGCAGTGGAACTGAAAATTATATAATTATTAAAACTGCGGTACGTATTTATGGACCACTCATGGCCAAGACATCTGTTTCTACTCCAAAGCGCCCAGGCCAGCTATGCCCCCCCCCCCCCTGGCCTCCAATTCGATTGCTGCCAGGGGCTCTTTCCATGGGATTAAAGCAGCTGGGGCCGTGAAGCTGACCACTCACTCCTAACTAGTGCCAAGTTTAAGAAAGACTGGACCTTCAGCTCCCCTCCCCATATGCCATCATGGCGTCAGAGGGGACAACCTTACTTTTTAGGTTATCCAAGTCTACACACAAAATAAAAGCGAATCAAATTAAACAACGGGAGAAATAACCTGCAAAAACCGAAAGAATTGCTAGTTTTGAAAGACGTTACGTCAAGAGTAACGAAAGAGAATACGGATACGGTGCAGGAAAAGCAATCAGATTCCAGACAAATGAGGAATAACGAATACAGAATAGGAAGGATAGCTGACGAGTTTGTCATCTTACCTGAATTACCTGTTTAGCATTAACGGGTGAGAAACTTATACTGGCTAATATTAATAGCATTAAGAATTCCAAAATGACTAAACATTATGGATTTCAAACTTAGCTCAGGATCTGCAAACACCTCCTTTTCTCCACATTACAAACAAGAGTATATTAACTGATTCAGGAAGATATATTATTACAGAAATCCTTTAATGTGTTGGATAATGTTTGTGATTGGACAGCTAAAATAACCGGATGGTAGAACACAAAGACAATTTAAGACGAATTACTTGTCCCGCTGCGGATTCACACTTAATACTAGGACAGAGATAATATCTGAAACTAGGGTTACCTATGTCGCGGGTCTTCATAGTTACATGCGTAATCGGCATGGTAGTAAGACCGGTCCGAAACAAAACTGTTTTTCCAAGGCAGTTTATTGAAATTGTACGACAGTATTTCATTAGAAGCCACTTTTAAGTACAGAACTAAGAAACATCTATTTGCCGATGTTTACTATTCTTGCCACTGGCGTCAGTGTAAGTGGATTGCAAGAATAAGTGTCCATAAAAACATGCACTTGCTGTACCATTCGCGGCGGTTACATAAAAAAACGTAACGGAAATGCCAATGCCATGCAGCGTGTACCACCACTGGCTAGAAATTGAAATAATATTCCTGTATAAAGCAAATGGAATAACCAAAGTAGTGGATGAGTGTCTACATTTTGTTCTATTATCGTATTTGTGTAATGAAATTGTTTGTGCATGGTTAACTGCTTCAACATGACAAGACAAAACATATAAATTTTATAACAGAAGTCTGTTTACTTTCCATTCAATTCTATAAATCACAGTATTTTATTAAATAACAATTGTTATATACAATATTCTTCACTAATCTTATATTTCACCTGAGGCATTAACGTAACTCTGCCAGAGTGACAAATTCTGTTTGGTTAAAATTGCGACTTCTCATCTTATTGCATCCAGTCCTCCACACACATTAACGAATATATATATATATATAGCCATGACGTTAATAACACGAGATGAAACCGTCTAAACACAGATGCTCATTTAGTGTGAAGTAAATGCAAATATCTCCCAAAGCTGAAACAATTGCTTTCATTCCCATAACAAATTAGGCCGAACGAAGAAAGCTGGACGTTGGATAAAATTTCTACCGCTTGGTCCCCGGGTCAAAAGGGTCCACTGAGAAGCTATTGTGTCCAGTTTAAAAAATAAAAGATAAAAATTCGAAATTTCGCAACTACAAGTTGTGTAAAATGTAATTTGCACGCTCCAAATTTGAAGCCGTCGCGTCTCACAGTTAAGCTTCGAAACCAGGACTTTATCACTAAAATAGACGATTACTGGTTTGAGTTATAAATATTGCTGACCTACTTTGGCTACTTATTTTACGGAACAATGCTTATACCTGACAGGGGCTTATAGGTTTCTACAACCGAAAGTAATTATTTAAAAAATGCCCATATTGCAAGCCATTAAATTCGCAGAACAATGAACGATGTCTCTCTTTCTTCTGGTCCTACAACTTTCCTAATTCGTTCGCCTCGTAAACTTTTACGACTGGACGACATTCGCAGTGGCGTCACTGACAGACCAACCAAATCTAAGTATATGGAGTAAAGGCCTTAAGAAGCCAGCAGATGTTCAGGTAGTAAAGCAGTTCCACGCACTTTATGGAACCCGTGGTTTAAGTGTAAAAGGCACAAGACATCGCCATTAGTCCCTACTTTGAGTTAAATAAATTCAGTTCCGTTCCTGGTGTTTCCTTTTAATATCATACTCTCACCTACATTTATGTCGTCCAAGTGGTCACACATCTGGAATTCATTAGCCAGAACTGGAATTGTCATTTAGTTCCAGGCGACATCTGAGACTGATTTTTAATTCCCTGAAGGCATAGCCCATCAGCTGCATGTACGAAATCCATGGTTAAGAATCGTAAATCACATTGGCCTTGCGACCCACGCAGTACTAGCACCCCACCAACTGCCATAGGTTTAAAAACCTAATAGTTAATATTCGGAAAATTTCCTGGATAAAATTTAGACACCAGTACAAGGACTCAACTTCTTCCAAACTTACGTTTTCCTCAATAAAGTTAAATTGTTGACTACAGAATACTGCATGCTTGATTAACATGGGAGTACACTAACCATCAGGAAGGTCTCGCAAAACAGTTTGGGTTGAAATCCAATATTTTGAAACTCCCTGCGGTAAGGCCTTCCAAAGATCAAAAACATCTGCTAAGATGGCTTACAATTTTTAGCTCTCATGGAACCAATACATAACCTTGATCTCTAAGATGCATTTTAATATGTAGTATCGCCAAAACGTTCCCGGAATTCGGCAGTAAAATTTACAGGAATTGCTAATGTAAACAAAGAAAGGAACTTAAGACATCCTCCGTCGCCTTAGGGATGTGGGCAGAAGGAAACGCCCCGAAAATTGGAGAACCAACAGTTGGTTTCTCCTTCACGACAATGCTCCAGCACACCAGTCGGTTTTGGTCAAGGGTTTCTTAGCCAACAACAATGTGACAACACTTGAGATTCTCCTGACCTGGCTTCAGCTAATTTTTACCTGTTCCCTCGACTGAAGACAGCTTGGAAGGTACGAAGCTTTCGTGATGCTACTGACATAATCAAGAACGCAACAGAAGAACTGAAAACGCTTTCACAAAATGGCTTCCAGGAATGTTTCCAACACCTTTACAGTCGCTGGCAGTAGCGTATAGTTGCACAGGAGGAATAATGTCAAAGAAATACAGTTTGAATGATTGTAGTGTTTTGTATTTCTCAGAAATAAAGTGATTCCGGGAACATTTTGAAGCTACCATTTATTGTCTCCCACCAGCATACGTCCCCCCCCCCCAAAACTCTTGTTTTCTAACAGAATTGGGTATTTTGTGTAGTTTTCGTTGTCCCATGCGCAATACAAACTCTCACAGTGTCCTCCTTGAATTCGTCAACTTGATAGCCTGAAGTTCAGTAGCGCAGATACGAAGGTTCGTAACTATATTCATTATCCTACTACTTCCTAACTCTTACAAAAAATATTTACCACGAAAAAACATTTAAAACCCCCCAACCTCTGTTCTTTACCCAGAGAAAATTTTTTTAAATGCGTGGAATTCTTGAACTTCGCTTGTGGCAATAAGCATTTTGGTCATAGAAGTTTTCCAGCCTCACCAGGAAAAGGAATAACCTTCGTTGCCTACACATATAAAGGATATGACCTTCCGTGTGCGTGCGTGTATGTGTTTTAGGGTCTCCCAGCAGAAGGAATAGTCGAAAGTTCTTCGCGTCCAATCCGGCCGACACACAAAAGCATCATCCGCTCGCTAGTGGCTCTACTGTCTCGGAAACTCACTGTACCAGCGATATGGTTATGCGAATGTCAAATGAACTGAACTGAAGTATCTCTGAATTTTGTTCAGTGCCCGATTATCAGCGTAGGCGTTTAAATATTTGTTCGTTTACAAGTAACTTACATAACGACGCTCTCAGTAACTCAGGCTCCATAGCGTCAAATGAATAAATATTTGGAAGGTATTTGAAAAATAAAGACTTTGTCCAAATTTAAGGTCGCATCTCGGCATTCGATTGCATGGATTAAGATAAAGCACCAGCAACCTGAGTCACGACCGTCTTTTATCGATAGAGATTTGAACCGATCACCTTCCGAACACAAGTCAGAGCCATCGACTGAGTTAACTTGCTCAGTAACATGGGCAGAGTCGTTTCTTCGGTTACATTACCAGAATTAATACAACATTAATATTATTAAAAAATCTAAAAACTTTAATTACATTAATTCATCTAGCTTCTTGTTCATTTCGAATTCAATGTTTGTGTAACCACTATATTAACCATATCCCATTGCATTTTCTTTCTTCTCGTTTTGACATAATTCATACTTTGAACAGTGTAAGAGGTACATGTAAATTTATCTTTATGCATTACTGCCAAGTCACGAAAGAGCATAAGTGTCAAACAAGTACTGTCCTCAACTGATCACAACGGCTGTTATCTTGATTGCTACAGTGCGGTCCTTTATCCACGGGTAAATTCGTACAGAATACATGTCACATGCATAAAATCTCTGTCTTCACATTTATCGTTTTCTACAGACCGCCACTTGTTTGTTTATAACAAGCCTCAAGTGAAATGTAGCACAAATGTAAACTAGATACAACACAGCAGAAAATAACAGAATTAACCCGCTAGCACACAACACGACCAATCACAGCCCAATACTGATCATAAGCATCCAAAGTTTCTTCCTGAACCAAAACTGCCAAACTGTTCTCGTGAGTCGAAAAGAGTAATTAATGGAAGTGACCAGTTAGCTTCAAGCTGCGGCCGTTCTGTTTCTGCAGAAAGAGGCTCCGACACCTGCTGGCCTGGAGATTTGATGAGTGTTGCCAAAAAAAAACTGCAGTTTTATCCGTGTTTGTATTCATAGGCCTATGTTTACATAAACTGTCGAACTGACCTGTACTGGGCTATGCTTATTTCCTCAAGGCCGATACTTCTCGTTCCAACTTATAATTTATTCCCGACTATTAATCACATACTGTCTAATTTATAATGTTTGTATTTAACCTCTGAGATGAAGTACGGATTAATCGTAATCATCCAAGAGGAAAAGTCAAAGCAATGTATTGAGAATCCAAAGACTAATCATCGAAAGGAACATCTGAAATTATCTTCAGCATCAGGCCTGAAACAGTTTAGGCAACAACACAGTCTCCTTACTACAACACCCTCACAAGTCAGACTCATCACTTTGTGACCATTACACTTTTACTCAGTGCAAAGTGTCATGCATTTCTCTCTAAGAGGAAACGACACACACACATTGCCATATGGCCGAGATCAGTATGTGAAACAACACCCTATATGAAGCCGGGAAAGTGATTTGCAATATTACACACTCTTCAGGGAAACACCCAAGCCTAGTCCATAGAGCGCACTGTCATATACAGTACAACATTTAACCTGGTTACCAATTACATACATTATCAGTCATTGTATCTGTGGTTTATAAACAATAACTGTGAGGGGCGTTCAGTAGTATTTTTACCACCAGCTGATCCTTCGTTCCGGAATCTACAGCTAACGACAGATTAGCAAACGGGGCGTGACTGCGGGACACGAACGTAAAATCTTGGCGTTTCCTTTTGACACTAGATCATTTCAGAGCCCACGCCATCTCTAGCGGCGCCAAGCGCGGAAGCTGCTGTCTGTCATACTACTGAACTGAAAAGCGTAATCGAATTTTATTCCTGTGTACCAGTGTAATGTGAACATGGTGTCACCTGCATGCTGCGCAGTTCAAGAATAGCTGATCACATACTGCACAGGTAGCTAGCTATGCACCAAGCCAGTAACACAACACCAAACTAGACAATTAAGTAGCTACTCAAATACTTAACCAATCAACTCACTGACTCTTTAACCACTCAAATTAATATCCTAAAGGTTACCCAACAGCTACACATACATCTGTCTGTCCTAGGAAGTGATTATATAATTAGCTACACAACCACGTACACAACTAGATGATCGATTCATTAAATAACCAGCTAGCTTACCAATAAGCCACAGAGATAACCATCTAACCAGTGAATTGATAATGGGCTAACTAACAAATATCTATGTAACTATCTAACCAATTAACTGAATAACCAAGTAACTCACCAAGAACTGCATAACTGACTAGATAGCCAATAAACTAGATACCTAACACTGGATAACAAAATAATTTTTATTTTTATCACACGAACTAAAGTAGGCAGACCCAATATCATATTTTGCTCTGAATTCAAATATTTTATTGGCTTTTTTCCTATCAGGCAAGGTTCTCAAATGATACTCGGTTTAATTTTCAATTACGACTGGACAACTATTAAGCCCAAAAACCATTCGCATAACGGACAAGTCAATGACTATATGACTGACAGCCTGATGAACCAGCGAACAAGAGATATAACAAAATCAAGTAGATAGCTGAAGAAATAACTAGACAAGAAACTAGAGAGCCACCGATATATATATATATATATATATATATATATATATACACAGGGTGTCCCAGGAGGAATGTGCCAGACTTCGGGAGAGTGTTCCTTATGTTAAAGTATACCGATATAACTCAAAACACCTATACCCAAAGTTGAACGGTTACGGAGATAATGACCAGAGAAAAGTGGGGGCTTCTTGCGGTTCCAAATACTGCAACCTGCACAACTGGTACGTCACGTGACAGTGCTAATGTCCTTGATAGTGGAATGCAGTGTTCACTGTGCCTGCGTGACGCTTTGCGCAGTCAGTCATGTTACGTCGCCGCTGGGCTTTCTCATGTATAGTGCTTGTAACCCTAAGGACAACTATGACACGAGTGCGAGTGTATTTGTAGTTCAATTTAATGGCTTTATGTCACTCACAAGTTAGTTTGATGTTAAGTACAGATATTAACATTAGAGAAACCACATATTCCTGCCAGTTTTAATATGTATTTGGTAATCAATAAGT
>Ga0131853_10013871_pt1 | contig 14763 bp, 13 predicted proteins | sample TergutLab28metaG_FD_92764 | JGI IMG/M metagenome (GOLD analysis project Ga0131853, IMG submission 92764) | Labiotermes labralis P1 segment gut microbial communities from Petit-Saut dam, French Guiana - Lab288 P1 (version 2) (version 2) | ecosystem: Host-associated > Arthropoda: Insects >... | reverse complement strand
CCCTCCGCCGCCACCACACCCGCCGCCCCCCCCGCCGCCGCCACCCTCGCCGCCGCCCCCACCCCCGCCACCACCACCCCCGCCGCCACCGCCGCCACCACCACTACCACCACCATGATGACGAAAATTAAAATGATCTTCATCCTTCATCTTTATCATTTTTGTCGTCGTATTTCTACACCTTTTCCCCCTCCTCCCCATCACTGTCGAGATATAAAATCCTCTATGAAACCTGCGATCCGAACATGAATGAGGTGGCTTTAGTTCCAGATTCTGCACAGAGTAATCCAGATAAATTCATATTCCAGCCAAGGGATCTGTAGAGAGGCTGCTGCAGGAAGTCACCAGCAGCCTGGCTGCAGAAACGGGTCGGGCTTGCATATTACTGTCCTATCATTTCAGCACAAACACAATGAATGCTGAACGAAAATGCCACTTCTCATAAAGTTTGTCACTTTAAGCAATTTTATTCCGATCGATTGATTTACATTCGTGACAGTTCTTATGTCTGTTGCAATTAAACGTTTTTATTATTGTAATAAGACCAACTAGATGCACAAATTTCTCAAATTTATTTTTGGAATAAAACTCTACATGTTTCGGACATTTCCTCTCTCCATCATCAGGAGTTTTTCACTGTACACGCAGCAATGTTATGTGTCACATAGGTTTGCTGACGGCTTGCGAGCAGCATCAGGACGGAATTGGTTTGGTTCTGCTGCTGCCGAACCAAACCAGTTCCGTCCTGATTCTCTGTTGTCTGCTTGCTAGCAAGCAGTCGGCAGTATCTGCTTGACAAATGCCTGTTGCTGTATGTACAGTCTTGAACTCCTGATGATGGACGGAAAGACCGTCCGAAACATGTAGTGTGTCATTCTGAAATAAATAAATTTTATACACTGGTGCATCTTGTTGGTTTTACTATGGGAATAATATTACGATGCACGGCCGAATTATTGAAGTTTTCTTCAATATCCATTTCAGACCAGCAGTCGTTTATCCGTGTATGGGGCTGTAACATATCATTTACCCTCTACATTGATATGTCTTAACCCCAGATGTCGGCGGGTAATTTTGAATGTATTAGCTGAGCGGTTAGCTTATATTTAAATATTTTATCATATGGCATAAATGACAGTCTTGGGATGGCAAGCACAAAGAGCACTTACAGCAGATCAGAAGAATTAAAATACTAATCTGTCGCACGTTCGTCTGAGCAGCCTACCTCTTACGAACACTCAGACAAAAGTGTGTGGTTTTTTGATATGGGTAACTACAATAAACCACTCCTCATCCCAAACACCCATTTCACAATACAGAATTCCAGGTATTTCAGAGGCACACAAAAAAAACAGAAAAAAGAGGTTTTTTTTAGGGGGACGAAGTAAAAGTAATTAATTTGTGGTTTAGTGGAACGGAACTGGCAACCTTCTATCCAAATTTTAATTGTACGTTGACCTTGTGAGTGACATTAGAAGGCTGGGATTGAAGGCAAAGCAGTACTGTAACAGTGCAGAATATTGGCATGACAAATACGTAACGTTACCTCCTACCGGTGCGGCTCATTCGCTGTAAATTAATTATACTCCTTGCCGAGTGACAAAATCGGAAGGTCACTTGTTTGATCCCAGCTGGTGTCATTGGCATTTTTCATTGACATAAAATCCTTCCGATCGCGCTATGGTCCTGGAGTCGACTCAGCCTCTAACAGAAATGAATACCAGGAGTATTTCCTGGGGGTAAAGGCGGCCAGTGCCTAAGGATGACAACTTTACCACCATCCTGTGTCGTTGTCATGAAATATGGGAACCTTAACTTCATGGAACCCTCTGGGCCTGTCCAGGCCTGTAACGGGACTGCTTTACCTTTTACCTTGTGGAGTGACAATTGTTTTGCTTGTCTTTTTATTTTAAGTGTTCTTGTTTATATGCATATATTTAAATATTTAAGGTCCTGTGGAAGGTCACCACCTTTTTTCATGTGCTGCTGTAAACCGTAATTATATTGAGCTATGAATTTGAACATTTTCGTTAGATTAATTAATGTGAAGAATAATGTCAGGAAACTCCTGAGCCTCGAGATAGCTCCCACCAAACCTCACCCTCATGTCTCTTCAATAGGATCTACCGGCTATGCACCAGTTCGGTCTGGTTGTGGTGGCGAATAGAGGGTTGTCTGTCGTCGATGATGTCGCAGGTTCAGCCCACCTTTGCAAAAGAACCGCACGTACTCGTGATCCAACCGCTGTGGATAAGATGGCGAGGATAAATGTTCTTTTTCTTCGGAGTATCGAAATACATGCGTGCATGTCGTTATCAGTCACCCTAGCAACTGAGCAAGTTCCATTTGTTTTGTGTTAAAAATTAATTATTAATGCAGGAAATTGAGTCCTCCTGGTTTTCGTTTCGTCTGTAAATTACATGTATGATTCTAAAGAATAATGTTAGGGCCTGTGAAAAGATAGTTTGTAATACGGAGTTTAATACATATCACCAATGTTTCGGTGGGTTTTGTTTCATGAAGTGTCGAAATTCCAGGGTCATTTCTGTTAGCTCTCTGGTTGGTTAATCATCCGCAGCGTTGTCGTGTACTTTTTCCATCAATCGCCATAATAACACCATAAACCGTGCTGCTAAGGGAAACTGTCGGACTGAATTATGCTGCCGCACTCCAGCTCAATGACGTAGCTCATTTTGAAGCGTTATTCTTACGCGAATGCATACAACCTTCCGGTCTGCCTAGCAACTACTTACGTGGCATGTAGAAGTACAGTTTCAACGGGGCTGACCTCTCTTCACCTTCGTAAAACAAAGGGCACTCTAGTTCATTTTACAGTGTTAAATAAGTTCAGCATTCGGTGTTGTTGACTTGTTACTAGCGGCAATTTCATTACAGGAAACACACATCAGTAGAGAGAAGAGAACAAGGAAATGCGAGCTTAACAGAAAACAAGTAAAGATATTTCCTTTATATAGGCTTATTCATGACGGCGCAACTATGATTACGAATAGAAATTTGTAAACAGTTTGGGATACTTTAGAAATAACTCATTATTAATCTTATGTTTATTGGACCGTGCATCATCATGATAGTTGAATAAAAAGAGACCAACTTGATGTCACTTGCTTTATTATGTCATTATTTAATGCTCAACATGTTTCGGATGTTAATACATCCATCCTCAGGAGCTTGCGACTTATTTGCTGAGTTATTTCATGGGTTTAATTGCTCTGGTTCGATGTGTGTTGGTGTTACGTTGTGGTTTGGCTAAGGTGGTGTGGTATCCGGATGCAGGCTGAAGCACTGCTTCAGCCTGCATCTCATCTTTTCCTCCTTGATTTTATCACCCTATTAGTATTTGGCGACTTATAAGAGTCATGATAGCTTCACATTATGCAATTTCCTCGCCTTACATTATTTTCCCCCTCAGTCAATAATATTATTCTCAGTATCCTTTTCTCGAACACCCTCAGCCTGTTTTCACGCACATGTAAAACAACTTTAAACTTCATGATTGTAGATGATAAACGAGTAGACGAACGATTCGGGACTTAACATTCGCAGGCGTTTCCTACATTAATCGGCTATTAATGCCATCATAATGAAGTTTTGTTATTTTTGTGTCGTTCCCCATTATTTGTACTTCGGCGTCTATTGAAAATATTTATTATCTACATTTATTTCGCGATTTTGTCCTACTTTCTTTTGACAAGACAGGAACCCGCCATTACATCTGTTGTATTCATATTGTGCTGATCTGAATTAAAATATTACTTACTTGAACATAAATGAAATACACGGAAATGCCTCTGTCTGGCTGTAGCAATAAATCCTCACAACACACATGCATAGACACATACGCACCTATACAAGGTGCGCTACATGACTGCAGGCGGGTGCTGAAAAATGTTTTCCATTTCACAGACTTGCGTGGCAGGGGTGCACAAGTATTTTAAAAATCTAGGAGACAACAAGAAATTCTAGACACCTGAAGGGTGACTTGAATCAAGTTCGATACTGATGACTCACAAATACGAGGCACCATCGAACAAAATTTAGTTCCTATGGAGAAGAGATTTGTGCACTCTGTCGTATGACTGACTAAAAGTGTCATAAAATAATTAAATTGAGCGCGTGACTATTGTAAAGCAGTGGCAACTGCGGCTGCATTCACTGATTGATTGGTGGTCGTCACCAATGCATTTGGTTCTGTGACTAGCATGGATTCCATGCTTAGCTCGCGAGAAAAGTTTTCATGTTAACCGTTCTTCAGTTGACCGTGACAACTATTCGTATATCTCGAGGTCGCCTACCTTACGTAATCTCAATTCCTGATTCAAGATCGTCGAAGGCGGGGTAACAACAACGCTATATTTGTATTCGGAAGAACGTCGTTTCGAAATCGGCCATCGTACTGGATATTCTGACCAAACATTCCAGTGGATTCTATCACCCTCTCTAAATAATGTGATATTACCTCGATGAGACTATTACCGATTTCCTTCTAAATCCTTTCCAGTTCATCGGCCATCGTGACTTAGACACGGCATAGTCTGAGGAACTGACCGTATCGCCTCGTAATCCATAAGAGAAATTATCGCAGAATTGTGGAATACCATCGCAGTGAGACGTACTTAATATTTTTTATTGACGTTTTGCTGACCGTGCATCTCAGTATATTTATCTCAGTAATTAACCAACTCGATGCACAAAATTTGTTTCACAGTAAGTTTTATTTCATGCTTCTACACGTTTCGAGCACATGTGCTCATCATCAGGAGGTCAAAATTGCATTACACAGCCTCTGGTATCATCACAGCTATAGGTGGCCGTCTGGTGCACGGGACGGCCACCTACAGGTGTGATGATACCAGAGGCTGTGTAATGCAATTTTGACCTCGTGATGATGAGCACATGTGCTCGAAACATGTAGAGGCATGAAATAAAACTTATCGTGAAACAAATTTTGTGCATCAAGTTGGTTAAATACTGAGATAAATATACTTAATATTATTTTAGTATTTCCTTTGTCTTGGAGTTCCAGTTTTGTTTGCATTCCGCGCAGTATTCGGCATCCTGTGCACATTCCGCATTTTGTATCGATTAACTCTGACTGTGATCTGTTAATTGCTGATACTGGTCTGTGTTAACATTGCCGGCATTAGTACAAGAAAATATTAGTATTAGGAACAAGAAAACTTCAAAGAAATTCATTTCTTATTAAAAAGTTAAAAGTGTGGGAACTGAAGCTTGAATCCAGCCGTTTGATGCGCACAGTTCAAGTGGTAGTTAAAACCATAACATGCGTAGTTAAGAAAGTATTAAATTGCCCTTCATGTACTTGTACAAGACGGATTTCAACCTGGTTGTAAGTTTTGTTCACTCTTGTGATAATCCGATTATCATGAATAAATTTGCTTGTTAGTATCTGAAACAACGGCAATTACAGCTTGAGTTAAACCCAGAGTTGCCACATACTCGCATGAAAACTGGGCAGCAAGAACCATAACACTGCATAACAAATGACAAACTTAATCGTCCCGTACTTCCTAGTTTCCTAAGTTGCGTTTTTCTCAGATTGTGGCGAAAGGAAATCAGAAGAGCAGCTCACGGGACATGTAAGTCGGCATCTGTATATATATGTCATTTTTTTATTTAGTGTTTCATGCTCTCTTTGTTTGTTGAACCTATTGTTGACGGTGTAAATCTGGTAACTGCGAGGAATCAACGGAAGTTTGAATTGTTGTGGCGAAGCTATAAAGTGCTTCTTTACGTCTGATGTTTCATTTCCTTGAATATTTCAGTTGGATCTCGAAAAACAGGTTTTGTTTGAAGAGACTTGGGACCACAACAGATCCCTTCAAAATTGGTGTCGTGAAAGATATTGACTTTAGAACTGATGTATTAGACGAGATCGTTTGCAGGTACTTCCAATTACTTGTAAACAACTATATAAATTTTGCCTTCTATAATTCCATTATTATACCAATCTAGCAATTCAGTGATGCAGATAACACTGCGCGAGACCGTGCTGTTTGTTTCTCCCTTATTTAAAGCTGGCCTTTCTCTCCTCCCATAGTCTGGAGGATTTACTGAATAGTGGTATTGTATTTCACGTCTTTGGCACAGGTGCGGAAGTGAGGGAATGCGCGAGGTCTAAAGCCACTTCAGTGGCATGTCTGTTATTATTGTTTCACCAGATACCTTTCGTGTGTTCTACAGATATAGCTCAGTTCCAGTGTAACTGTCATTGAGGTCAAATATAATGTTACGCTTTACTGAGTTCAAAATATCAATGACGCTGGTGTTCTTTTGTTCCTGACGTGTGGCGTACATGACTCCACAGACATTTCACTGTGCTGTGTACAGAGTAACAGACGAATTTGACGTTCAGGTGGCCGTGCATCGTGATAAATTCTTATAACAAAACCGACTAGATGCACTAATTCCTTAAATTTATGTTTGGAATAAAAGTGTACATGTTTCGGACAGTTCCTCTGTCCATCATCAGGAGTTTTTCACTTTATACACAGAAATGGAATATGTCGTACATATGTCATACCGAGATATAAAGGCCCACGCGTTTTTAGTAATGCATCCGATGCACTGTGATAAAGATTGGCTGTCTCTCTCTCTCTATCTCTCAGCGGACCACTATATTTAGATACCAACTGTCAGGCACGCCTAATTACAAAAACAGAAATGAAGGATAGTGCATAATCAAAAGCCTAAAATAAAAGTACTGTTTCCATGATGAGCAGAGAAAAGCAAGAAAAAACAGAATAGAAAATATGTTTATAAATGTTGGGGTGTCTTGTATATTTTAAATCTACTCTCGTGGTAAAGAAACATAATGAATAATTTGAATTTTTATTCTTATAATGAAACCAACTAGATGCCCTAATTTCTCAAATTTATTTTTGGAATAAAACTCTTCGTGTTTCGAACAGTTCCTCTGTCCATCATCAGGAGTTTTTCACTGTGTACACAGCAATGGTATCTGTCATACAGGTTTGCTGACAGCTTGCGAGCAGCTTCAGGACGGAACGTCCGATCGTCTTCTTTAACCCGGTCAAGCAAGGTCGTTACTACTGCATACGAGCCACCTGATTAAACGCACACAAATCTTAGCTCTTCTCACAGCACGAGTTTCTTAGTTTGCACGATTTTCGCTGTAAACAGTGATCATTTCACTCAACAGCGTTAATTGATCGCTTTTAAGTGGATACGCAACGTGTTTTTTTTTTGAGACGGGAATTGAAATTTAAACATTATTTAAATGAACTTGTTGCTTCATGGGCTTAAACCGTCATCTACAGTCTAATTTGTTTGGTGCAGGAATGTAAGTTATTTCATATGGGAACGGAGCAAGGATTGGGGCTTCTATGTCTGGACAAAGCCAGACAATGTGGGTTTAGATAATTGTCATTAGGTAATAATATTGGCTTAGCAGGCGCTGTAATCTGCATTTTAATGATTCGTTTGCAGTACATAAATGAGCCTTATCTCCAGCAAGATCCCTTTGTGCTTACAGTTTGCTCTGGACGTAGGGAGGGCCTTTTCATAGAATATTCCACCCAAAACTTAGTACTAAACCCCCTGAAACATTATCATCATCATCATCATCGCCGTCGTGTTCGTAACATAAAATTACATGCGAATAAACCCTCAGGTCGGCAAAAGTAATTACCCACTGAAAACTAACAACTATTAACGTCAGAGTGTATCGTCTGTTATTAAGACAGAACTGTGTAAATTACTAAGACGGCCAATTTAGCTAAGGAGATGTCAGGTTCTATGACATTTGCCATTTTGTATAAGCAGAGTATTGTTTTTTACGTCTCTAACACTAGTGTTTGTGGGTTAGAATTTCACTCTGGGCATGGATTTATGCATTTACCTCTGTTTGTATTGTCGTGCAGAGACGGTAGCCGTTGTAGATGGCCGATCGTCCTTCCACGGAGTCGTTCCAGGTGTATATAAGATTTATATTTCGGAATTTAATTCTGAAGTGAAACAGGCCTCAGGTTTCATCGGGTACACGCTGAAGACGAAGACAAATGAGAAGGAGAAAGAGAGGAAGAGATCATTGAAGTCACTGTGCCACCTCTGGCACATGGCAGACTCAGGTGCCGTAATGGCGCAGTGACAAAACAGGAAGGTCTGGTCGCAGACCTGCCTTTGTCGCAGGACCTTCTTTTTCGCAGTTCAGTGGAAATGATGAGGGTCTGCACAAATGACCAACCAGTCGATTCTCAATGCTCTGACAAGCAGAGGACAGAACCAGAATTAGGGAAATCTTTAGATTTCATCTTGTAATGACAACACCATTTGCGTTGCGTCCAGAGATACCCAGTATTAAGACCATCTTCCATAAAAGATTTTCGGTGTAAGATACGGTTCTTGACCAGAATTCCTTCGAGATTTGTTTCCATTCATTCGGTTGCGGTTTCTTAATTGTTTACCACGACTCGTGTCACTTCCGACAAATCATTATTGTTAGTCGTACCGCTACGCATGATTTCAAAGTAGACACACTGAATATTTAATCAACAGAGATCTATTTATATATTTTAAACGTTGTAGAATTTCTCGATATGTAATATTTGACGTTATCATTCCATAATTCTCTAAGTTGACGATGTCCTTCAATAATTGCAGTAACAACGTTGTCAAATGAAGAGGGTCGGAAAAGTCCCTCATACATCTGGACGTGGGAAACACAGGACATGCTAGATATGTCATAACACGTTCCTTCAACTGTCCTTGAGCCCAAGTAATTGTCATAGCAAACGCGATTTTGATCGGAAATTGTCTTCAGCGCAGTCTGAAGGAAATAGTATGACCTGATGAACATAACCGAGTCCTTCGTGTAATGATAGGTTTTCTAGAGACAGTAATTCCGTTGTAGTTTTTCTAGAGACAGTAATTCCGTTGTAGTTTTTCTAGAGACAGTAATTCCGTTGTTGTGCAGCGCTGTTGGAAGCCTGTTAGAATCATGTGCTGCCATCACCGGTGGCCAAGGGAAGGCAACATCTAATATACTTACCATGGTTTCCGGTGAGGCAGCACTACCAATTTTTTAACGTTAGGCTTTTGGTAAAACATTTCAAGACGGAATAAATGGATGGATAGAAGACTGCCATCAATGCCGAATTTAGGCATTCTAAAAATATATGTCTGGAAAAGATTCGTTCGGCAGATCTGTAGACCGTGATGCCGCAAGCGATCCTTTCTGTATTAATATATCTTATGATTGCGCTTTTGAAACGGGTTGCTGGTGCGTGTTTAAAATTCAGATTTTTATTATCTCTGTCCATTAGTAAGCGTCATACTGATGTACTGCTTGCGTGCACTTCTAAATTTACTTCGCAGTTTCACGCAAGGAAAATATCTGTAGCGGTTCGCACCGAAAATCTCGATTAAAGGACAAACATTCATTTGTATTCGGAAGATCGAGGTTTCAAATCTCGGCCCCGGTATGGACTATCCGGACTCAGTTTTTCCTTGTTTTTTCCTAAGCTCCCCCCTCCCCCCCACTTAAATTCCGGTATTGTACGACAAGTTAGGCCATGATATATTCATTCTACATCATTTCAAATTGCATTATTACTGATAGTTTTATCATTGTGTAATACTCCTCCATTGTGGGAGATACTGGACGAATTAGCAGAGCGGCTAAAGTTTTTCATATTGATAAGCAGTAACAAGTGAGGCATTTTAAAATTACACCACAGCATGACTGTTAAATGTTCTGTAAACAGCACTGTCTTCTGTAACATGTAACGCGCGATGAAACTTGAGAGAGAAGCGGCGTAATATCTGTTAATGGTGTCATTCTCTTGACTGTCTGTGGACACCGCTTGCAACACAGCTGGATAAGATAAGGCTCATATTGTAACGAGTTTACGGAACTCGTGAAGAATGTCAAAACGGCTCTGGAGGAATTAATACTTGTACAGTACAGACAACAACGTCCTTACATTGTGTTAAAAACATAAGAGTGTTTGATATTCATGTGTCCGTGCATCGCAAGATGCAACTATTTCGATTTATTTATTTCTAAAACGCTCTACATGTTTCAGGCGGTTCCTACGCCTATCATCAGGAGCACATAATTGTACACAGAGCTTCAGGTTTTGTCAACCAGTAGTGCTGCTGGCTGGTGTAGTGGCTGAGATGGAACTGACTTAAGTCAGTTCAATCTCTGGTATCATCACACACAGTGTGTGATGATACCAGATGCTGTATAATACAATTTTGACCTCCTGATGATGAGCACATAGTGCTCGAAACATGTAGAGGCATATCATAAACTTATTATAAAACAAGATTTTGTGCATTAAGTTCGTTATTTACTAAGATTATACTGAGATGCACGGTCAGCAAAACATCAAAATTTCTGGCACCAATTTTCTGTGAAAAATTAATTTAGTACCAAGTAAACTGCTTCTCTGGCTGCTTAGCAGCAAGTAGGAATAACCTCTGTTCCTTCAAGCACAGTCTGTTTATATTTAACAGAATTATAGATAGTAACATACGCACATACACACAGAGATGCCAAGAGGCAAGCTCTTCTGTAATTGATTACTGTGCACTCTTCCACTCAGGAAATCACAGTAGCTGCATCTCTATACCTTACGTATAGAGTAACTTGAATCCTAGGATAGGTAATAAATCTTTATCTTTGTGAGCAGTAAGAGGTACATGTTTGCAGCTGTATGTTCTTATCGCAGTTTTTAACAACATATACGAGTATAAGGTAGGGGCCAAGAAATGCTGTGTGAAATACAGAAGAGCTGTAAGACACGTGTCAGTAAAGAAGCAGTTTAGCATATTCAAATCTTGGTAGGACGGTTACTTGTGAAGACAGTTGTGCAGTTTCTCCTGACTGGGCCCAGTGTAATTAATTCCTTATTCCTTACTTTACAGACCTACGTTTCAAAAATTAAAAAAAAAATATATATCCTGGCGTGCAGGCAATTACAAATGAGCTGGTAATGTGTAACACCACTTCTCGGTTCATTTGGTGGTATTTCTGTTTTCGTATTCTAGAGTTCCACAGTTATGGTACCGGCCCTGGAATCAGCTAGGCTGAGTTTTGACGTGATTTTCCTCAGTCTCTATGCAAATTCCCTTAATTTAGTTACGATGGCTAACTTCAACGTACTTCCGGGCTGCTGGCGTCGTCTTTAAACTGTCAATAAATTATTGGCATGTCAATAAATTTTTCGAGGAAGGTAAGCAACATTTGTAGAGCCGTCTGTAATGTCTGTAAACTTAATATCTCTCACTTGGTAATTAATTGTAGATATATAAATGATATTTAGAATGGATATATGCAACATTCAGTCCCCGGATATTGTGCCTTCTATTTTCACTTTGCCACAACAGGAATTCTGTTTGAACGCATAAGTTACTGAAGGCATCCTTTGTTTCCCTTTGAACACGCCAAGTCTCTTTGAAACCCCTGTAATTACAACCGTTGTTCATTGCGAGTTGGGTGTTCTTAACGGTGTTGTTGTTCAGGTGTAGCGTCTTCTGGGGTGTGAAACTGTGTGGTTGGGTGGCCATGCCATACGTTTTACGGTTTGGACTGATTACCCTTCAAAATTAAGAAACGTCAACACAGCGACACACCCCAGATGACTCGAATTTCTTTCCCCATCCTTTACTGTTCTTAAATTGTTCACTTCAACGAGAATTTACAGCACTTCCGAATATAATTAAAGGTATCCGTAAATCAGTCCCGTTACACGCCTGGAGTGGACCACAGGGTTCCAGAAAGTTAAGGTTTCCAGATTTCATGACAACGGCACAGGATAGTGCTAAAGTTGTCAGCCTTACGCACCGGCCGTCATTACCTCCAGGAAATGCTTCTAGTACTCATTTCTGTTAGAGACTGAGTCGACCCCAGGGCCATAGTGCGATCGGAAGGATTTCATGTCATTAAAAAATTCCACTGACACCAGCAGGGATCGAACCTTCGACCTTCCGATTTGCAGCACAGCACCTTAACCACTGTGACACCGCGGTCCCCCCCCCCCCACTTCCGGATATAATTAATGCTCTTAATTTATGTGAAATTAATATCCTTTGTATCGATTAATGAGTGTTAATATATGCAGAAAGTTGTAATTACTTCATCTTGGACGTAATTTAAATCGTGATTGCTTGGCGCTGAGACGGTGTTCAGTTTATGTATAATATATGCATTTCATTACTTATTTGCTGATAGTACTCGCTGGAAACTCTGAGGGGATTTATCTCCCTATAGCCTACTGCCGACATGGCGTTGTGGATGATTCGTGATTCAGTGTTGTCCCTCGTAACGGTGTTGTCTATTTGGTATTACTTGAATTGTTTTTGTTTCGTTGACTGAAAATAATTCATCACTCTTTCGGTTAATAATCACTTTCAAAAGTACGGTTTGAAGTAAAACTTTGGCACAAGAACAGTGATGTCTGGTCACGTTTCACCTCAACTCATAATGGTGCAGAAATTATCCCACATGAGAAGTCCACAAAAAATGTATAGTGTTTTGCGAAATCTCAAGGACACGTTACGCCTACGTATCAGTATATTCCATACATTTAGTTCCAGGTGAAAAGTAATACAACTTTCAGATTTGTCTCACTTCCGGAACCAAAGAGAAATGATCTGTACTTGATTTGATCATAAGTGTTCGTGAAGTACTTGAATTAATTTTGGGTAGTTATAAGTGTATTCCACGCGGATTGTGCTTACTGTTTCGAGGTAATAGCATCTTTCGAAAGCTTCTGAAAGTCACAGCCAGATGCGTAGATGAACCGTACGTTACATAAATAACACGTTAACAGAATAACACTGTTGCATTTATTAACAGCGCAGGTGGATGTACGTTCTAAATTACATATCCATAGGTAGATTACTGATAATCAGCATGAACAGAATAACGTTTGAGCCACACAGTGGTACTGTTCAGTCAAAAATGACTGGAAACATATGGAATTCCTCGAATCGCCCAATTAACGGGCTCTTTTTCTAGAATATTCCAGCAACCTTTTTGCTTGTGAAAGTGTAATCGCTTCAAAACCTCTAGTAACGTCATTTTAGTCTTTTTAAAACAAAAGCTGGTTTTTCATGTATAAATTCTACGAAGTTCTAAAGCGTCATAACCTGTGTTTGCTAGTGTATCGTGATGTGTTGTCATGGTACGGATTAAAAACAAAATAACCATTTCAGTGACACTGTCTTTCACAGATACGTGGAAAAAATATATATTCCAGACGTTTAAATATTTCATGCTTTATTGAGATTTTTAAAGTTACGGGTTTCGTGGTACTGGTCCGATCAAATGATCAAGAGCTTAAATAACTTTTTCTCTTCTGGTGAATTCGCATGTGAAGAGAAGAGCATAGAACCTTAATGAATACTGTGCATATCGGCTGCATATTTAGTAATAATATAATTTTGTTCCGCCTAAATACTGCTTTAATTTTAAAGGTTAAGATCGTCTCCGTGTTTCTGCTAGCGAAAGTAGCTGTTATCAGACTCAACGCGAAGAAAATAGAATTGAAGATTTACAGTTGTAATTAATGATTCACCATCGTGATGGCTACTGTAGCTGGCCGAAACATGTAGATATTCTTAACCTTGAAGAATAAAGTTGTGTTTGGACGGATCATAATTAATATTATTTTTTATGATATTGGAAACACGACGGGGATGAATCAGCTTCAGATTATATTTGAGGTTCAGTGGACCGGGCAACGTGATATATTCTTATAATAAAAGCCAGCTAGATGCACTAATTCTCATTTTTATTTCGTAAAGAAATATACATGTTTCGGACAGATTTACTATCCATCATCAGGGGTCTTGATACTCTATTCACAGCAATTGGTATTTGTCATACTAGTTATGTTGACTGCGTGCTAGCGAGGTTACGATGACCTCGCTAGCAGACAGACAACATCGCTAGTATGACAAACACCTTTTGTATGAATACAGTAATAAGTCTCCTGATAATGGACAGTAAATCTGTCCGAAACATGTAGAGTTCTTTACCCAGTAAAACTGAGAAATAGTGCATCTCGTTGGCTTTTATTATAAGAATTCAGATTATATATTTAGAATTTCTCGTTAAAATAATAGATTGATAGTCATGTCGATCAAAAAAAGAGATAACGATTACTGTGATTGGTTACGGATGGGAGGAACGGGTGAAATTTTGGCAATTAGAATTTTTTGTCACCGCACCCAGACGGCCTTAGGAACTCACGCGCTCTTCTACACAAATTTGGGCCCTTTTACAAGGAGTAAAATAGTCGGACGCTGAACCCGATCGCCATCCAGTGCCGAAATCAAGAATGTGTGGAATTATTTTTCCGTTATAAGTGAAGTGATGTGAAGTTTAGTGATGTGGAGTGAACTGATGTGATTTATGTGGTGATTTTGTTCCGAAGTGAAGTGAATTGAAATGAAGTGAAGTGAAGTGAGTTACGGTGAGGTTCTTGGGGATAAAAGTGTCATGTACATTAGGGTGACTTTATACTAAGGGTACTTGATTATATTGTGATTATTTAATTTGGAGAATATCTTGAACTCTATTTGTTGTAACTTGTACTCTTGTTGTCTAACTTGTTTTGTAATGTGTGAGTGTGTGTATGAATGGGTTTTGTAATGTGTGGGTGTGTGTATATGTGGGTTTTGTAATGTGTGGGTGTGTGTATGTATGGGTTTTGTAATGTGTGGGTGTGTGTATGTGTGGGTTTTGTAATG
>Ga0131853_10013870_pt1 | contig 14763 bp, 15 predicted proteins | sample TergutLab28metaG_FD_92764 | JGI IMG/M metagenome (GOLD analysis project Ga0131853, IMG submission 92764) | Labiotermes labralis P1 segment gut microbial communities from Petit-Saut dam, French Guiana - Lab288 P1 (version 2) (version 2) | ecosystem: Host-associated > Arthropoda: Insects >... | reverse complement strand
GCTGGTGCCTCAAGTTGCACTGCTGCACACCTGGGCTGGTGAGGACCAGTGCAGGGTCAACCCCTTACAAAGGTACTACCTCTCTCATACCCATTGAGCCCTTATTATTATTATTATATTTTAATAAATTACCTGTAGTGCTATTTATACTGAACAGTTTCAGGCTTCTATTCTCAAACTCTTCTGTAATGTACTTCATCTGTTTTCCTGTATATGTAAAGGTTAACCATTTTGTATATGTATTGTTTTTAACGATTCATGTATTTTTATTATTTCTTCTTTGCTTTTCTGATTAGGAGGTTAGTCATATATTGATTTTTGTGCAAAATGTTTTTATTATTCCAATTTATTTTCTTTTTTTCTGAATCACTTATGAGATATGTCATAAATCAGTTTTCCAGATATCTGACTGCTGCCAAATTATAGTAAGGTGCATGACACAAACTACTTGTTATTGTTCAGTTGGTTGTTGGAGGTTTTCTATAAATTGAAACCTGCATTCCTCCTCTTTTTTTTTTTATATAGTAATATGCAGGATATTTATTATATTTCCTGCTTGTCTCATGAGGTTTAATTTTGAGCAAGTATCATTGCAGTCTTCTAGGCTATTGTTTATATTTATTAGCAGTGGTTTATAGTGTCTGAAGTGTCTGATTAACTTTTTGCTATTGTAAGGTATCAGTAATATTTTGATGTTTTAAATATTTGTCAGCTCGTTTCTTTGGATATTTGTGTACATATTAGAAATGTTGAAAGATGCAACTTTTAATTCTTCATATGGTATTTCCCTTTGATTTTTTATTAAAGTATTCTGTACATGAGGAAGACAGGTATAACATTCTAGACTTTTTTTGACGAATTTTCAATTTTATACGATGGGGTCATTTTCCCAGTTAATTATTCGGCTGATTGGGGTATCCTTCTTTTGAATTTTTATTAGTCCTGTCATGATGAGTGGAGTTGGTTTGAGCAAATGTATTTTAATTTTTCTTCTTTACATATTAATATATTATTATTGTTAGACTATTTTATGATTATTTTTCAAAGTTATGAGATCACCATTGACAGTTGTAAAATTATTATAATCCATGAATTCCAGTACTACCATTTGATGTTTTGTTAGATCCATTGTGATTGTTGTGTTCCCTTTGTAGGCTGTTTTTATCATAATTTTATGTTCATTAATTTTGTCTTTATTTGATTAACTTTTTTTATGTCATTCTTTCTGTTGTACTGTTTTCTATTTTCATATTGTTTATACAGTATGTATTGTTTTTATTTGATATCTTAATGTCTTCCTGCCGTTGTTGAGGTGGTTTGTTTATAGTGGTTGCAGTTTCTTATGCAAGAGTTTTTGTCCACTTCTTATGCCAATAATGTAAATTATACTTTAATCCCTTGTTAAGTAATTTTAGTTCCCCGGTTAGAGAAAGTTATATTTAATTAACAACATGATTATAAATATAAGAGTAACAGCTATAATGAAAGATATCTTACAAAACAATAAATACTGAAATGAAGTTGTAATAAGTACAGCGTAATTGTGAGATCTCACAAGACAGTATACATGTACGAGTATATTGCGATTTTACATTGTATTTTTTGGAGAACAAACACAGGTGCGCCTACAGAAACAATTGTCATTCTTCCCAATTTGCCAGACACTTAAATGAACACATATATACTTTCGGACCCATAGACAACATTATGCAAATTTTAAGTTATCAGAAAAAAGGCCCACATTTAAACGCTATAGAAAAATTTTTCATCCACAAAGAAAACACAAATGATAATCAACTTAACGACAAACAAACATTCTTTCGAAACAAAATATTTGATGCTATCCTCATCATCGGAATGTAACTACCATACGTCCCCCTGTCCCACTTACACACCCAACTCACCATACTGCACCTTTGCCATCCCACGATGCCTCCTCCCAATCAGTAACCTTCCAACATTCACACAGTGCAGTACAGTTGAAGACCAATACATAAAGCTCTACATAGTCTAAGACAAAGTCAAGTGCCATATATATAAAGTGATAAATTCTATGTGAATATAAAAATTTCCGACTTCTAGTAAGTGACAAACCAATATTGAAAATTCTACACAACAAAAATGAATACATCCACGTTCTACAAGGACAACCAAAATTATACATGAGGAAAGACTCTGACAAACATACACACCACATTTTCTCCAATAATGTAAGTAGAAAAATTATATAGAAAACTTAAAATGAATAAACAACCCATACACATCATAACATATATATCTCTATGTAGTTACAGATACAACACATTCATCTAATGATCCATAAGGAAAGATACTACATCTCTGCATAATGCAGTAATACACAGAAGACACTACATCTCCACACAATGCAATAATTAAATACTTCATATACATCTATGAGCAGAACCCCCACTACAAACAACTTCCACAAGAATTACAATATAATCCCCACAAAATACTTTATATTTTATCTGCATTATTTTATCTTAGTTCCTTAGGTAGTTTTATCATTAAATTTCAAATTTTATATTTCATATCCTAGCATACTACAAAAAATATTTTAAATGAGATCTCATATTTGAAAACGTAAATTGTATATAAAAAATCAGCCTGAAGATGGCTTTAGGAAGAAAGCCGAAACATGTGGCTGTCGTGATGTTTTAATTATCTTTAATCATATATTTTATGCAATAAAGGTTGTGTTAGATAATCAAGTTATACATTCTGTAAGCGTCTGCCTGTCTATCCAATAGCTGCATGACGTCACCAGTCAGAAAAGTGTGCAGTACAGGAGCCGCCGCCGCTTTTTGTTACAGTGTAGTTCTATTTTATGTAGAAAATGAGATCTCATTTCGTTTATAATACTTTATACTGAAAATTTCCTCCCACGCATTTCGTATTTGGTTGTCTTACCTGAAGATGGCCGAGTTGGCCGAAATATGTTGCAAAGTACAATAAATCTCTACTAAACTTTAAAAAAAATTGTTGTGGGTACGGTTTACTCTTTTACACTTTGTCAGGGAGGGATGTTATAGATGGGTATTGTTGGCATTTTTAAAGATCAGGTTACTTTAAAGAAATGGATTACAGATGCACGTCATGACGACAAAGATTATAGCTGATGGTTCTAGTCTTGAGAACCCTGATTTAAAATGCGACTCAGAATAAACTGGGAACTTGAGGCAGGACGTACAAGTGAAGAAGACAGTGAATAGAGTAATTTAAGGTTTTAGTTTTGTGATGATTTATGTTTGTTAATGCTTAGAGGTTTTCTAATATTAGTGAAATGGGTTCGTCACCCTCTTCCGAAAAAGAACGTAATAAAACAATGGCGGGTCTTCACAGTCGAGGGTGCGTTATTTTCGTGTTTGGCGCGCATGTAACTTCGGCCATGTTCGGTGTGTGCTGTTTTGCAGGTGTACTTCGTAAAAGAAATATGGTGGTTTGTGTTTGCGGTTAGTGTTGTATATATCCTGACATACTGTTCTTTCTTTGCTTACAGGGCAGTAAAAATAGAGGAATCCTCAGATGTTAAACCCGTTATTAAAGAGGTAAGTGTTCGCGAATCCAGTCCTTCAGAAATCTCTCGTAGGGTTATTTCTGAACGTGGTTTCTTGTCGCAACATTCATTAATATGGCAGCTAGAGATGGGCAGAATTTTGATGTAATGGTGAAGTATAAAAAAGACGGTAGCTGGGTAAATTTCTGGAAGGAAGGAATATTGCGCATCGAAATAGTGTAACTCAAAAAACTGTTAACTCCTCCGTGAACTAGCAGCTAATTGGGTTGGATCCGAACGTGTATATAACCAGTTACATAGTTAACCCACCGACATCCACCGGTGATGCTGTGTCAGTGTTGCAGCTTGGTTCATGGAACAACCAGATATTGTGGTAATATTTTATTCAGTTGTATACGACCTCATGTGGGTACGTGTAACGGAAATCATACTTACACATTTTTTTAGTGGTGGGGGTACATGATGTGTGTGTAATTAAATGTACCACCATGTTTTAAGTATAACTTGTGGTTTTCTTTAAAAGTTAGCGGAATTAATAACCGGAATTTACCCCCTCGTCTGTAATTTGTGTCATTTCGTATGTATCAATCCATATTTGGTCCCATAATCGTAAAGAGAATACAGTTCCATGCTGTTGAAATCTTACTTTAACTTACAAATAACAGGAAGCAAATGCCACATGTGTGTGTGTGTGTTGCTGTGAAGTGGTAGCGAATTGTGGATATTCATTTGCACTTATATGTTGTATTATCTAGTAGGTTTTATGCATATGATTATGCAGAGTTTATGCAACATTTTGACCACAGTGAAGCAGTATTTTAGAAGATGGTGGCATTTTAATGATACTTGAGTGTCAAGGCAAAGAGAACTTCGGTGTTTATGGAGTGAGACCTTGTTGCAGTACTGAAATAAATATGCATCTGCCTACAACCTTTATAGAGCAGAATAGTGATATATTTATTCACATCCTCACCATGTGGCACTAGAACTAGAACTATAACTCATTTCCACATGGTGTTTTTAACGTAAGAAATTAGAAGAGTGTACAAAATCTGTCTAAATAGCAGTGTCTGACGTCATTAGACGGGTGTGAACATAGGTAATAAATTGTTTTTTTTTGAGGCAGCATTTGGTTACTAATGTAATGCATAAGTTTATTATGTGTGTGTGTGTTTAATTACACATAATTTTGAGATCCCAACTCGATTTTTTCTGCGCATGTGTTTTGGTGTGAAATTTAGAACTTCATTTCAGAAATGATGGCCAGTCACAAAATAAATTGGAAGTAGTAGTTTAAACTTTGTTGTGTTTCTGTTGACAGGAACCAAAGTTAATTCCTGGGAAACTTGCAGTTTGTCGTTTCTGTGGATACACATCCTTAGATTTCTCTCGCTGCCAGCGGTGTAAAAGGAAACTTCCAGAAACCTGCAAAGCTGTGCCACTTCTAGACGGACTTAAAAAGACAACAGTTAAAGAAGGCAATAATTCTGAGGTATAATTTAATTCCTGGTGTGGTGACATTATTAATCTTTTGCAGTTCTGGAGTTGTGGAATTATGGGAGTTACGATGCCATGAAACATACGCATGACCAATAGTAACTCGTCCTGTGCAGGTGGCAAATATGGGGACCTGGAGTAGGTCATTGACTAGTATCTAGGCTGTTGCCTGGATGACTGAGACCAAGATACTGGATATGACTCCCAGTATGGGCAAGAAATTATTCTCTTTTGAGTGTACATAGCAGTCCTGGGACCCATCCAACCTCCTTTTTGACAGTTTCCAGTGGCTCTTTCGCTGGGGTAAAGTGGCTAAGGCATAAGGGTGGACCAGTCACCTCCAACTAGTGCCTAAGTTAAAGAGTGCATAGAGATTACCTCCATTTTCAGATGTACCTGCATGGAGTGGTGCTATTACACCCAGGGTAATGTTGCCTTTTACTATAAATTTAACTGATATGTTACATTTATCTGTACAACTAAATTATCTTACATGTATACTTACAGAAGTGTTTTCCAAAAGTATCTGTAAAGGGTGAGAATACTGCAGACTTGCCAAAAGGCAGGGTCAGAGGTCGACCAAGTAAAAGAACCAAAAGCAAACTGGTTGAGGAACCTGGTAAGTGACTTTTTTTTTTTTAATTAATTGAAATTGCTAGTTGGCTTCATGAATTGTATAATTTAGAGGTGCAAATAATATGTTTCTGAAAAACTGCATGTTCTAGACAGTTGGTCTGAATTAGATGATATAAAGAGGTGGTTGGTTGAGCAATCTGAATCTTTCAGCTACTATGTTAAACTCCAGTGCTTTGCCGAGAAGTTTGGAATAAAATGTCACTGTACTTATTTTACATGAATCATCACCAGGTTTAATTGTATTTTCAATTACAATAAAAAAAACACTTCATCCATGGAAGGGAAAGTAAATACTTGTGCTTTGCACTGTAATGGCACTATGAGTGCTGTATCATAATATTAATGGTAGCAGTGAGAGGAATTTGTGCTCTGTGCAGCCATTGAGGCAGTTTAAATTATCTGGTTCTTGGTTTCACTGCCTCCATTCAATGAAAATGCTACAGCTTACTAATAATCTAAGTTGTGGCATTGCAACAGAAAACATTTTGAACATTCATGAATGGTGTAATTATTCATATATACTTTACAGTTTTGAAAAAAAAAATTTGGGAAATTGTGCTGTAGGAAGTATGAAACGTAGTAAAAGTGATTTATGTAAGTGAAAGTCTTTCTTGCGTCTGTACATATAAAACTTGATTGAGGGATTTAGACTGTTTATGAGTTTCTCGCAGTAGCTGTTGTAAATTGTGGGTTCACCTTCATAGGATGTGGTATAAACTGTGCAGTCCACAAACACATCTGCTTGGATTGCCATTTTTATTTTTTATCAAATTGATGTCTGCATTATGTATGTATGTTCATTAGTCAGTAATACGTAGGTTATTCGGAAAGTAAGTACGTCTGCGCATATCTCTCACGCATCCTTGAGACTCGCTTTGCACATGTGCAGTGACTTCCTCTATCACTTGAGAAGCCATGGACGCCATTTTGTGAAATTTGTGGTATGTTTATGTTTGTTCCAATGCGTTAAACATGTTTAAGACAATTGAAGGGACTGCCGACTGTGAAATACGGTCTGATTCATTTTTTGAGCGCTGGGAATGTGCTACCAAGTGAGATTCATCACCAGACCTGTCAAGTGTATGGTAACAATGCGATGAGTGATGGCATGGTTAGGAAATGGATTTGAATGTTCAATGAAGGACAAGATCAAGTGCATGATGAGGCACAAAGTGGGCATCCATCTTTGGTGAATGATGATGTGGTGCGTAAGGCCAATGAAAGAGTGTGTGACGACATGTTTTACAATTTCTGATCTGTCCCTGCACTTTCTTCAGATTTCAAGGACTGTACTCTATGACATTGTCAGTAGTGGCTAACATCGCAGGCGGCCGCATTCTATGGGGAAGGTTTACAAAAACTTGTGCCCCACTACGGCAAGTGCCTCAGTAATGGCGGCAAATATGTTGAAAAATAGTTTGAAGAATGTAGAATCTGATGATAAATTTTTATAAGAAACCATACTTGATTTTTTTACAGCAAAACGGTACTTACTTTCTGAATAAGCCTCGTATAATTTTATGAGATTCACACATAGAGATGGATGAACACAAGGTCTTTGTTGCAGACTTCTTAATAGTAGCCTGATCTAGGTGTTTTGTATTTATGAAGATGGAGACAGCATTTTTTAATGGTATGGGTCAGTGATTTGGATGTTTTGAAGTCAAACCAATAAAAATGAACTGGTTGTGAGGTGGCCAGATATTACTTAATATTGAGGATTTGGTTGATGTTCTTTGTCCCAGGATACATCTTTAAGTTGTACTCAGTACACTGTGTGGTCAAGTTTGTCCCCTTATGAGTTATGAAAATGTGTTAGATTATTTAAATCCAAGTGGATTTTTTCTGTGGCAAGTTTCCAAGTTTTGTGAGAAGTAATGACAAACCCACAAAACACATGTAACTGTAACTTACTGCCCACAGATTTCAGTGCAGTTCCTGAATCAACATAATAAGCTGATGCCTTAGGCTGGTGCATATTTCATGCTTCTCACCCCACCCTTTTCCAGATTCCTTCCTCATCACTGCATCCTCTCACATAAAACGTTAATTTGGACACCATTTGTATCTCCATTGCAAATTTTAAAGCTTATACAATACTACTTGTGTAGGTAAATACAACTTTGCCGGCATTACTTCCAAATGCCATTTTCAGCCAGATGTTTTTAGGTTGTCATGATATTTGTTAAAAAGATTGTTGTCCGTTTGGTTTTCTACACACAGCATGTAGTATGCTTTATGTGTTTTTCTTTGCCTTTGAGTGATTCTGTGGTTTTCAGGGTTCTTTAGTGAAAGTCAAAACTGTGTCAAGTGTAGGCATGTTGTTGCATGCCATAAACTAAAAGTGTATTTTTGAAAGGTAGGAGTTTGGAAGATTATGCTGTTGCTGGAATCCTTTTGTTCGATATTCAGATAATTTGATTCCTTCAGACAGTGGTTCTGGTGATAATTACACAGAGCATGCACAACACACAAAAAGTCAGTCACATTGAGTGGTTTTCCCCAAAAATGTTGTGTATTCCACCATTCAGGGTTGTGTGACACAACACATCACACCCTGAAACAATACTGGAATTTTCAGTCTGTGCCCTTGGTGACTGGAGTGCGAACACTGCGCAGACATTTCCTTATTTCCGCTGTTATAAATTTGATGTGAGAGTTGTTTCAGATATGTTGTGCCTCCCATTTGAATGTCACTTATCCCAGTTTCTTTGGTTTTGATATTGTCCCTCCAGTTTGTTTGACTCTGTCGTCGGATGACGAAGAGAGTATCCAGTCAGATTTGGACTCAACATTGACTGGTGAGAGACTGCCGAATAATGGCCAGCGATTATCTGTGGACGATAACTCATATACCACCCCTGATCCAGAGGTGACTTCGTCAGCTAGGGGCAAAGAGCCCGTATTTCCTGAGGAAGATGACACAGGATCAGATACAGGAGAGAATCAACAGACTCAGGGTGTCAGAGGTTTGTGTGTTAAAATATGATTCCCATAGGCACCAGAAGAATGTACCTAATTTATTTCGTTAGGGTGTTTGTTATTTGAATGGCTGTTGATGTTTGTGCTTTAGACACACTACCACATTATGTCTATTTACCCTTGTAAATCATATATACAAATATATAAAAAGAATCAAATGTTTTGTTTAAATATTTGCTGCAAGTTTGAAGTTTGTGAGGTGATCTTGAGAGAATTTCCTTTATACATTCGTAGTTGACAGGTATTCATATCTATAGTTTCCAATCAGACACAGATCGTTATGTTACTACATAATTTGCGTAGTTCATATTTGGGGTTCTCTCGAGTCTGTAATACATAACTGTGTTGGATTTGTAGGCAGATATAAGCTGTTGGTAGCTGTGCATGTGTGCATTGGTGTGTTGTGGGGGGTGGGGGTTGCAGGGAGTTATTTTAACTTGGGCGTAGCAGTACTGATATTGCAACACTAATAGCACTCAGCCAGCTTTACCATGTGCAGCATACAGATTAGAAAATTTAAATACACTAAGACTGACTGGCATGTCAAGATTTTCTGTTTGGAAATATCTTCCGCCACCTGAGAATAGTCCCAAGACTGGATGTTTTGCTGACAGTAACTTACGGTGCAGGAATTCTGTGACTTTATCCCAGTTTATCCAGACTTGGTGTTGCTATTTCTTCAAGCAGGATAAATTGATACTGCCTCACACACTGGTGGTATTGCAAGCAACCAGCAGGTTATGCCACCTGTCAGGGAACAATCCGTAGGATTACTGTGAATTCTGTTTCCATTGTGTTACGTGCAATACAGGTTGCTCTTTGTTTGAGCTGTTGTAATGACTTCATAAGTTCCACACTTGAACAAGCAAGGTACTACTGGCAAGAGGAAACAGAACTTTGGTTCCACATAAATCTGAAATAATAAGGGAGTTCGAAAGCAGTGAAAATCAGAGGGAGGTTATGGCTTCATACCACAGGCATTGAAAGAGTTGAAATTAGCCCAAGTATTGGAGCAATAGTGAAAAATTGCCTGTCAGAACTTAGGTCAGTATAGGTACCATCTGATAATCCATTAATATCTGACAGCCCAACATCTTTGTGGTCCTCTGCATAACAGATTAACAGAATCTAACTGTATGGCTACACACAGTACATCAGGTTTTTGACTTCTGTTATGACAAGAACTGATAATAATCAAATGAAGGACTTTATATTGTGAGTTACGTGCTTACACAGACATTAGTGTTGGTGATAAAAATTAGAGCAGTACATAAACAAAAGTTTGATTTTAAAATTCATTGAGGGGATTTGGATTGTGAAACTGGAACATGGTTAGGCATTCTTTTGTTGTGAATCATAAGTTAAAAGTAACCACTGTATTTACTTGAATGCAAGATGAAGTTTTTTACTTAAATTTGATGCTTAAATATGTGAGGTCATCTTATGAATTTGTGTATGAAGCTGTGAAACAGACATGCCACACCAGATCACTCTGAATGGGATCATGCAGAGCCAAATCAAGCCTTGCATCACCAAATCCTCAAGGAAAAAGGAGAACAGGGGAAAGTTAACTGACACAGTCTTCCTTTTTGGGACTTTTATCCATTGTCTAATTTTTTGAAGAAGCACATTTCAGAAGGTGGCTGCGTTTCTGTTTTCAGACAGAGAAGCACCTATCCTGGTTGACCACTTAGATCGAGCTATTGTCAGTCATTGGCCAAGGCAGAAACAGTAACTTGTTAAGATTTGTATCTGAGAACAGATCTAGTCCAGGGTAGTAATAGGAAAATGGCTATTGAAACATTGAAATTTAACCACAGAACAAAAAATTAAAACGTGGACCATTCCACAAATTAAGGACTATAACAAGAGTCCTGAACTCATACTGAACAGACACAACACAACAATCCAGAACACGTGTATTTAAAGTTCTTAGCACATCTGTGGAGAAAATTGTGAATCTTCATTGGTTCAAGTAAGTTCATAAACCAATAAATATGTATGTATTATTTAGTCAATGTGGATATCACCAGAAGCTGTTGGGAAGGGTATTTAAGACGTGTTGTACATCCAGTGCAATGGACAAGACTGATAGTGATGTGTTGCGTAATGACAGTGATGTGAATGGGAATTTTAGGAGTGAGTATGAGCAAGTTGAAGGCACTGTCTCTGAAGTTAGAGACAGTGACACTGATTGGTAAAGGTAGATAGAATCTGACATTTGCAATTAATAGTAAATTATGTTTTCTTAGCAGACTTTTATTTTTGGGGGGTTGTCTTATATTTGGATAAATACATTTTCCCTTGGGAGATATATTTTGTTTAGGGGATAGGTTTAGATAGGAGTCATCTTGTATTCAGGTAAATACAGTAATTACTGTGTATCTCTGTGTGTTTACCAGTTGTATTTGTTCCTTTTTAGGCACTTTTGCAAAATTGCAAAACGTGATGTAGCTTAGTCATGTCTGCCCGCCCATCCGCGTGGTACAACTCGGCTCCCATGGTACAGATTTTCATGAAATTTGATGTTGCCAAGGCTTTTTTGGAAAACTCTCAAGAAAATTCAAGTTTCATTGAGTCTGACAAGACTTTACATGAAGACCAGTATTCATTTATGATAATATCTCTCAGTTCATCTTAGAATGTTAAATGTTTTAGACAAAAGTTGTAGAGAAAATCAAAACACACATTTTGTGTTCGGTAGCTCTTTTTTTTTTTTCTTTTCTTTTCTTTTTCTTTTTTCTTTTTTTTTATTTTTTATTTTTTTTTTATCCTGCCATTTAAAAGATAATGCGGAAAAATATTGTAGAGCGTCACTGGCCACATGACATTAATGGCGCACGGGCGTTGCATGCTGGATAACTACAGTTACAGACACACTCAAAACATATAATACTTATTGCCTGTGTTGTTACAAGAATATTATGATGTTAAAAAATTGTAGGTGGTGGAAGGGAACTGGACATGGATGGCATTATAGATGGTTCAGTTCCTGGCTCTTACACTTTGGTGCAGTGTCGGACTGTTAGAATCGGATCCTACAAAGTGGTTCCTAAGGATCGAGTACTAATCTCTTCAGTAGGAATTAGAATAACTGTCCCAGCCATTGAAGATGGTGAGTATATGACTTTTAAAAATTAATCTTTCCCCTATACTTCAGTCAGAAGGCTGTGAAGATTGTTATTTTGCCATACAGGTTGGCTTGCTATTGCGCATTATATAAATGGCAGCATGGTGAGGTTTATGAGCAGCAGACGGCAAGAGTTTGTATTTCCATACCAGAGTGATTGATTTTAACCCTTAGGCACTGGAATTAACCCTTTGGTGCCAAACATCAGGTATACCCCTCACGCCCTTAATGCCTACTGATGGTGATGACATTTAGGGGCCTTTCGTAGGCACATCTGACTCAAATTTCATTCTTCTCCAGCTCCCACCAGGCATTAAATTTGAGTGAGGCTGAATGGTACTCTGCCAAACACCCAACATTTAAATGGCCACCCATCACTGGCAATGGCTATAGTTGATATGTAGTTTTCTGAGCATCACACTTGAAGTTGACTGCAGTTGACCTTAAGCACCTAAGGGATAATTATCATGTTTATAAAAATTAATTTGTTTTTAGTGGGTGAGATTGGAAATAAAAATAATGTGAGTGGGTTAATACAATATATCTGACAGCAATAACCTGACATTATTTGCTGTTGTAAATCAGTATCTGTATATATGATAGCTCAGTGAGCATGGTGTCTGCATGCTGGGTGCACAATGGGGCAACTAATTTTTCTTTCCACAGTAACCTCCAGAATTGTCCTGGTGTCCAACCAGCTTCATCTCCTATGCATACCAAGGAGGCATACTCATGTATGAGATGTGAGGTTCTCATGGCAGTGAGGATGGTTACCATCTGTCAACCAGACTGCGTGTCATCACATCCTGGAAGACAAAAATCTTAACAACTCTTTCTACAGCTGTACCCTGGGTGAAAGGGGATAGTACAACAGACTGGGTGGGCCTTAGAGTCAGTTTGAACATTGTGAGAGAGAGAGAGAAAGAGAGAAATCCCTGGCTGTATAGGAACTGAACCTGAGTCTTCCAACCTCTACCCTGTCACTACTGTGACAGCTATCGTAGCTCCTTGTTTCTGAATTTTGTGCATTTAAGCAGACGTGTGGTCAGCACCCTTGGCTCACCCATTCTGTTTTGTACTTTTATTTGGCCTGAAGTAGAATGTTATCAAGTGAATAAATCTGCATTTATTGTTCAACAAAATCATTCAAATAAATGTAGCCTATCATACAGGTATTTTGTTTGACATCATAACACTTGAAGCCTGAAATTCATGATCATGGTGTTTAAAATTCGGTTTCTACCTCACGGTAAACACATTATATCCACAGTACTTGTACCAAGAAGTTAATGCTCTCTGTTTACTGTGAGAGTCATACATGAAGCAAGGACTGTGTGTGCAAGCCACTGAGTATTTTTGTTGTCAAGCTCTGATCTTTGTGTTCCAATGTACCAGGAGCCCAGACATTCCATTTCTGTGTACTCTCCTGATGTAAAGTTGCAGATATCCACTTGTGATGTGTTTGGTCTTTGTTTTCATGGCAGATTCAAAAAGTGTGACGCTGACATTGGACATCAGGGAAATCAAGAAGGTTTTAATCCATTTTGGACGGGGGATGCCTGTTTTGTTTCTCTACATTATGCCATCAGCCGCAGCAAGAGTAAGAGCTGCTCTAAATATGGAATCCAAACTTGGCCCATACTATGACCCAAGCAGCCAAGGTAATTTTCAGTGCCTTTGCACATGAATAGAAAAGTAAAAACATGCTCCAGCATCTTGTGGTTATAAAGACTGAATTTTGTTTAGTTTATTTTTCTGTGTCGGTTTGTTTAATAGTACCATTTAACCTCACAGGTGAGTGACTAGTGCCATTTCATATTGACAAGGTTCTGGGATCAAATCTTGGCTGAGATTTTGGTTGGTTTCCCTCTTTGCATGAAGGCTGATGTTGGGTTAGCATCCCAAATTAGGCAGTGACAAACTTGTTCCACATCCTTTTCAGTTCACTGTGATTGGAAACTGTATAGCCTGAGCAACTGTGATGAAATAACAAATGGATAAACAAAGCTGAGGCACCAAACTTAAAAGATTTTAATTTGAATAGAGCATTTTAAGTTATGTTACTGTGTTTCAGATGAGACACACAAGAGGATAACATTACTTCCGGAGAGGTTGCACGAGGACAGTAAAGTATCTTTGAAGAGTATTTTTGGTTCTATGTCTAATGTATTGGAAGAACTAAGCAACAAGGAGGCAAATGATATCCTGGTCAGGGCCTCACCTAAAGAGGTGAGTTCAGAAACCACTTCCATCTTACTGTACTAAGATTACAGAAGCTAATCTTATAATTGAAGGCTGTATGTATTTCTTTGCAGGCGTTGTGTCCCTAAGATGTGCACATGTTCATACACACAAATGTAGTCCTTTCTTTCTTGTTTATTCCTGTAGCTGTTGTCCTTCTTGAGCAGACTGTACAGTACATGTCATAACTCCAACATTCGGGTGGCAGCTTCTCATTGTAGGATTTCTGAGTTCACTGCCCCTGTAGTTCATATGGTATTTGTGGTTAACACAGCAGATTTTTTAGAGTAACATTTTCTTGTGTTAATATTATTCCATCAGTACCTTATATTTGATCACCTGCCATCTGGAGCACATGAACTATACTGACCAAGTGTTACAGTACCTGAGTCATGCCATGAGCACTTCAAAGGATTTCCAAGCCATTCTTCATCAGTCCCCGTTTCATTCAGTGCTGTGTAATCAGGCAAGCAGCATTGTGTAATAAACAAGAAAGGGATTAATAAAATATTGCATTTCCTGTTTTTATTTGTGTTGGGTATATTGCTGAGCATATAGGAAATGCCAAATTTTAAATATAGTGAATTGAAAAGAATGTGCATACAACATAGATATCATTTTTATATGCAAACCAAAACTGAATTCCCCCCCCCCCCCCCCTTCTAAATCCAAAATGGTAAAAGTAATTGTGGGAAAAAACTATTTTAATTTTTGTAATAGATTTTTTTTTTTTTTTTTT
>Ga0131853_10013869_pt1 | contig 14764 bp, 7 predicted proteins | sample TergutLab28metaG_FD_92764 | JGI IMG/M metagenome (GOLD analysis project Ga0131853, IMG submission 92764) | Labiotermes labralis P1 segment gut microbial communities from Petit-Saut dam, French Guiana - Lab288 P1 (version 2) (version 2) | ecosystem: Host-associated > Arthropoda: Insects >... | reverse complement strand
TGGGGAAAGTGTAGTGAAGTGTAGTGCAGTGTAGTTGGGGGAAATGTAGTGAAGTGTAGTGCAGTGTAATTGGGGGAAGTGTAGTGCAGTGTAGTTGGGGGAAATGTAGTGCAGTGTAGTTGGGGGAAGTGTGGTGAAGTGTAGTGGAGTGTAGTTGGGGAAAGTGTAGTGAAGTGTAGTGCAGTGTAGTTAGGGGAAATGTAGTGAAGTGTAGTGCAGTGTAGTTGGGGGACGTGTAGTGCAGTGTAGTTGGGGGAAGTGGAGTGAAGTGTAGTGCAGTGTAGTTGGGGAAAGTGTAGTGAAGTATAGTGCAGTGTAGTTGGGGGAAATGTAGTGAAGTGTAGTGCAGTGCAGTTGGGGGAAGTGTAGTGAAGTGTAGTGCAGTGTAGTTGGGGAAAGTGTAGTGAAGTGTAGTGCAGTGTAGTTGGAGGAAATTTAGTGAAGTGTAGTGCAGTGTAGTTGGAGGAAGTGTAGTGCAGTGTAGTTGGGGGAAATGTAGTGCAGTGTAGTTGGGGGAAGTGTGGTGAAGTGTAGTGGAGTGTAGTTGGGGAAAGTGTAGTGAAGTGTAGTGTAGTTGAGGGAACTTTATATGGAGGAAGTGAAGTGTTGAAAAGTGTAGTGAAGTGTAGTTGGGAGAAGTGTAGTGAAGTGTATTTGGGGGAAGTGTAGTGAAGTGTAGTGCAGTGTAGTTGGGGGAAGTGTAGTGAAGTGTAGTGCAGTGTAGTTGGGGAAAGTGTAGTGAAATGTAGTTGGGGAAGTGTAGTGAAGTGTAGTTGGGGGAAATGTAGTGAATTGTAGTGCAGTGTAGTTGGGGAAAGTGTAGTGAAGTGTGGTTGGGGAAGTGTAGTGAAGTGTAGTTGGGGAAAATGTAGTGAAGTGTAGTGCAGTGTAGTTGGGGAAAGTGTAGTGAAGTGTAGTTGGGGAAGTATAGTGCAGTGTAGTTGGGGAAAGTGTAGTGAAGTGTAGTTGGGGAAGTGTAGTTGGGGGAATGTAGTGAAGTGTAGTGCAGTGTAGTTGGGGAAAGTGTAGTGAGGTGTAGTTGGGGAAGTATAGTGTAGTGTATTTGGGGGAAATGTAGTTAAGTGTAGTGCAGTGTAGTTGGGGGAAGTGTAGTGAAGTGTATTTGGGGAAGTGTAGTGAAGTGTAGTTGGGGGAAATGTAGTGAAGTGTAGTGCAGTGTAGTTGGGGAAAGTGTAGTGAAGTGTAGTTGGGGAAGTATAGTGTAGTGTATTTGGGGGAAATGTAGTGAAGTGTAGTGCAGTGTAGTTGGGGGAAGTGTAGTGTAGTGTAGTTGGGGAAGTGTAGTAAAGTGTATTTGGGGGAAGTGTGGTGAAGTGTAGTGGAGTGTAGTTGGGGAAAGTGTAGTGTAGTTGAGGGAACTTTATATGGAGGAAGTGAAGTGTTGAAATGTGTAGTGAAGTGTATTTGGGTGAAGTGTAGTGAAGGTCTTAGTAACAAGGTGTCTAACATTATCAGAAGACGCACAGATCACATGAAGTTTGCTGCTTTTATGGCTTTTCGTTTATCACATTCCTTCACGTATTTTGGTTCCATTTTTTATCATTGTATATATATATATATGGTTGTATGTTTTTTATGCTTTTGTTTAATTTTGTTAGTAATGTATTTTCATTGTTAGGTTTATGTATTCTCATTGTTATGTATGCTCTGTTCTGTATATTCTGTTCACAACGTGCCAACTGACACTTTTCGGCTACCCTGACTGAGGGGATTCCGTGCTTTTTCATCAGTTGTAAGGCAAATTCCAGGGTACAACTCGCAAAGATGGGGCACGGCCCGCACTCTTCCAAATTAGGTTGTTAATTGTGTTCTTCTGCTGTTAATTGTGTTGTTCTATGTATTGTTTGTGTGTGAATGTGTACTGTACTACTGCCACAGGGTGTCAACCCAACTGCAGTTTACAAATATATCAATATTTAAATAGAAAGGTAAAGTGATCCCGTTACAGGCCCGATGTGGCCCAGAGGGGGGGTAGAGATATAGCTCTTCCATGACCGCGGCACTAGAAGGGGGTGAGTGGGCAGCAGCAAGCCCCTGCCGCACTTTACCCCCTTAAAGACCCGCTACCCACTTTACAGGAGGCTGGGTGTGCCCCAGGGCCTGTCTGGACGGGCGGAAAATCTCGTCCCCACCGGTATTCAATCCCGGACCATCCATTCAGCAGTGTCATATCAATATTTGGAGAAGTAAAATTAGCTGATAAAGACATTTCGGCCTCATATGAAGAAAGGAATACCAAAGTGCAAAAGACCGCAAACTGAGAAGCTCCACAAACTGCACTTGGCAAAAGTTCCTTGCGGGATAATATCGGGCAGGGTGAGGACAGGGGGAGAAGAGGAAAGTATTCGTGAAAAGAGTAATCCTTACAGGGTGTTGGTAGGCAGGCCTGGGCGTAGAATACAACTTAGGAGCAGAGGCGTTCACCGTAACATAATATTAAAATGGGCCTCAAGGAAATAGAATGGTAGGGCGTGGACTTTCCTCAATTGGCTCATGGGACAAGTGTTCCCGGAGGAATTTAAGCTCAGAGAAACAATGAGAATCGGAATTGGCTGGCACTTAGTTTACCGAAGATATCCTTAGAGAGCAGCCTAGCCTTGAACTAGAAGTTTATATACATATCCAGTCCGTACCGCGCAGTAAACACTCTCCGTCTCGGTTATAAAATCCAGTCAGTTAATGTTGTATAGGGAAATAAAGGCTGTTTGTTCTCAGACCCACACAAGACACAAATACACTATGTGAGCAGAACGTGGAATTGCTGAATGTTAAACTGGTGGTACATATAGTGACCACTGTGCGGTACATATAGTGACCAGTGGGCTTTAAAGGGTTCAAACGCGCTATTAACGGAGGACATGCATAATCTAACTGACGCACTGTGAAGGAACACATAAATTGCGAGAAATGCACAAACAAGTATCAGCAGCCCTGCCATCTTGGTTCTGGGCCTCTGTGCTTCTCTTCTGGGTTTTGACTGGCCTTTCCTTCTTGTTCCTGCAACATGTCGCCCAAACAGCAGGCATGTCAGGCCACGATCTTTCTGGTTCTCATTCACACTCTGATGGGACTTGTTACATCATGCTATCTCAATGCCTGCCGCTGTTTGTACATTCTTTGTTAGATGCCATAATTCATCGGTTTGCATGTGTGATTTTGGGCTGTGCTGAACTTTGGGATAATGTCGTCGGTTTGTGAGGCCCGGTATGACTTTTCGTCTGATGTTGTCCTTCAAGACAATGGTTCGTCATTTGCTGTTAAAGTCTTGGTCCATTGCCTTGAAATCCGCTCAGCTGCTCTGTACTTCTGTTCAGCAATGACTACACAAGAATGACAATCATAATAATGATGATGATGATGATGATGATAATAATAAAAATAATAATACTCGTGTTTGAATATCTACACACAAGCGCGCGCGCACACACACACACACACATACACACACACACAAACACACACAAAATCACGCAAAATTAGACCAATTTAAAGAAAGTACATAGCACATAAGAGAAGAGTTATTGTCAATTCAAGAAAAAGGAATGAGATAACTCTGAGATAACTCTGGTTAAGACGGTGAGTCGGACAGGCCGCTCACACTCTCAATAATCCCCAAGTATAATATATTGGAGTTTTATTGTGCAAGAGTACAGAGTAGTTGCATTTACAACTGAAATGTATCAGTGACAATTCTCGCCAGTGGACTCTTCATTACCTTTCGCACTCACTGACTGTCCAGCTTCGTACTCTGCTGCTCAGACACAGTTCGAGCTACACAGCAGATTGCTACCGCAGAACAAAGCAACTATTGTTACATGTGCTGCTCCACACACTGCTCGCGCGATACACTTAGCGAGTCCAGTTATAAACAAAAGAAATGGAAGGAAATTGTATTCCTCCCATGCCTGGTCCTAAGAAAGGCGAGAACTAAGCATGAGTAACTTTAACTTATGACTAACATACAGTACATGTAAGAACGCTAAAAAGAAAACCACAACAAAAAAATCAATGTGTGTCAGCTACACAACAACTAAACATATGTGCGGACGGTTTATGAATTGGAGAAATAATCTGGTCTTCGGACAACTTGAACATACAGTGCATCCTTCAAGTGACAGTCCTTCACAGCTGTGAAGAGGTGAACACTGCACAGAGCGAGATCAGCAGAGAAATTACGGCAGACTGCTAAGGGCAAAGACCGGCTAAGTGGGGCATTGTACGGACGGGAACCCGGTCTTTGGTCGCCCACATTTCCATGTATTAATTAATGCTTCTCTCCCCCTCCGATGCTGTTCCCGCCTTATCACCGTAAGAGGGCTACTGACATCAAAGGCGGATCACCGATACTGGCAAGACATCGGAGAAGTGCCACATGACGACAGGTACAGGTTAGGTTGAGCTGCAGTGCTGCTACCGTCCACATCCGGTCTGCACTATGTACTGCGTTTTGTGCAGACTGTACACCTACACACACACACACACACACACACACACAGTGACGTGTACAGCCGAATTACATCCCCTTCTTCCGGAACAAACCCGTGATTTATGACTTTCTCAGGGTTGCAGCAGGAGAAGTCTGGGGCTTGGATGTTCATGATCAGGAACGGGTGTGTTCCTGTTAAAATCAGTGCACTAAAGCGCAGTTGTGTAGTGTGCGTGCGAGTTAATTCTATTAATTTTGTTTTACTTTATACGGTTACAACTGTGCACAAATTTTCCTTTAGGCTTGTTATAATCTGAACACCCAGCAAATACCGACTTGCGGAAAGTCACAGGCGCCGTAATAGAGACGTCTTTTGGACAGGATCGTCCGTTGAAAAGGGGCCCTGCCTGCTCTGTAGAGGTGAAAGTCGTTGTCGCAAGTCTACAAGAGTGTCTGCCGGAACCTGTAGCTGCAGACATCGAAGGTCACTTACACACAATGTACATTATGCTACTGGGAAAGTCATACCGCTCAACTCTTACGAGTTTTCGGAGAAAGTTCTTCCTTTTACGCGCAATAGATAATGAGTTTGGCGCTGATCCTCATGAGGAAATGAAGTCCGCCAGACTTTACCGGAAGAGCACGCCACTGAGATAACTTGCCTGTTGTTACACAACACTTTGGCACAGTCCTGAGCAGAAATCTGAGAAATACCACCAGAAACGTTTCGGAATAGAAAGCGCCGTTCCGGCCGCTAATGAAGTGTTAAGCTTGCAACAGACCGCAGTTCCAAACGTGCTTCATGCAGCTTGCTGTATATTGACGAAGGGCTGGATTTCGAAATCGGACCTCGCAAGAGTCCTATGAATTGGAATACAGAAATTGTGATATGGCAAAATACATGTCCTGTTAGAATGGACGCTTCTTCATGTGAGGTTTGAAGCTCAGACAGTGGTGTCGTTAAACAGCCTAGTCTGCTGCGATGTTACGGAGTGTTAATTGATGAACAGTCATGGACGTTTAGAAGGAACATAGCAGCTTCATCTTCAGTAACAAGATGATTGTGTACTGTTCGTTAGAAACGTCGGTACCTATTTACAAAATCGATATGTATCAAAATCAGAGAATAAATGAATCATCAAATTCTCGCTGGTTTGTCTGATTTTATGTCCAGTTTATGACAAAATTGGTGCTAGGTATATGTAAAGACGCCAAGAAGAAGAAATTCCTGCATTTCATGTATAGGGAATGTAATTTAAAAAATCGTATAAGCTTCTTGTATCGTTATCAAAGTGAGCACGTTGATGCGGAGAGCAAGCGAAGAGGAAAGAAATGTGGAAATTGTTCTTGCTTATGAAATACTGGTAAAGAAATATTATGAGAAAAAGCGACTTTAGAGATGACGATGCACAAATATGAAAATACCGGGATGCTGATAAGTCTTTAGCCCGACCAGGAAGGAAACAAGCTCGGAAAGCATGTCAGGGACGCGCGCGAGCTGTCATCAAGTTGTTTTTTCCTGCAAGTCAAGGTGCCGAAGGAAATTCACGCCATTCTGACACAAACATTAGCTTGTTTCTTTCTTGGTCGGGCTAAGGACTTATCAGCACCCCTGTAATTATCGTGTGCATGTTACGCGCTTTGAGCAGCGGCCATTTAAGTTGAAAATGCTTCACATCTCTGTACAGCGTCATTATTTGGTAACTGCTGTGAAGCGTCGTCGCGTTAATAATATTTATGTATAATTTTTGTAATAACATTTCTTGAAGACTGTTCCTTGCAGGCCCATTCCAATACTTACAGCAAAGATACAAACAACTTTATAGTAATCTGTGATACAGCAAACACGTGTAAAGTTACTGGCTGTCGCACAAGGACTGCGCTTCGATCCACGACAAGATTCCTGCGCTCGTCAGCACCCACCAGCATCAACAGCTAGCTCTCTGAATGAAGCAAGCTCCCACATATTTGTCATCAAGCGTTCTCTGTTCATGGTAAAGTAGTAAATACCGCCCTAGTACTGACTTACCTCCCCTCAACCCCCACTTTTGCAATTAGAAACACCAACAATATTACAGACGTAAATACCGGATTGTCTGAACAACTCAGCTACAGGACGTACATTTTATCCTGTTCCTGGACAAGGCAGTTTTATCGTACAGGCAGACGAGAATTTATAGAGGTTCGAGGCTTTTTATGTAGAGTAAAGTAAACTGAGCTGCAAGCTACAGACAGGATTTTAATTCTCGGTGGAAATAAGATTCCTACGCCACGAACCTCCCGCAAGAGCTGCGCGTAGGGACACGATAAATTGGACAGCCTGTGTAATAATGTGCGGTACTTACTGCAGGAAGTAAAGATGATGTCTAAAAAGAATCTCGTTAGCTATGATACGCCCCCCCGACATGACGACAGAAACCATTGTCTAAAAATCATTACATATGTTACAGCATCACATAACCATGCATGTGACTGTATCCCCTCGAAAGATATCAAGTCCTTTCACATAAATGCATATCAAACTTCACATCTATTTTTAGAGTGAAAATAATCCGACATCACTTCATATTCCTTTTGAATTCATGCGTATTGTAATGACGTCACAGTTTTATGTTCTTTTGACGCTTTTGTGACGTTTCAATAGGCCTACAATGAGCTGTAGTCGACGTTCCTACATTCCTAGCAAGTTTATTCGGTTTCATTCACTGTTAATAATCTTAAGGGGCTAAATGATGTTCCAGACATGTACTGTCAGGCACATGACAGATTTTTATAAAACCTGATACATCTGTGCCGTTCCCACAATGCGGCAGTGTCGTTTGCACCCTCAAACGACCGACAGCGTTCAGGCACAAACACAAACCTGCTTTGCTGAAGAAACCAAAAGACTGGAATATTCGGACGGACGGACAAACGTAATGCCGACCGAACTGTGCAGATGCTTACCGGTATTGCTTATACGTCTAAATTGCTCGAAATGTTAGCAACATAAAACAGTCCTGAAATACCTGAATGTTTCTGCCGATGTGTGTAGCGAATGTTAAAATCTGCGACATAAAATATGAAACACTTGCAGAACTGTGGGACAGACAGACAGTTGAGCAGCTTGATCCAACGGCTTGCGGACAGCACGTGTTGTTACGTCACAGATACGTTTCATTGGCTGTTTACTGCACTGCACATCTAGACACAGTTGTAGGAGTACAGTAACAGAACAAAAGTGAAATCCCAATACCTTTAGAATGGGGAGAAGGAGTTCATAATTGGTGAAATGTCAGCTGATTCTTTGTATATACAACATTACAATATGGCGACGATGCGAGTATTTCAATTATTTGTGCATTCTTTGGAAAGTTGAGAAATTCTGTAGCGTTTCTTCAGGAAAAACCCAATCTCAAAATGAAAATGCTATTATTAAGTTGCCAAGATCCTTTATTATTACTATTATTATTATTATTACAATTATTATTGTATTATTTACATTTTCCATTAATACCAAATGTTACTGCCATTTATGAATGAAAATTGAATTTCTGTTTAACGACTGTTGAATGTAATCAAATACTATAATTCATTAGCATGTCAGTATTAGAACGAAACTGCAGAGCAAGCTAACACATCAGTTCATCGTCTAACCACACTTAATGCCCCTACTGCATCCATCCCATCACTGCAGTTTCAGACTGTAATAAGGTACGCACTGTGCACTGTGCGCTGTACGTTTGTTACACAGTTTTGTGTTGCCTCTCATCCAGTATCTTCCATCGCTAATTTATAGATTATATATGCAAATCTACACACTTGAAAATTATAATGCTATTTGGAGACTAAAATTACCTAGCATTATAAACATCCAGTCCGTACCGCGCAGTAAACACACTCAGTCTCAGTTATACAAACCAGTCAGTTAATGCTGTATAGGGAAATAATCGTTGTTTGTTCTCAGATCCACACAAAACACATACATACAGCTGTGTGGGCAGAACGTAGAACTATATATAAAAGACCCAGTCCGTACCGCGCAGTAAACACTCTCCGTCTCTGTTATACAAACCAGTCAGTTAATGCTGTATAGGGAAATAATCGTTGTTTGTTCTGAGATCCACACAAAACACATAAATACACTGTGTGGGCAGAACGTAGAATTATATATATATATATAAAGACCCAGTCCGTACCGCGCAGTAAACAGTCTCAGTTATCCAAACCAGTCAGTTAATGTTGTGTAGGGAAATAACCATTGTTTGTTCTCAGATCCACACAAAACACATAAATACAACTGTGTAGGCAGAACGTAGAACTATATATAAAAGACCCAGTCCGTACCGCGCAGTAAACACTCTCCGTCTCTGTTACAAAAACCAGTCAGTTAATGTTGTATAGGGAAATAATCGTTGTTTGTTCTGAAATACATCGCGTTGGTGAAGCTGAACGTTTGTGAATGTAAAACCTGGCGGTACACAAAGTTAACAACTAGTCTCCGTAACAAACAAACAAACAAACAAATATAATCCTGCGTTTGTCAACACGCTTTCCGCGACGCTGTATTCTACAGTGGCCGCACGAAGAAGCAGGCAGTATATTATCATTTCAGGAGGAGCTTTAAAACGGAGGCAGAAAGCGAATATACTCGCATGTTTATTCATGTCCGTTCTCGCCTGCATCTTGTATCGAGCCCGAGGGTAATCAGGCAGTTCTGGTGCAGCATGGCAAGGCGCTACACGGCCCGCCTTTGTTAGGGTCTTGCACATGATTGGTTCATTATTAATGAGTGCGAATTTCATGGCTGTCATGTCTAAACACTCTGCACTAACACACACACACACACACACACACACACAAGTTTAAATGTTGCGAGGTTTCGAAGTAATAAGGCTGCGAATCGACTCGCATGCTGCAGAAGACGGGCTGCTCACTGCAGACAGAAATCCACTTCTGAAAGGGTAATAACAACATCACAGTGCTTCATGTCACATCCGTGTAGCCAGGAATGGCCCATAGATATTGCATGTCGAACACAACGGTGTGTGTACGAACCACTCATAAAATGACTGCAGTATGACTTGCATTCGCCTACAGCACTGTTGTGTTGGACCGGCATACACTTAACAATCAACTGACACAATACATTTTTTGTGCCAACATCAGTGCCAAATTTCACTGAAATTCGTGGAGTATTTTAGGACATGAAACTGGAGTGACCAGAAATATATATCAAACATTACCTTTCGACAGGAGAGACGTATATGGGGTTTTGGTGGGGAAACCTGAGGGAAAGAGCCCACTTGGAAGACCCAGGCGTAGATGGGACGATAATATTAAGAAGGATCTTCAGGAAGTGAGATGTGGGGGCATGGACTGGATTGATCTGGCTCAGGATAGGGACAGTTGGCGGGCAATTGTGAATGTGGTTATGAACATTCGGGTTCCAAAAAATGCGGGGAATTGTTTGACTAGTTGATAACCTGTAGGTTCTCAAGAAGGACTGTGCTCCGTGGAGTAAATCAGTGAGTATTACCTTTCGACTAAGGGTTCATTTCAAGCACTTTGTGCATAGAATATCTAAAGACAAAAGCATAAAAGGATCCACAGCATACTTACTTAAGAAAAAAAACCTTCGAAGAATCCGAGAACACGCGACGTAATGAGACTGGCTAAAATACAGCAAACTCTTTTCCAGTGCACGGAACACTTATCTGTAAGAACACACAACCGGTGCTCTCAAGCGACCATAACTTCATCGATGTTGCAACACAGGACGGAATAATTTAGGTTGTACTTTGGCTCATGCGGTTACTGGCCGGTCACGCACCGCGGAGACCTTGTTTCGTTCCCAGGGCAACCGCCGAGAGATTGTGATAGCGAAAGTAACATTGGGGGCAGTTTTCTTAGGGGACGTGAGCCCTACTTGCGAGTATCGTCCCACCAACGCTTGATACTTGCTCATTCAAGTACAACTGACACTATACACAGAACATGAACAAGTAGTTACACCTGTTCGTGTTATTTATAAAGCTGCTGAATGTCTTACTGCACAAATTAGAATTATTTAATCTTATGCTGAAGAAATGCAAATACTCTGCCACAATCACAGTTCGAATAATTGTTTTCAACAATGAAGTCAGTGATGTGAATGTCTCTCACCTCATTGTTTAGCGCATGCACCACGTTCTTTGTGCCAGTTGTGGGAAAACTAGAACGCTAAACGCGTGGCAACTTTCAGCGACCTAATCTGCACACAACGCTAATGAAAACACTCGTCCATCGTGTCTCAAGATGAGATACAGGGGCTGACGGACGATCACTGCCAGCGTCCAGAGGCACAAAATGCCGGCTTCTGCTTCACACTGAAGCCACTGCCTCAAGGAACATCAGTGGAGTGCTGCCAGTACAGAGGCACCACACACAAGTATGCTGTGTGCGCAAAACGCAGAGATTAATGTTCAGCCAGGTGATGCGTTAACCAGCCAGCCTAAGTTGTTGTGTCCAGTGTTCCTCGATCACACAGGCTAACTCGGTTCTGACTTGTTATTTACGTGACTGTACTTTAAGCCTGTGAGAGGGGGGGGGGGAGATATGTGTCAGCTCCAAGTACAGAAAGAATGTGTGACCTTTGCTGTTGTGCACACACACTTTCTCTCAAGACTCACATATTCCTGACATAAATCCATTAATCCAGTCAAATTTTGCACCCAGACATAAACAGCAAGCTAAGGATGAATGTTATTAAAACTGGGAGAGATTGTAATCGAAATTAATGACGTAATTCCGGTTTCGACAGTTGCTGAAAGCCGCGACGCGCACAGCTTCAGGGTATAACGTCCTGTTGCTCTTTGGTGCAGTACAGCGAACATGATACCTATTCACAGATTATGAAAATCTGTTTTCCTACCCACACATGAAGACTTTCTTGTCCGTCTTGGAACGGAAATGAATGCCAATTTGCTATTTAATAATGTATTTTAAGTACGCGCAAACAAACTGTAATGATGGAACTGTATTTAGGTGACTGTGTTTCGTCTACTGTTGATGTCGCTGTCTTAACGCTAATGTTCCGGATGTTAGAACCAGGGACATGACGTCCTAACATTATTGACATAGTGAAATTTGGCCGTCAAGGCAGTTTCCGTGAGAAGTATTTTAGGATATTCGCAGAGTAAAACCAACAAGATGCAACGTTTCACAATTTCTTTATTTCTGTAAGACGCTCTACATGTTTCAGACGGGTTTTTCTGTCCATCATCAGAAGTTTCAAACTGCACATACAGCGTCAGGTATTGGTCTGACGCTGTATGTGCAGTTTTGAGCTCCTGATAATGGACGGAAAAAACCGTCTGAAACATGTACAGCGTCGTACAGAAATAAATAAATCGTGAAACGTTGCATCTTGTTGGTTGTACTCTGAGAATATGTTAGCGATGCACGGGCCTATGAATGTTAGAAGTATTTTAGGGTTTTCCTTATATTCAACGTCAGTGTTTAGTTCCCCCTTAGTTCCGTAATTCGCTGCCATATGATGTTTTATTATAATTCTTAGAAGGAAGCATACATTAATAACAAATTACAGAAGTTCATAACTTATTTCTGTGTAGACCCCATGTTTCCAGTTATTACGGATTCCGACCACGTTATATTTAAAAAAAAAGTTACCAATTATCTGACTGGGCGTGACACCTCTGGTGACTTCGCTCTGCTTTTGTCCCCATAACTTTTCCCCGCATCCCAGCAAAGGGTCTAGCGTCGATCAGGTGTCATTTTTATGTTCAGATGGTCAAATGTTTCTTAGTTCTTCTCAGCTCGAATCTCACACAAAACACGGTCTGGTGTGTCTCAGTTATGTTCAGGTCGTCAACTGTTGTTTCAGTCTCTACCCGTAGTTCACAGAGAACACAGCCTGTACCTATTATAAAGAATAATTACATTGGATGCTAGCAGGTGTTTGTGTATGGTGTATGTGAAGTTTGACCAGTTTTAAACAAATCGGATTATGTAAGTAAATTTTACCAAAAATTTAAAACACGAAATTTGATGAAAATTCGTCCGTTAGGAGTTGTACTGCTCCAAGCTGACAGACGGCTGGAGAGAACAGGCCGGATATTGCGTGGCTAATAACATCTTCTCGCAGCTGGGGTGCAAAAGCACTCAAATGTACACCTTATTTAACCGAGAGCCAAACGTGGCGGCTACAACTTTAATACTAGTATAGGGTGTGTGCAAACTGCATAACGATACATAGCTTAGGGTGTGTGCAAACTGCATAACGATACATGGTATAGGGTGTGTGCAAAATGCATAGATACATAGTATAGGGTGTGTGCAAACTGCATAACGATGCACAGTATAGGGTGTGTGCAAACTGCATAACGATTCATATTATAGGGTGTGTGCAAACTTCATAACGATACATAGTACAGGATGCGTGCAAACTGCATAACGATTCATATTATAGGGTGTGTGCAAACTTCATAACGATACATAGTACAGGATGCGTGCAAACTGCATAACGATACATAGCATAGGGTGTGTGCAAACTGCATAACGATACATAGTACAGGGTGTGTGCAAACTGCATAACGATACATAGTACAGGTTGTGTGCAAACTGCATAACGATATATAGTATAGGGTGTGTGCAAACTGCATAACGATACATGGTATAGGGTGTGTGTAAACTGCATAACGATCCACAGTATAGGGTGTGTGCAAACTGCATAACGATACATAGTATAGGATGTGTGCAAACTGCATAAAGATACACAGTATAGGGTGTGTGCAAACTGCATAACGATTCATATTATAGGGTGTGTGCAAACTTCATAACGATACATAGTACAGGATGCGTGCAAACTGCATAACGATACATAGTATAGGGTGTATGCAAACTGCATAACGATACACATTATAGGGTGTGTGCAAACTGCATAACGATACATAGTATAGGATGTGTGCAAACTTCATAACGATACACAGTATAGGGTGTGTGCAAACTCCATAACGATACATAGTATAGGATGTGTGCAAACTGCATAACGATACACAGTATAGGGTGTGTGCAAACTGCATAACGATACACAGTATAGGGTATGTGCAAACTGAATAACGATACACAGTATAGGGTGTGTGCAAACTGCATAACGATACATAGTATAGGATATGTGCAAACTGCATAACGATACTCAGTATAGGGTGTGTGCAAACTGCATAACGATACACAGTATAGGGTGTGTGCAAACTGCATAAAGATATATAACAAAAATTCAAGATCGTAAAATATAGTAGTTCTAATGTTACCCACTTCAGAATTTCGAATCACTTCTGTAATGGCAGTATGCTGGTATTACACAACAGACCCCACATTTACAGCAAACTGAAGTGGCATATTAGTCATGCCAAATTTCATGAAAATGTGCAAATTTTCTCAGAAACGTTTAAAGTTGCCTTTCATGAACAAGCAGGCACCGTACACCTCCATACCGTAGGCTAAAAGAAATCAATAACCATTGCACAACACAACATCGGTTCATAATTAACTTGCATGGCAGCTTTTACAAACAGTAATTGCTCAGTAACGCAATGATCATGTCGGAATACCTCATACAGGTAACAAAATGAGCCTGCATATGTATGGCTGGCAGGGCAGGGCTACACTTCAAACAGAAACAAAGTTTTTCCAGCGCTGCAGGTCAATATGTGGGTCTGTTGGCTAGGTTTGATTTGGATTCTGGCTTCAACTGCAGCCATGTCCATAAAATTCGTACATATTAAATAAAGCAGGATGAGGTTTGCGACTGGATGACGTCACATGTTTGGAGTTCTATGTTACCTTGCAGCGTAAATTGCGACAAGGGTGTTTGTGTGGGGGGGGGGGCGGGGGGGGGGAGAACAGTAGAACTGCTTGTATATATTATTCATGTTAGCATTCCGTGGAAATGCTGCCATAAACTTTCATTGAAGTTAGAGTGCTTGGTTGACTCTTTGTTTCCGGGAACAGTTCAAGGAAAAAGGGGCCAGTTGTGCTTTTGCACTATGCAGGCCGAAAGGCATGTGGGAGGAAAAGAGGTAAGCTACTGCGCTCGGTGCTAACTGAGGTAGCTGCCAGCCCCCGGTGCCAATTAAATGGGAGGTTACGTGAGCCCCAGAGCCGGTCTGGAAATTTTGAGGGAAATTCAACATTGCCGGACTGCTGGCTAGAAGACAGTATTCGGAAGGTCCTGCGACCGGCCACCTCGACACAGGTTTTTCTTGGTTTCCCTGTGTCTATAAGCAAATGCTGAGATGGTTCCCAACATTCCAAGTTGCCACTACATGCTTCTCATGT
>Ga0131853_10013867_pt1 | contig 14764 bp, 5 predicted proteins | sample TergutLab28metaG_FD_92764 | JGI IMG/M metagenome (GOLD analysis project Ga0131853, IMG submission 92764) | Labiotermes labralis P1 segment gut microbial communities from Petit-Saut dam, French Guiana - Lab288 P1 (version 2) (version 2) | ecosystem: Host-associated > Arthropoda: Insects >... | reverse complement strand
TAACGTGTCGCCAGATATAACCCAGTTGAACTAATATATATTTATTGTATTAGTATCGTCAATACATAACATATGCAAAGACCAGATGTATTAGTACAACTGGGTTATATCTGGCGACATGTTTGGACCTTAAACGGCCATCCTCAGGCCAACAAAGAACAGTAATATTAAGGTACATTCAAGTAGTCTGTCCAGTTTTACAAACAATACTATTCTTTGTTGGCCTGAGGATGGCCGTTTAACGTGTCGCCAGATATAACCCAGTTGTACTAATATATATTTATTATATTAGTTCCATCAATACACAACATATGCAAATGTATTAGTACAACTGGGTTATATCTGGCGACATGTTTCGACCGTTAAACGGCCATCCTCAGGCCAATAAAGAATACTATTGTTAAGGTACAGTTGTCCATTGGACAAACAATTTGACTGTACCTTAACAATACAATTCTTTATTGACCTGAGGACGGCCGTTTAACGGCCGAAACATGTCGCCAGATATAACCCAGTTGTACTAATACATCTGGTCTTTGCATATGTTGTGTATTGACGGTACAAATACAATAAATAGCTTCTGCCTGTGTCTATGCCTGTCCGTCACTCTGCCCGTCCGGCCATCTGGCCGTCACTTGCTGTATGGGACTGATCTACAGAAAGCTCGTTTGTGCTGATATTTAGCAAGGCATTCAAGCCAAGTATGTTACATCATTACAATCTTGCAGGACTCTCTCACACAGCACGACAAACCACGGGCATTGCCGAATCGTAGCATAGCGAAGTTTCAATATTCCAACGAAGCTGCGTGTGTTACTTCTTCGAGATCATACAATTCATTTCACTTGTTCCCAGCAATTCCGTCGTCAAACAAGTGGGCAATGAATGCGTTCCAACCTTGAAAACATTTCGTCGAGTTGCCAGCACGCTATCGCTACATTTCTGCGACCGCATCTTCATCGTTACGCCACTTGTGGTAGTACTTCACTTTATCGGAGCATCTTGTTGCTGTGTACACAGAACACTCCACTACGTCTGAAGGTGTGCACCAAGCATTGTTTCTCTGCTACGACTGTTTTCTGAACAGCTTCCAGGACGTTACAGCCAACGCAGTAGCACGTAATCTCTCTCATAGTTCTAACTTTATCGGTGGTAAGCGCCCTGTCTTGCTATCAGTACCAATATAACGGAGATAGGGGACCAATCCCTCGTGACGGCCCAAGTAACAGCAATCAGTCTACCGAATAGCTGGTTCAACTGTGAAGAATTCCGATGACGGTGTTAAGGTCAAAGTTGTGACAATTTTTTGGCAGTGTCCATCGTCCCACCTTAAAATCACACAACGTTTCGGGGGCTGGATCTGCCTCCGAGTTCATTTGGAACGAGGGACAGCCTACTCTGGTGGGCCCGTAAGGAACACCTGGTCTCAATCCTTAAACACGGAACAAAGTCTAGACACAATTAATAAAGTCGTAACGTCAGAGTTCAGTTTCATTTACCCCAGTGCCGTGCCAAGGCTCACGCGGTTAGTTGCAGGCCTCTCACCACGGAGGTCCAGGTTCAATCGCAGGCCAGTCGATGTGAGATGGGCAAATTGGCATTGGAGCACGTTTCTCTGAGCACTTCGGTACTTTCCTGTCAATATTATTACATCAATGCTCCATACGCATTCATTAATCTACTGTCGACATGATATAACCTTAGGAAAGGACGGCGTCACTGAACAAAGCACTCAAACATATTTCATTTGCATTATCCCCCGCAAGCGACTCCTCCACTGTATTAAGCGTTTTCAATCCACGTCGCCAAACGCTTCGCTTCAGCCCTGCGACCTAACCACTCTGGGTTCGAACGCCTGACATCCATTTAACCGAAGTTTTTATCTCCCACCAAGCGGCATATCGACATGTGTAGCAGGTCCTTAGTACGACTACGTCAAGGCCATCAGCCTAGGCGGGAAATTCGTTAATGTAAGCACAGCCCCCGGTATGCGTATTTACAAGGGTTCAGAGTCACAGCCCAGCAATGCTTATCGTGCACAGAAATGGCTTCACGAGCCAATGAAGGTCAACTGGCCCTAGTCACGTTTGTCGTTGGTTTTGGTTGACTGGGTGCTCTAAGAACAGGACTGAAACTAGTTCTAACGGGCACACAGAAGTAGTGTACCACCTATCCTCGTTCAACATGAAGACATAGGCAGATGAAGCCTCATAAACATTGTGTTTAATCTAAGGAAATGGGACCTGTCTGGAACTTCGGTCACTATTACAAAGATCTGATGTTCTTATTTCAGCAGGTCAAAGAAATGAAATGTTTGCAGGACTGTCTATAACGTCAACTGATTAGATAGCTCGCATTACAGATAGTGACTGTGGAGTTTGAAGTTGACCTTGGATGCTGTTAGCGCAACGAAACGTCTACAAATGGCCACAACTGGAAAGAAGGTCCAGCAATGATACATACTCATGTTTTTCACAGAATCTATATGTTTACCCCAGACCGTCGTCGCGAGTGTTAAGGTACTGTAATATCTCTGTGCAGGTCAGCAGCACCCTCTTGAGTAAACGAGATTACCTTTAATAGCATGATGATTACTACATTAGGCACAGTCCATTGTTCGCAGCAGTTACCCATTTTACCTACATGTTTCGGGAGAAGACTTCACTCACACCTTCAAGTGACTAGCTGCAGCTACACTGACACAATATTTTCATCTCAAGACTAACAGCCAATTTACAGCGCAATAAGCCGAAATGTTTCACTTCTGAACTTATTCAAATAATCTGTAGGACACTACACTAAATGTCTTGGAACTATTGTAGTTTCAATTTGATCAATATCCGTACAATCTGCCAGTTTTACACGAATTTCAAATCATATTTTTTAACAACGATTGTCTCAAAAGTCTGCAAATAAATGATTCTCTCATTGCGATGTACTACTTTCCTTGCGACAGTTTTGGCGGGACAGTCTGCCTACGGAGATTGAAGCCGGATTACCTGGAATACGATTCACACGTGCTACAAAGGCAAAAACGATCGCTCGTAAGTTCAGTACTCAGAAGTACTATAAAACTACAAAGTCAGTGTCTGAAGGAATAAACCTTCTAAAAAATAGTCAAAACTTCGTAACAAAAAATAAATAAAAATTACTGGTAAGCAGTTTCAATGTGTCAGTAGATTCCACGTAATGACAACAGTGTGTAACGAAAGTATACCAACAAATACGCCGTGGTCTCCCACTCAGCTGATGCTAAAAGATCAGCAACATCGACAAATTACATAAGTTCGTAGTCCGTGTACGCCACGTTAGGAGTATTTAATAAAATCTTACGATGCGTAAAGCCAAAAAATTATCTTGACACATCACCAGTCCCTACTATCATAAACGATACTAAGGACAATACATCCTTTATAAAACTGATATCTCGGACAAACGGCATTCAGAAGTAACGTCCGACCTGATGCCTACAAGCAGGCGGTCGCAATGCTGACTGATTCATCGCAATGTCACGACCAGTAAACAACTCTTGTTACACTGCCTTTACAGAGTGCCTGAATTCTGTTACCTTCTAGTGAGATCGTTGTCTTTCATCCTGCTTTCATTCCTGAAGAGGAAGAAATATAAATCCTTACAAGCTCGTCGGGGACCGCGGTGGCACAGTGGTTAAGGTGTTGTGCTACAAATCGGAAGGTCGCTGGTTCGAGCTCAGCTGGTGTAATTGGAATTTTTCATTGACATAAAATCCTTCCGATCGCACTCAGCCTCTAACAGAAATGAGTACCAGGAGCATTTCCTGGGGGGTAAAGGCGGCCGGTGCGTAAGGCTGACAACCTTACCACCATCCTGTGCCGTTGTCATGAAATCCGGGAACCTTAACTTCCTGGAACCCTCTGAGCCACTCCAGGCCTGTAACGGGACTGCTTTATCTTTACTAGCTCGTCACATTGGGTGTGTGTGTGTGTGTGTGTGTGTGTCCACCGTTTCAACCAGCTGACCGATTTCCACGAAACTTGGAGCGAAAGTTATGCCATTGGACGACATACCAAAATCCCTACAATATGCAATCAATAAATGTGTGGCGGACGCGCATATTTCGGAAGCGAGGTAGTGACACGTCAGGCTCATGAAACGATGCGTGATAACAGATCATCCAAAAATATCCAACTTTTGTTAAAGTACTGTCTTGGTTGAATGTGAAAGGACACGGTGAACGCGCAAAACGTTCCTTAAACTTTCGGTTTAATGGTGATGACTGACGACTCGCTGGAGCTAGCAATGTAGAATTTTATCTTTTGAGACGACATTCCGTTGCTTTCATCAACCAAACAATGAAGACGATTTTAGTCAACACAACTATCTTTTATTCCAAAAACAATATTCGCCTTTATGAAAGGCATTTATTTAAAAAAAATACAACGGAATGTGTTCTCAAAAGATGGTATTCGCAAGTCAAGCATACATCATCTTTAGAATAATAAAAGGAACGTGCTCCAACTCTAACGCAAACATACATTTGAATGAGCAATGTATTTCATTAAGAGAATCTCAACCTCTTGCAGCCCTAACGGCCTATCCAGGCCTCGAACAGGATAGCTTTTTCAATGTATTTCGAAGAACGTTACGCCAAGACACGTTAATGTGTTTTATAAAGGCAAATATTGTTTGTATAATAAAAGGTACTTGTACTGACTAAAACTCTTTTCATACAAAATTTCGACGTAACTTCTGCGTGTTTCTTGGTTTATTTAACGATGTTACCTCAAGCACTTAGGTTACGGAATATATATATATATATATATATGTGTGTGTGTGTGTGTGTGTGTGTGTGTGGGTGGGTGGGAAGAAGGGAACGTGACCTGGAAAGCATGTGGGAGCAAAAGACCGTAACCTATTTTATATAATCGTAACAGGATTTGGTATAGCTAATCTCCCGGTCAGGATTCGAACTGGGTGACTCTCAAACACGAATTACTAGGTGTGTACAGTGTCAATGCAAAGTTGATTCTTTGAATTAAAAAAAAAAACACATGAGTGTACACTGTACACAATACGTCACACTACAAAGAACAGTTACTGGTGTGGTTTACGTGTGTGTACAACGTAATACAGAGAATTAGCGAGTCGTGGTCATTCACAGGCATGCTAAAACAGCTTCACTATTATGATTGAGTCATGAGTTCCGAATTAGACCAAAAGTCTGCGTGCAAAAGCAAAACATGTACGATCCGAGATAACACCACCGGAACCACTGTTGTTCTGCGGGACTGACTCCGAGTTCGTATGCCAGCTGCACGACCAACCCATATCGCTGATTCCTGTCAGTAATACACCAGCCGGCAGAGACACCTTCAAATGCACCACAACCTGCAGACCTGCACCTTTGCCCTGCTCGTTTCTGTGCCCTAACAAGAAGCCACGTCTCATTTTTACACTCGCTGAACTTGACTGTACTTGGTGTTATTCTTTCTGTATCGTGCGGGTTGCATTCCGACTGCTTGACCATGCCACCTCAGAATAAAGCGATGACTTACCTCCACGAGGGTGTGACGGAGGAGAGGGAGATACGAGCTGGCAGTTGGCTCACATTAGACGACTCAGCGCTGTTGCCTTGCAGTCTGCCCTGTACAGTGGTTAACATTTTTAAGGGGACTGACGTTTGCCAGCTGTGCGTGACTTAAATAACCACAAACTTGAAAAACAGCCTTGATTATAGGTTCCATTTGGATACTATGGGTTACCAGCTGCACATGTTATAAGTAGCATATAATGATTAAAAAAAATGTAAATGATCACTTGATAAGTGTCGAAAAAATCGGCAATGGCCTGTAGCGGTGTATTTTAACAATATACTCCATAATACGAAGGGACTGACGAAACAAGGCTATACATGAAAAAGGACGGTCGGTCTCCGGGCCGACATTCGTGTCCTACGAATATTAAGCAAACGCTTAACCACGACAGTCAGTGTGGTTCCTAGGTCTGACAGAGATCATACAATATTTCTAACAATGTACTAAATACACAGGCCTGTACAATACGAAGGTAAATTGTAATTTCCTCTAGGTAAAAAAATTTGTTACGTTTAATACAAATGAAGAGTTCAAAGACAAACGCCTACGTACGATGTAACACCTGCATTTCTCAATGACATGGGACGCTCTATGACGTATATCTAACGTGTTTACAAAGATGCTAAGCTCTCCCCGATTAAGAACGGGCAGCAGGCTAATCTTGGTCTCAGAATACCAATCACTAGTGTCGATTAACAGGGTATTTTTATTTTACAAATCCGTTACTCAAATCTGGGGTTTAAATATTTATCTACAAGTCTTTGTAGATAAGATTAACAGCAAACTGGCTAACATAAACAGCCAATGGATGCTACAAAATACAAAGATACAATGTGTACGACGTACCACGTCAATACCCACCAAGAATTAGCGTACCTAACTCTGCGAGTATATCAAACGGATTTTTAAGAGAGGACAAATTTTGGATCATCCCCAGTACGTGTATAACGCATGTACCTATATAATCTACAGAAGTATCTCCCTTGCGTCCCTCAGAGGGGAGACCCGACACGTAACATGAGAAGTACCTCAGAAATGAGGAGTGTGGTATATACAGTATAATCCAGATTATAAACCTTTTTTTTAACGCGCAACTGAGTAGGGGAGAGCACGGGCAGTCATCGGTCGCTGGGCAGCAACTGATGTCCGCTCTACGTCGTGCACCAACTCGTTAACGCGGTACCGAATTCTGCAGAACGGGCATTATTATCGGTCGCTATGCAGCACTGCAACTACAAGCGGGTTCCGCGTTCGGCTGAATACCCTTCATAAATACTTAACATATGTATACCGAGACAGAAATGTCCTACATGGACAAGAATGATGATAATGATAAAAACAACAGGCCCGCAACTTTCTCACAAATTAAAAAGCATACTATATACTCCATGTAGCAGAATCCTTCTTCAGGAACTAGTCACGAAGTTGTCCACATTCTATGGAACCCAAAGGTCAATTACCGTTTTCACAAAAGCCGGTCACTTTTCCCTATCCTAAAGACAGAGAATTCAAGTTCACCTCTCCACATCCGAACATTATCCTCCCATCTACGCCTAGGTCTTCCAAGCGGACTCCTTCCCTCGGGTTGTCCTTTCGTTTTTCTCTTCTCTCCCACTTACACCACATGCACGCTACATCCACTCCACCACCCTCTGCTTCATTTGATCACCCTAACAATACTTGGCAGAGAGAAATCATGAAGCCTCCCAATAACTTTCATCCCTCTTAGGCCCAAATATCTTACCCAGTCCCCTGTTCCCGAACACCATCACCTTATGTTATCCCCTTAATTTGACAGGCCGTTTCACACCCAAATAAAACAAAAGGCAAACTTAGTTTTATTTTAAGTTCTGTTTTTAAGCAAAACGGAAAAGAAAACAAAATCCAAATGCTAACTAGGCCGATATTTTTCGTCGTCAGTAGTCCTCAAATAACCATACATGACACAGGTCCACCTAAAATCAAAATGCCGGTACGGTACATCACAGAACTCCCTCTCCCAAAACCAACCGCGCCTTTCAGACAACTGTTCCGAGTTCATGAAGCATATTACCTTCGCGCTGGTTCCTATTTTACACCATACCACATTTTTTATAATAGTGACGATGGTACCACCACTGTGGCGTGCAAAATTACTCGTTACAGAATGTCAACCACTGACGTTCTTCCTACAATACGCTTCTGTTCCACACAGGTGTTATCGAAACAAGCCTCCTAAGGGAGGCATTCATGGCATGTCATTATAACCTCTGTGCAACACACGACACAAAATCGATGACATACATCCACTTCCACACAGGGATACGATCATACTGCTGGAGTAATCCAGGAGTGAAAGCGTCATGGGGCCAATGTAATCGGTTCGAAACTGCATCTTATCAGCTAAAATACTTTCTTCGATTATTCCAGACGTACCATGCAGTTGAAAACAAGCACCCTGTACATATGACCCTGATCCAAGCTATTGCACAGTTCTATCCGGGAGTTTCTAACATACGGAGAATTCAAGACAGGGAGGAATAATAGCCCTTCCGGCACGGTGGCACAGAGCCGTGTTCTGTCCGGCAAACAGCTACTAACCGGGCATGCAAGCCCGATACCCTGCAGCAGGAACCGCGCGTAGGTTGTGCCTTTGTAATGCCTACTGCCTGAATAGTAGATGTTGGCACCCAGTCTCGTATTCAATGGGTACCGGGTGCTCTTTACTGGGATGTAAAGCGGCCGAAGCAAGAAACTGACCGCCCACTTTAGTCCGGAGGCTATGAACGCGTGGAACTATGCTTCCGCTAGCCCCCACCCCCCCCCACCCCACGCCTGTTCTTTCAGGGAGTGACAGGGATAGGGAGCTTTATTGTACTTGAAGTAAAACGTGTGATGACTTAGATGCCTGCAGGAGTACGGGTCGCATTCTACTTGTCAGCCTGGAAACTCGTAGACTCCAGTTGAAATGTGATGGCACACGGTGACGCACGGGAAGGGAAGTGAAGGTAAAACTGACGAATGGAGTGGGTAGCCAGTACCCTTCACACTACCTCGGAACATGGTGTATCCAGCATTACTTCCACTGATGCGAACACCTCGGCTGCCAGTAGTCGACTGAACTAACGCCCCTGCCGATTTAAATGGACTCGTCCGTTTCGCCGAAAGACAAAATCTGGTTTCTGCGCGTGTGCCATCACATTTCATCTGGCCTCTACCTTCAGTGTCAAGAATAGAACCAAATAAACCAGAACTGCTGAAAGACGCTGTAAATGCCTAAATATCACGAAGAAATAGTAAAAAAAAAAAAAAGACTGAACTGCAATAACATTATACACCTTAACAGTCGGGAAGATTTAATGTTCAAAATTACGGACATGTTTGACAGATGTGCTAAAAAAATAAACCGTGTGTACATAACAATTAAGTAGAATTGCAAATTACTCGGTTAAGTTTTATGGTATGCCTAAAGCGTGTTACGAGGGGGCCAACCAAGCAATAAAGGGGGTCAAAAGCGGGAAATACATCTGTATTTAATAGGAGTTTTACAACACACCAATAAAAAGACTCGATGCGCACGCAAAAACGGATCAGCTGCGTAATTCACAAAGGTCCTGGACGGTGTGCAGTACCTTCCTACAAGAACGGTGTCTTGTGGCAGTGTTTGACGAACACGTGCTATCGCACTACGTACGTGGACCGTCCACCGTCGTGCCCTGGGCGACAGTCTGTTTGCGTCCCAGAATTTAATTAACCGTTACCTCTATCATGACAATACTCAACAGGGAAGTTACCCTTCTGATAAAGTCTTATTAAGTCACATAGCCCGTGCAGTCTGCATGCTCTTCCGACATCAAACTGCGGTCTTCTCCTCTCGTGGTACAACCAATGGATATTAGAACTACAAGTAACATAGAAAATATATCAGAGCTCCCCGAAAATTGGAATTATCATCATCAGCAGCAGCTCCAGTGTATTAGACCATCTCTAGGACCCATCCAACCTCTTTTCAGTGGGTACGGAAAATTTATTTCCAGGGATAAAGCGGCCGGGACGTGAGAATGACCAATCACCCCATCTAGTGGCAAAGATGAGAATGCGCGGAGCTATGGCCAACATTCACTCCCCCATCTGCCTTCACGGCTTTCACTGCAACAACTCTACCTACTTATTGTTCGAATTACTACCGTTTTTATTAGTAGTTGTAGTAGTAGAAGTGGTGGTGATGTAGTAGTAGTAGTAACGGCAAGGCCATCCCATTACATACCTGGACAGGTCCTTAGGCTCCAAGAGGTTAAAGCGCACATGCAAGTGTTAAGGTTGTCAGCCCTACTCACCGGCAGCCTTTACCCCCTCACCCCAGGAGATATCCCTGGTACTCGTTTCTGTCAGAGGCTGAGTCGACCCCAGAATAGGGCATTCCGATAGATTAAGTCAATAAAAAATCCCATCGATCATATCGCGAATCGAATCCTCGACCTTCCGGTTTGTGGCACAGTGCCTCAACCAAATGCGCCACCTCGTACCCCTGTGTACTATTAGTAGTAGTAGTAGTAGTAGTAGTAGTAGTAGTAGTAGTAGTAGTAGTAGTAGTAGTAGTAGTAGTAGCAGCAGCAGCAGCAGCAGTAGTAGTAACGATGTTTATTAAACGTTCTGCAAACTTTGACGGTCACTGGCCGACCGGGATCCTATTTCTGGAACTCTTTTCGCCACCACGTCCCGACTCGTCTAACAGTGCTGCTCGAAGAGCCAGAAACTTTGAGGAGACTCTCAAGCTGACTGTTACAATCGAAACAAGGTGTGGGAGGAAAACTGGAGACGTGTTACATTTTATATACACACTTATAATTAGCACAATGGGGTGGCGCGGATAAAGATCAATACGGTAGACAAGTTTTACCTCCACGTCGATTGGTAATTCTGCGGCTATTTATCAATCGACATCGTTGGGAGAACATCAAATCTCGTGATATTATTATGCCACTAGTAGTAGTAGTAGTAGTAGTTGTTGTTGTTGTTGTAGTAGTAGTTGCAGCAGCAGTAGTAGTAGTAGTTGCAGTTGTAGTAGTAGTTGCAGCAGTAGTAGTAGTAGTAGTAGTAGTAGTAGTAGTAGTAGTTGTTGTTGTTGTTGTTGCAGTAGTAGTAGTAGTGAGCCTACCTGGGGTAATTGGTAATTCTGCGGCTATTTATCAATCGACATCGTTGGGAGAACATCAAATCTCGTGATATTATTATGCCACTAGTAGTAGTAGTAGTAGTAGTAGTTGTTGTTGTTGTTGTAGTAGTTGCAGCAGCAGTAGTAGTAGTAGTTGCAGTTGTAGTAGTAGTTGCAGCAGTAGTAGTAGTAGTAGTAGTAGTAGTTGTTGTTGTTGCAGTAGTAGTAGTAGTGAGCCTACCTGGGGCAACATCATCTCATTTGGGTTATTAATAACACTGAATTGTAAGATTACGTAGGTAAAGACACAACTCTCCCTTGAAGTCATAAACGCGTATGGAGCAGTGAAGTTGCGGCTCCACACGTTATGAACCTCGGCACTTGAAGGACATGAGATGGAATCTTCATATTATGAGTACTGAATGGAACGCGAGCAAAGCACGTACTCACCTATAGCCGAATGAAAATGATTGTGGATGAAGCAGCCGCGGGCAATTTAAACCCTCCATTGCCGATCTCGGTGCACTGTGGGTCGTGGATGTACGTGTATTTAAGGGTGCTACAAATTTAATACCCCCGTCCTGGACAGTAGTTGGAATTTAATTCCCAGCGACTTTGAAAGTTTCAAGGTGGATCTATCACTGCAAATGTGCCTGGAATAGCGAAAGAAAACCACGAGAAGCCTCCGGTTATGACGGGTGCCCTAGTCAAAACGCCGCTGCGCCTCCTCACTCATTCCTTACTTCAGCACAAGATGGAGCAGAGTGGTCACATGTCCCGGCAGCTTGACCCCAAGCGGAGCACTGCCTGCACCCGTTGAAGGGGGAGGCTGCGAGGGTCTGGACACTCTGGAGAACAGAGATATCGCTTGGACCTGCTGGTAATCGAACCACGATTCCTGGAGTGCCCAGCCCCTAGCCCGGCCAGTCTCACAAGACATACACCTGGCAACGAGCTTAGTACACCTTCGAATGGCGGTCACATAGGTGGGACAGCAGGTGGCAGTGTGTGTGGTGAGCAGGATGTTTGTAGACTACACCAGAAATGTAATTTAAATTTTCACGACCAGTGAATTAAATAAAATATGCTCGCACTGGCAGCAGCGTCAGGTGGTTGTAGGTGAGCAAATTAACGTTTCCAGTACCATCTCTGCCCTCGTCGTGAGGGAACTGACAAGAAATGGTGGAACATTGGCACCGGTGCCAAATCTGACACCGATTAGGTATCAGTTACCACCGCTGAATGCAGGTTTTATCTATATTAAGGTCAGAAGCCACTGGATAATTTAACAGTTTAAAAACGGATTTTCCTAAAATACATTCTTGCCGTCACCTTATGCGTGCATCCCGAATACCGACGACTATGGTCACATGGCTATAGAAAATGCGTAACGTTGCATTACTCCGTCGATTATTTTTAGCCGTAAATGCATAAAGCTACGTTTCGTAAAGCGCCTCACACATGAAGTTAGTTCAGTTAGTGCCACTACCAACACCACACACCACACACACACACACACACACAGACGCGCGCGCGCGCGCGCTAAGTAGTGACAAACTCTTAACAAATGTGCAGCAGAAGCGTCAAACCCACAAGGCTGCACCGGAGCAAAGTGACCACCTGTCGTCACTCCTAATTGACAGGTAACGTTACGCAAATCTGGCACCCGGTAGGGTAAAAAGTCGCCATCGGTGGACTAAATGCAAAGACAAACAAGTGCTCAGATGCCATTACTACAAAACTTACTTGTTAATTCATAATTGAGTGACAGTTGTGGCCACAGGGTTGCAAAATTCAAACGGCTATTTATCAAAGTTGGCCCTCAAACAGTGTCCTTATGACACTAAAAATATGCAACTGAATGACTCACGCGTAGGAAGACTCCCCGGCTGCTTGTAGTTCCGCTGTGAGGAACGAACATAAAGAAATATTCCGATAGTGGGACTCAAACCAACATAGTTTGTTCCGAAGGCTACTGCCAGCACGCCTTCAACCGTCTGGGCTACATAAAGAAATATGCCGATAGTGAGACTCGAACCAACATAGTTTGTTTCCTAAGGCTACTGCTAGCACGCGTACCACTGCCTGGGCTACGCCTGCTGACAGTAAGAACGGAACGGTCCGGTCGACTCATCCATCCCTAGCAGCAAAGCTAGCTAGCCTCACGCCTGGGAAAGTTCATGAAATTTAATTAATGTTTTAATTTCAAATTAAGCGAATGTATTGTTGTCTTCGGTTAATATATACGCGGTGTGATTGATTGTAATGAATGGAAGACAGAGAAACGCCACGAATGCGCAAATATGGGGAAAGTAAAACGACTCGAATTATGGTGGCAACTGCACCGCACGTCACTGCCTAAGCGGGACGTACGAAATATCAGGCCGATGGATTTTTGTTCGGCTGAATGTACACTTCGAGAACAGCGCTTATGGGAACCGTCCAACCTGACGTGCAATACCACGCCTGTATTCACTCGCTACCTGGCCGGAATGTGCCAACGCGAAAGAAATACGGTACGCTAACGGCCATCGCAGAACACACCGAGCGGAACGCCAATTATGGGATAGAAGGCGCAAAACATCACCAATTTCTTATTCTTTGAACTGCTTCGTAGCAAAAGTCTGAATTCAAACATACGAGGTCTAGTTAAAACACGCTGTTGAAGGCACGATCGGCGCTCCAAACAGAATATAACACCCGAAGGACACTACTGAAACGTTCAAAAAGAAATTACATTATCTGTTGGCCCAGTGCAAAACTGTGCGGCAAGAACCCTAGACATCCATTGAATGGGAGGCTGGGTAAGCCTCAGAATCGGTCCAGAAGCTTCTGAGAAAAAAAATCGCTTACCCCTGTCAAGAAACGAAACTCAAATCTGCAGCCCAAGGTCCTTCACATCGACTACGCCATCCTGGCTCCCGTTTAGAAGAACTAATTAGAATTACCAATTGCCTTCATTTTCCAAAGAAATTACTTCTGCTTTACAAAAAAAAATGCTGCTACTTTATCAATGACTATCCTTATGTAGCAGATACCTAAGGGGCAGTTGCCACAGAATCAGCTGTTTTACGGAGGTCACCAACAGAACGAAATGTCCGTTGGATTTCGCTTTGTTATTTGTTACATGCAACACTGTATCTTTGTAACGACTTACAATCACTTTACACTAAGACGCAAATATACGTGCACTATAGTAACTGCATCAAAACATGTTCGAAGTAAACACTGCGTCCTTAAAACCTTGGAGGCCTGAAAATTCAGTTCCAAACTCAAAGAAACCTAGCACGCCTCAATTATGAGAATCATGTGAAATTACTTTTATAGAGCTCATCCATTTGTGTCCTAGAAATAACTAAAACAACAAATGACTAGTCAACGCAAGTACTGAGACCTAAATGTTATGAGATGCATTTGTCCGTGAATTTCAAATCTGTGTACACCCGGTGAAGGATCGAATGATCCGAAACATGTACTGCGGTTCCGATAAAGTACAGTAGAGTTGACTGATCATACGCTGTTTTATTTTAAAGTGAGCATCACGAAGTGCTCTAACGAAATAAACAACAAACGGACTAGTACACGTCAGCGCAACAAATATTTGTTGGAGTATAAAGGCTACAGGTTTCGACCTGTTAACAGGTCATCATCAGGCCTCCAGCAGAATAAGTCTCAGGTGCTGTTTAGATTTTGGGGTCCCAATATTTTTACAGTTGTGGACGTTATGAACGTTCACAACTGTAAAAATATTGGGATCCCAAAATCTAAACAGCACCTGAGACTTATTCTGCTGGAGGCCTGATGATGACCTGTGGACGTACATCAATTTATATACATAAATTTATGTATCTTATGCGTATTGGACCGTGCATCATCTTGATATTTGAATAAAGGTTGACCAACTAGATGACACTTGTTTATTATATATTGCTCGACATGTTTCAGACGTTAATACGTCCATCTTCAGAAGCTAGCGAGTACTTGTTGTGTTGTGTAGGCTGACTTGAGGCGTGCTGGTGTTATGTAGCGGGATTGTCTGTTGGTGATGTGGTATCCG
>Ga0131853_10013866_pt1 | contig 14765 bp, 6 predicted proteins | sample TergutLab28metaG_FD_92764 | JGI IMG/M metagenome (GOLD analysis project Ga0131853, IMG submission 92764) | Labiotermes labralis P1 segment gut microbial communities from Petit-Saut dam, French Guiana - Lab288 P1 (version 2) (version 2) | ecosystem: Host-associated > Arthropoda: Insects >... | reverse complement strand
GCGAACAAACCCACGAATGGCCGGGGCGGGTGACGTCGAGTTTCGCCCCCCCCCAGGCTCCCCCCACCCCCCTTCCCCCCCCCCCCTAGTTAAAGATAAAACAAATAAAAATCTTCTTCGCTTTCTCCTCTTAAGGATGCATGGAATGCGAATAAATTAAATTTTATTCTTTACACTAGCCACAATGGAAGGCCATCATTTCGCATCTCTTGAAAATGTACTTTGCTGCGCATCAATTAACAGGCAATTACATGAGCATCCAGTACTAAGGCCACGTATTGTGTAAACACCATGCTCTATAAAAATACATTTAATACCCGTAACTACCTATTAATGAGGGAACGTAAAGTCACCGCCTTCTGTAACGCGAATTTTCGGCGGCAATAGTAGTTCGTGACGTATTGCTAAAAAACTTTTTTTTTTGTTCGTGCACATCATTAGATTATTCAGTTTTTTCAGCTAAGACTTACAAAAACATTGCCTTTTTTTGTTTCTTCCGAATGCGAAATTAAACCCTGATTTCCAAAAGTGCGTTGTTTTTCGAGAAGTTTCCAGGCTATGCCTACGTGTCCTGGAAACGGCAACGCACAGATCACAAACGTCAGTTTTGCAGTACGAATACACCACACTGTCGGTGTGCACACAGTCGTAATTTTACTATCATGCGACACTATTATCACAACGACGCCGTAAGAGTGCTGCACATTCGTTCACCTCAGAATGTAAACGCTGACAACTTTGCAACACGAACTGACCTATCGAGCTCAGATACTAGACAATGTAATACCAGATTTTGTTTAACTAGTTAAAGCCACAGTCATACAAATTCGTGCTTAAGAAGCATAAAATACCGAAATGAAAATATAGTTTGAACAGGATCTGTCAACCGTTAAGTTCAGCTTTCAAAAATAGTCCGTTTATTCCTGTTGAATTTGACGTTAGGTGTCGTACTTTAATTTCGGAGGGAGAGTTTATTTTGTGGCCACATCCGTTCAATACACTTCCTGTTTACATTTACGCCTCCATTAAATCTAACTTAATGATTTTTGTGGAAACAACATATTACACAGAAAATGGAACATGAATGCAGAAGTACTTATCCTGTGCACAACGTTTCAGATGTTTTTATATGATTAATATTTAACTAAGTACAAGAAAAATTATTTTCCGATTCTTCTGTAGGGTGTTGTATTGTGTCTATTATGACGGAGAAATGTATGGGTTTTACAACCATACAAGTCACTGGAACCATTATTTTATGTTTTTTTTAATATGGAGGTTTCTCGGTTATACGACATTGCGTTAATATTCAACAAACCTGGTCCCGGTCGTTTTTCATACGCAAGTTGACAGCGTCATATAAGGAAAACTCCGTATATAGTAATTTCGAAACAAGGTGCTACAAAAGAAGTTGTAAATGAATAGTAGCGACTCGTTCCTAAACCCAATAGTTTATTAAATTCAATTACAAACATGTGTTCTTGGTGATTGAGTAAATGAAAATTGGGGTTTGTAGGTAATAAAATAATCGTGAAGTCGTACATTAATAAATAAGGACGAAAAGAAACAAGTCAAAATTACAACACGTATGAACACATATTCACACATACATAAATATGTATAAACTGCCGGGATGGCGTGGTCGCTACGGGCTGGACGGTCAGGGATCCAATCCCGTTGGCGGCAAATTTTTCCGCAACCGTCCAGACCGGCCCTGGAGACTACCCAGCCTCTTTACAGTGGGTGCCGGGTCTCTCTCGCCGTGGGTAAAAGCGACCGGGTATGTAAAAAATACAGTCACACATAAGAAGGCACATCACCACCCCATAGATTTCAAGCTTGTTCGTTGATCTCCTACGAGCTGTAATCCGTGCTGTGATCGAACGATGTTCTGGAAACATAGTAGTTGTAGGTCACGGATAATGTAAGTTGTGCCATAAAATTCGAAGAGTAACCGTTAGCAGATGGGAGTGCAAAAAGTTGAATAATCAGGTAGTATATTATTTTACCACGGAATAGTGTTTAGGAATTTGTGGTGTAAATGTAAATTGCGATATAATGTAATTTCGTTGCTTAGGCTAGACTTTTGTATTAAGATTTGCGTGATATTTGTGTCCCATATAACAAGTTCCACACAGCGCATTCCTGTGAGTGTCAATTTTGAGTGGCGCGTTAAAAGCGTTAATGATAACTGCACAACTAGTCGAGAAATGTCCCATCCCTTTCTTAACCGGAACCTGAAATGCTACTCACAAGAACTGGCCGCTGGTTCTGGTCTTTGGGATTTTTAGGCTACATTCACAATTCCCTTCTCCAAGGTGTTATGCGCGTTTGCACAATTGCGACTATTAGCGTCGTCTGCCCGCCCACATGGAACAGCTCGGCTCCCAATCAACGGATTTTCATGAAATTTGATATTTGAATATTTTTCCAAAATTCAAGTTTCGTTAAAAGTTGACAGAGGAACGGCGACTTTACGTGAAGGTTATGTACATTTATGATAGTACCTCGCTGAAAGCTGAGAATGAAGTGCTTCAGGCAAAAGTAGTGAAAAACGCGTTTTATGCTCATTTTTCTTTTTCAGAAAATCCTGCCTTGTATGTGGAAAAATATGGTATAGCCAGACAGGCCACAGATAACAATATAATACGGCGCATGTGCATTGAATGCAGGATAACTAAATCTACAGGCACTCAAAATATTATTGCATTTCCACGGTAACGATGGTTACGCGAACGCGTCTGGAAGTAACGTACACCTACATTGCCTTTCCTTTTTAATATAACCCCTGTGTTTGCGCGTAGTGTTTTCAGGCGGTCATGTTAATTTTTTATAACCTAACACATATAATGCCCATAGTGGGAGAAAATTAAATTCTGGAAGTGCTCATATTGGTCTTTATAGTAAACATAAATAAACATAATTTTTGCTTGTGTTATGTCTAATATTAGTGTCCATGACCTGTACAAATTTACATTTTTTGTGGGGATCAAATAAAGAAGGCTGATTTGGGTGGGTTGTTTACCATGCATGGGGGAAAAAGAAATGCCTGCAAAATTTCATTCTGCAATACAAAACAGACTACTTAGGATGTGCAAACTGTGACAGTCGTGTGATAAAAAAATGGATCACATATTAATAGGGTGCAAGGATGTAGACCCAGTTTACCTGAGGTGAGTGGAAACCTGTTATGAACTTGATACTGACAGTAGTTCATGATCACGGTGTACCTTAATTGCTGTAATTACAAAATAAAAACCATCTAGTAAATCATCAAGATATACACCCCTGTGAAAGTTAACGCTTTGGTACCTAATGTACCTTTTCTGTTTACCACTTCTATTACTGTATGACTCGGATCTTGTCAAAATATTTACCATCATTACTCAAACACATTTTGTTAAAATTTTATACAGCAGTGTGTTAATAAGTTTCCTTTTATACAGCATGATTTATAACCAAACATACAGATTTGAATATACACATTTTACTTTGATAATAGTTTTGTCTTGTTCTGCAGTCTCAGGCAAATGGGACAGCATGTGATTGGTGTCAGTATCAGACATAGTTGACTATACATGTCGTCTGGTACATGTCTTACACCCATTTATGTGTAAGTGGATGGTTTTCAGGTGCATTCACAAAGCTGTGAAAAGCGACCATTAAGCTTCGTCACATCTGTCCATCCGCGTGGAACTACATGGTTCCCACTGGATGGACTTTCATGAAATTTGATATTTGAATACATTTTAAAAAAATTTGTTGAAAGAATTCAAGTTTTATTGAAATCCAACAGGAATAACGGGTACTTTACATGAAGACCAATATACATTTTTTATCATATCTCGCTGTGCTCTTCTAGGATGAGAAATGTTTCAGACAGAAATTGTAGACGAAATCGCAACACACGTTGTGATGTTCAATGAATTTTTTTTTCTTTCCAAAAATTGTGCCATTTGTGAGATGTGAAAAAATATTGTACAGCCAGACACATCACACGACAATACGGTGCATTGCATGCAGGATACCTAAGGCTACAAATGTACACTCAGAATATGTTGTACTTAGTGCTTTTCCACTGCAACAAAGGCTGCAGGAATGTGCCTCAGTATTGCATTATATGTACGTTGCCTGTATTGTTAGTTTGCTAATTACAGTAATGAAAGCAGGACCAGTTGCTTGGAGTGCCGACCTACGAAGAGCACTAAGACATCACTGGAATAATCAGAAATATGTTACTGGTAACATCAAGTTTTTCAAATGCAAAATAGTTTCTCTGAGAAATATCAGCAATTTGGGCACACACCCTCAAAAATGTTTTCCAGCCCTCTTGTAGGTTGAAAAAGTTTAAAGAATATCAGTCTGAATGGGCGATGAATTATTAACTTGCCCAGGACACCAAATTAATGGTCTGCCTGGGGTACCCGTGTGTCCCAGTCCCACCCTGCATGAAAGTTTTGGTTCCTTTAAAGCAGGGGATATTTCGATCAGCTGAGTTGCTCTTAGTTTCCCAAGACAGACTGCGGGTTGAACAGCTACATGATCTGTTTACATATTGGATTCAGCCAGCTCATATGATACTGTGAAAGAAGCAATGAAGCACAATTTTGCAGTGATTGTGTTGGTTTGCAACTTCCTTCATGACGGTACAATACAGTACAGTGTAATAACACCTTTACTGATGGTAATGCACGATATTACTGTTACAGATTCAAAATTTAGGGGAAAATACAGGGTTATTCAAAATGATTGTCGGGGTTTTAACAACTGCCACCTCGTTCTCCAGATGCAACCCCATGTGATTTCTTTCTATGGGGTTACGTCAAGGATCAGCTTTATGTTCCTCCTCTTCCCGCAAGTATCCCGGAACTGAAGGTACAAATCAGAACCACCATTTAAACCATCACCTCTGACATTCTACAAACAGTTTGGAATGAACTCGATTATCGTGTTGATGTTTGTAGAATCACAAACGGTGCATATATAGAGCACCTGTAAGGTATGTAACAAAAACTTGGAGTGTTGTTCTATTAAATAAAGAACACATATACTGCTATCTCAAGTGTATTGTATACGACAAGTTGTTAAAAACCCCAACAATCATTTAGAATAACCCTGTACGTCTTTATAACAATGTGCAACAACACTGTGAGTAAGGTAAAGATAAAAGGTAAAGTTCACCCAAGAAAAGGCCACAAAGGCCCAGAAGAGGGAATAGAGGCATAACTATACTATGTTTTTAACCTCGACACCAGATGGGGGTGGGTGGTCAACGCCATGCCCTGGCCGCTTTACCCCCTGGAAAGTGACATGGTACCTATTGTATAGGGGTCTGGGTGGGCCCCAGGGCCAGTCTGGATGGGTGTAGAAAAATCTTGCCCCCACCAGGATTTGATCCCTGTACCATCCAGCCCATAGTGAGTCGCTGTACCGACTGCTATCCCAGCCCACATGACACTGTGAGTAGTGGCATGTGTTTTTTTTTTACACTAAAAAGGAATGAGTACACATTGATTGGAGAGTTCTCAACAAGTGAAAACCATTGTTACAACGGCTAAGTGCTCATGCTTTATAAATTATATCAAGTGCCATTATTGTGTGTATACATAGTTTGAAATTTACTGCATTAAAGGACTTTGTTTCTTCCAGGTTAAAATGGTACACAAGAAAACAGAATACAGATTACAGTTTCAGCTTTTAGCAAAGGATCTCAGAAAGCAAATATGGCAAGATAATATACAATTTAGGTACATATTGGGTACTTTTAAACATTTTATTAACTGCCATGCAATTGAGGGAACAGAACGAAGTCTGTTTTACATGATGCCAGCAGGCAGGGAGGCAAGTCAAAAGAGTCTTCAAGGTTAGGCAGTCACTGTTCAGATATGCAACATTCTGTTTGAGGTTCAAGGTGGATGCCTGAAGCGTGTTTTTGAACCTTCAGGAGGCCAAAACTTGGAAACCATGCTGCAGAAGGCCATTGTTCGTAGGACTTTTTTCTTTTTGTTTTGATGCAGATTCACTTTCTGTATACTGGCCAGTGTATTTTTCGTTCACCCTTTACATATATGGATGAAGAGGTTCGAAGTTGTGACCACTGGGGAACACTATTGATGTTTCCTAGTAGCTAGCAATTTTCGGTCATCCCATAAATCTCTTTCCATTGAAGTGCCTTCCACGGTATGCTTGTACGACAAATTACATTTTAAATACAAATGTGTTAGTCAATAACACAATTTCAATTTATACACAATAAAAATAGTATATTATCAGGGCGACATGTTTCATCCTTTATTGGGTCATCTTCAGGCCCTCTGAGAAACAGATCCAAGAGTTATCAACATTTTGATGCATTGCGGAATCCCGTTATGCATCGAAATATAAGGTCGAAACATGTCATCCTGACGATATACTGTTTTTATTGTACTTACACAAATTGAAATTATGTCATTGAATGACATGTTTGTATTTATGTGTTATAACACTTCGGGATGGAAAACATTTAATTTATAGCGTTACATTTTGTTGCCAAACTATTACATGTATAACAGATTTCGAATTCTAGCTCCTTTTCCCCAAAAGTCATTTTTTACTTTGTTTTCATTTCCTTTTGATGAATACTGCTCAAAATTTCATTTCCACTGGGTTAATATTCTTTTACTGATCTCTTCTTTGATTCTGAATTCTTATGTGTATTGAAAGGAATTTCATCAAGCCCAGACTAGAAGTCTGGGCTTGATGAAACATCCCCTAGGACTCTTCTTGACTTGGTGAAGTAGTTGTGAACCTATGTACAGCAACAACTAAACATAATGATTTCTGTAACCCCCTACTATCTCCCATCATCAGTCTGTCAGAAAATTTGAGATATGTATTGTTCACTTAGATTATGCTTCCATTTCTCTTGAAGAGAATCGCATCGGTCATTAAACCAGGCGCACCATTATTGGTCATATCAGTTGAATGATGAAAAATGTGACTGTGAAAATGGTGAAGAGAATGAAGATGAAGCAGCTCTTCCACCACACAAGTAAGTCAAAATAATCTTTACTTTTCAACAGTCACGTGACATTTCTTAACAACGGATGGAAAATGTGGACCCAGACTATCAAATGATTATCCTGAATAAGTGCTGAGGTATGACAGAAGTTAAATGAGAAGTGAAGTCACTCCAGCATCAAACGTAACCCATTTATGCCATAAAAGTATCATTATTTTTCACATAATCCCTGAGTATGTTGATGTATTTTCAATTTATGTTTATCCTAGAAAACTTAGGTCATTATTATTTATCAAGCCCTTCTTTGCTAAATTAATTTAACTTCTGCCTTGTGGAATGATTTGTGAGACCAACTTGATGCAACAATTATTTATTAACCTACCATTAGCTCAACATGTTTTGGGCACCCTTGTGCCCATCTTCAGGAGCGCAAGGCCATATATAATTGCACATGGTTTTCAGCACTTGATATGCTGGCTGGAGTCTTGGGATGCAAGGAGGCAGGTCGTGTGCACTGTGTAGAGGCAGTTATTATTGTTAGTCGAATAACAGCCTCCTACACAGTGCACACGACCTGCCTCCCAGCATCCCAAGACTCCAGCCAGCACATTAATTGCTGAAAACCATATGCAGTAATATACGGCCTTGTACTCCTGAAGATGGGTACAAAGGTACCCGAAACATGTTGAGCTAATGGATTATTAATAAATCATAATTGTTGCATCTAGTTGGTATCACAAATTGTTTCATATTAAGGATGCACGGTCACACGAACATCATATTCTGCCTTGTGGGTCTGCTGGTGAAGTAAAGACCAGCACACCAGTATATGTACCATGTTTTTAGAGTCATTGCCTGTTTTCTACATAAATGGTACTAGTATTTGTTTTAGCATATGTTCCAGAAACCTGTTAAAAACATTTCTACAAATTTTCTAGTAAAAGTGCAAGTCATTAATTGATCTAGACACGTAGAAGGTAATGGAAGGAAATGTGTTCAACCTGATAACAAAGCATTCAGTTCACATTAAGAAAGGGAAAGAATTCTATATCAATGAAGGCATCCTAAATTGTAACTGATGTTACATTTGTGTCCACAGACTGAAACACAAAATTTTGTTAGCTCAGTATGGAGGTGCAAAGTCCAACACTGGAGTGCAAGATGTTCCAAAGCCACATGCACTCTCTTCACCTAATCAAGCACAAAGTGACACTCAACAACAAGTTCAGGTGCCAGGTGCACTGAGCAATGCACTGCTTGGCACAGACATTGCCCCTCAGATTCCAGGACACGAATCAACAGAACAGAGGTGACCTAACATATAGATATAGATAGTTGTACATAATTAATATCACCATCTACACAGATTAATAACAGGTAGATTGCGTTTGAAATGTGATGGCACACGCGCAGAAACCAGATTTCGTCTTTCGGCGAAACGGATGAGTCAATTTAAATCAGCGGGGGGCGTCAGTTCAGTTGACTACAGTGATACCTCGGCTAACGAGTGACCCTGCTAACGAATTTTTCGGCTAACGAAGATTTTTTTTGCTGTTTTTCGGACTCAGCTAACGAATGTTTTAGTGGATGCGCGCGCTAACATAAAGCAGCAAACATGAATGGTCGGGCCATTCCAGGAGCTTATCTTTTCCGTCTATGTGTGTTTTGGCTAACGAATGTGATTCCGGAACGAATTATCTTCGTTAGCTGAGGTATCACTGTACTGCCAACCGAGGTGTGCGCATCAACGGCAGTAATGCTGGATACTCCATGGTCCAAGGTAGTGTGAGAGTACTGGCTACCCACTCCATTCACCAGTTTCCCCTTCACTTCCCCTCCTGTGCGTCACCGTGTGCCATCACATTTAAACTGGACTGTACGATCAACAGCTACATGTGGTCACCTTAAGGAATTTTTTTTTTTGTCATCGACTGCCTTAAAATCAAGAATCATGCTCCTCTCTACTACAAATGCCACCTCAAATTCTCTGGTTCCTCTATCACTGTAGAAGAACATGTGTGATTTCGTATCTTTCCCTTCTTTCCTGTGTTCTTGTTATGTCAGACCTGTACTATTGTAACTGGGAAAACAGTTTTGAACTGTTTGACCCTCCCGTGTGTCAAAAATCAAATCCTTTTCCTTACAGCCAGGTTGTCGGTCCCATCTAAGGCATCTTTAAGGGCTTCACGACATAAACTGTTTTGTGGGGTGAGGTGGGTGTTCTCATGCCCAGTCCCCAACCTGGAGGACCAGGGTATCCCTGTGCATCTGGGTCATCACCTATTACCTGTCCAGCATGGCAGACCCTGCCAGTAGCTACGCTACAGGGGTATAGCTCTCAGGATCGTCTGACTAGGCAATCTTCACCACTACATCAAAGTAGGGACACAACTGGGGGAATTCTTGGTTAGAGGATATATTACAAGCAGTGGTAAATGACGTAGTGTCCAACACCAATTTCAGAAGTGCCAGATTTCTTTCTGGTGGTGTATACCTTCGTTAATACATTACATTTTTTTATTTAGGTTGAAGAATGAACACAGTAATGAGATTGAGAACCTGAGCCAGAGTTTAAATACAGTTTCCAAACCAGTGGAAGCACATACAATAAAGGAACAACAACAACGTGTTGTGCCTTCACAGCGTACCATCACAATAGAGGATCCACGTGCTCATCATAGAATCAATAACAAAGCAGAACAACGTGGGATATCCACTACCCTTAGGCATTCAGAAACTAGCATACAACCAAGCTTGTCTCGGAAATTTGGCCTTACAAGAACCACAAGAAAGGCATATTTTGAACAGAAAAAGTCGCCCTTTGCTTTCTTTGGGTGGAATGAATCAGATAGGAATATTGGACAAAAGAAAACATACAACGTGTATGCCCCAGAGAGTGAGGTACGTTTAGTGAGAATTTATTTTGTGGCAATTCAGCACATACTACTTAAAGCATTTTATTATACAACCTCTAAGAACCCACACACCATTTTCCACTGTGCAGAAGGAACATTAGTGTAATTGACGAAAACATGAGTCAGGTTTGATATAAACAATTATCTACAGCAAAATTACCAGTTTACATAGTGCAGCTGCAGTCGCAGTAATTGATATACAAGGTTATTCATAAGTCCGCGAAACATTTAAAAAATTCGCAACAAATAAACTACTCAACGGACCATGGTAGTTCTTACACCGATAGAGAGAGAAAAACTCTCCCAGGTTTTTTTTACATATTTCAAAGATGCTCAATATGTCCACCTTTAGTAATACGGCAGACATCTATGTGATAGTCCATCTCATTCCACACGCATGTCAGCATATCACGGTCGACCAGAGCCACGGCAGCAGTGATACAGTTGCGAAAATCTGGAGATTAGCGGGGAGTGGAGACACAAAGACAGTGTCCTTCACAAACCCCCCAGAAGAGAAAGTCACACCAGTTTAAATCCAGGGACTGGGGTGGCCACTGCATTAACGTGTCAGCTTCTTTTCCTGTGCGTCCTATCCACCTTTGTGGCAAGTTTAGATTGAGATACCCTCGCACGTATTTGTAGTGAGCCAGAGAGCCGTCTTGTTTAAAGATGTAATCATTACTGTCTTCATTCAACTGTGGCATCAGCCAGTTTTCTAACATGTTTCACAGACTTATGAATAACCCTGTACAAACACCCACAAAATCAGAATGCATGGAAGTACGAAACTCCCATGTAATGAAGCCCGAAATTTTAAGTCCCCCTAATTTTGTGACAGAATTGTACGGACTGTCAAAACTGTCACCATAGTTTTAAATACCCTTATTTATTAACATACTGCACTTGAAGCACCGATTCTGATGTCACTAAAAACGTATTTAGAATATAATCCCAGTGCATCCAACAACATTTTCAGAAGAAAGAATGGAAAGTGACATGTTCCGTAACTGCAGCACGTTTTAGTGATGCTATCCACAGTAGCCATAATTTCTTCAACCATCCATGGGTGTACCACTACGCACAATAAACTACCAACTGTTACAGGATTCTATGACATTCATTGCTATTCAGCTTGCACATCTTTGTTTTATGCACCCTGTTGGCACCACTGCATTTTTCTTTCTGTGGTAATGAAGCATGCAATCAAGAGGCAGAACTTACTTCACATGGTTTCAGGCTTCCGCTGCAAAGCAGATGACAGCCAAGTCCTTCTGGGTTATTATATGCAGCGAATACTGGTAATTTCCTGCTGGCATTTCGTGACAACCTATCGGTCCCATTTTCAGGGGTCAAGATGGGACCAAGAGCTTGCCCCAAAATGTTGGTAATAAATTACTATTTGCTATGTAATAACCCAGAAGTACGCAGTGCTCATTCTTCTGAGAACTTACTGTTGAATAATGTTCAAAGAAAACACCAGAGATGAATCCATACTTTATATGGATCTGTACTGGGTATACAGGTTATGTATCAGGTTCGTGCACCTTGTGAGCAACGTGAAAATGAATGTCTGTCTTGTGTTGGAGGCAAAATAAAAACACTTTATTTGTGAATGCATAAGACACAAGAAACACAGTTTTAAAATATTCCTTTTGTAATTTTGCATGTGCTGGGTCTCTTGACAGCAAAGTAATTGATTGATATTGAAATTATCAATAACAACACTACACATATTCCTTCAGTTTATACTGAGCATTTTGGTTCCAAGTTTGTAACCAAATGATACCAAGTTAAAATCTTGACAGGAATCACCTATCAATGGAATGGAATGGAATCGACTTTTTTTGAGCCAAACCTTTTCCTGTATAAATATTCCAACATTTTTCAAACCTAGTCATTCTTCATATCTATCCGCCTGTGGAGATGGAACAGTGTGTTCCGAAATGCCGGCATATTAAAATTCAGACGCCGGGGAATTACCAAGAAAAAAAGCATACAACATTCAGAACACAGTGAAAGTTTGAAATCAAAAATACAATCAGTAAATGCTGGGAGAGTATATACAGGGATGTGGTTGTTTCCTTCCCATCTCTTTGAAATCAGTATTCAGCCATATTTTAAAACAGCACAAATCCTCTATTAACCCCTTGGCCCTGGAGCTGGACGTTTACAATTTAGCACACCATTTATGTACAATGTAAATATTTTATGAACCAAGAAAGGCAGCATTAGGAAATACACGATATTTTGTGGGAGAATAAATGAAGATGGTGAGAGAAAGTCAAATAATATATTTGTAGACTAAATATATAAAAAGCGTACTCTGGGAAGTTGCAGTACGCCTGTCCTATATATAGGATGCATGGTGCCTAAAGGTTAAGAATCCATGTTTTCATATCCAAAATATACTTGTCCTAGTCCAAGGCATTCAAGAATTAATTTCATTATCGTCATTCATTTAAAGTGGGATATATGTATAAATAATTCTTTTAAAAAAACAGAAGTACAAATTTTGACAAATGACATCTTGTGTTATTATAATTTCATTATTACTAAAGTATAATTCAGTGACACAACTATCTTTTTTTATAAAAACATCTGATTTTACAGCAGTTTGCTACATGTTTTGACCTAGAAGGCCATCATCAGGTGAAAGCCATACAACACGTAAAAGACCTCTCAAAAAATAAATATCCACGGCCTTCCTTTTATATTTTGTACAACTTTAATCTGATGATGACCTTCTAGGTCAAAACATGTAAAGGTAAAGTGATACCCTTACAGGCCCGGTGTGCCCCAGAGGGTGGGTACAGGTATAACTCTACTCTTCCATAACCGCGGCACTAGAAGGGGGTGAGTGGTCAGCAGCACGCCCCAGCCACACTTTACCCCGGGGAAAGACCCGGTACCCCTTGTACAGGAGGCTGGGTGGGCCCCAGGGCCGATCTGGATGGGCAGAAAATCTCATCCCCACCGGGACTTGATCCCTGACTGTCCGGCCCGTAGCTCAGTCGCTATACCGACTGAGCTACCCGGCCCATGGTCAAAATGTGTAGCGAACTATTTTAAGAACAGATGCCAACTAAACTGTTCATTAATAATAAACAAAAGTTTCAAGTTGTCCTTCCACATAGTAATGTAAAAGGTAAGTCTGTACCAGTGCTAAAATGAGCACCAGAGAGATGTGAATGGTCAGCTTCATGCTTGGTCTGCTCCGCCTCCAAGGAAAGAGCTTCCAGTAACGATAAGCTAGGAGGCTAGGTAGAGCAAAAAGCTGGTCTGGATGTGTTGTGGAGAACTGACAAATCCCTGCCCTCTCCAGGAATCACACTTAATTCCTTTGTTGTCATCCCTCCTGGAGCCTAGTTTACTGTATTGAGAGAGCTTGATGTTCGCAAGTTAGACTAGTGTTGAGTAATGGTATATACTGGTGTCTGTTTTGAATGGCTGTCCATGTGTCTAGGTGCACTCTCCAGCTCTCCTGGCACTGAAAAGGAGGAGGACAGAAATAGAACGATATTTAGCCGAAGAAGCTCAGAGAAGAAGGCAACAATCAACTACAGCTCTTGAAGTAGGTGTAAGTTTGTATACTGAGTGCAGTAACCTTCGCTCTTGCAGACATTTTTAACCATGTGCTGCACCTAATAATAATAATAATAATAATAATAATATTTATTAACTGCAATTGGGTTGTCACCTGGTGGCAGTGGTTATTTTACATGTATACAAAATATGAAGCTGGTTACTAATAAATTTAAGTTGTGAGGGCTACATGAGAAGCATGTAGTGGCAACTTGGAATCTTGGGAACCATCTCAGCATTTGCTTATAGACACAAGGAAACCAAGAAAAGCCTATGTCGAGGTGGCCGGTCGCAGGACCTTCCGAATACTGACTTCTAGCCAGCAGTCCGGCATCTAAAGTAAAAACAGCAATACACACATAGAACAGAAAATACACATAAGATGACAACAATACACACAACTAACAACAATACACCTTAAAATACAACATGTTGAAAAGGTAAACAATACAAAGGTAAGAAAGTACTGTATATAGTTTCTAGTATATTTTCCCACACATATTTTACTCGCGCTTTCACCCCAGTCTTTCGTGTGGAACATAGTAAAGTCAAAAATCCAGTTATGGTCAGTGCTGGTTCTAGTACAGTGAAACCTTAACAGTGTTTAAAGTAAATAGTTTTACTGTCTTGCAACATCAGTATCCTTACCACAAGTTAAAATATGGTGGCCAGTGCCATAGCAGCCAGAAATTTAAAACCTGTTTCTGGACACTTATAAGAATCAATAAAAATTACGGCCTCTTTATGAAGAACTGCTGTACCCCACTGTCCATAAATTTGGATCTCATGAATTTCAAAGTTGTGCTGTATTTATTCACTGAAGCAATATCAGGCATTTAATAATAGTTTATGTACTATTATCAAAGCATGCAATGAAGAAACTGTTGTAATTCAGTGTTCAAGTGATAAATTTCAGGCTGTCGTCATGGGAATGGTTGCCACAGTTTTGTTGAATGTCCTGAACTCATGGGGACACAATGACAGTTACAGTACAGTGTCATCGATTTCAAAATAGGGGATTATTACAGTAATGGCAGGTCTGAAGGAAACCTGTTAGACATTCATAACACAGGGTTATTCGAAATTATTGTTGGGGTTTTAACAACTTGTCATACACAACACTTGAGATAGCAGTATATGTATTCTTTTATTTAATAGAACAACACTCCAAGTTTTTGTTACATACCTTACAGGTGCTCTATATGTGCACCGTTTGTGATTCTACAAACATCAACACGATAATCGAGTTTGTTCCAAACTGTTTGTAG
>Ga0131853_10013864_pt1 | contig 14767 bp, 20 predicted proteins | sample TergutLab28metaG_FD_92764 | JGI IMG/M metagenome (GOLD analysis project Ga0131853, IMG submission 92764) | Labiotermes labralis P1 segment gut microbial communities from Petit-Saut dam, French Guiana - Lab288 P1 (version 2) (version 2) | ecosystem: Host-associated > Arthropoda: Insects >... | reverse complement strand
TGTCGCCCGCTCGGTTGGTATTACCAAAATAAAAAGCCCAAGCAAGAAAACAACAAAAATAATAGGCAGTACAACCTTAACTACCGACTTTTTTTGTTTCTTGGGGCTTTGGTGTTTATCTTTATGCACAAAATATCTTTCGAAGCAAATGATAAAAAATACGGTGGTAAACACACTTGTTGCCGCTTCTGCCATAGCAACATCAGGCGAGCCAAGTAGCATGTACGCAGCCGAAGAAAGCAACGAAAAAACCGCAAGGTAAATAATCATCCTTGCAATTCTGCGTTCGAATACTATCAAAAATGCGGCAATAACCCATGCCGTTAGTATGCCGTATATCATTTACTTATCAACCTTACATTTATCGTGGTCGGGGTCTTCCAATTTATAGCCGCTAAGATATGCGCTGCGTGCCAAAATATGCGCAACCAACGGGTTAAAGATAATCATAATCAATCCAAGCAATGCCACCTTAGCGGAAAAAGGACTCATACCATGGCGCAAAACCATGCCAATTACCACAGTGATTACCCCCACCGTGTCTATCTTAGAAGAAGCCAAAATACGTGGGTAAAAATTATTGAACCGAAACATAGCGACAACACCAAAAAACATAAACACAACACCGATAACTACCACCACATTGCCGATAGTATGCAGGATTTCGCTCATTAATCCTTCCCCCTCTTGCTGCGCTCGGATAAAAACAGTGCAATAAAAATTATGCTAAGGAAGCCAAACAACGCATACACAATTGCAAAGTCTAAAAAGAATGCTTCGTTGTTTATGGAAGCAAAAAATATAATTATCAAAATAATTTTGGTAGAAATAACACTCATGCCAAGTAGTCTATCCCAAATAGCAGGCCCTATAATCACATTTCGGATTAATGCTGCAAATAAAAACAGCAGGAGCAGCCCAAGCAAAACATACATCATGTTGGTTGTCCTCCTTTTTCCATTTTGAGTAGCCAATTTTCCAAGTTGCCTTTTACTTTTACGTCTACATTTTCCAGCGGTGCGGAGTCGTTCTTGCTGCACAACAGCACTACAGTTACTTCATCGTCTGTGATATCAAGCAAAGTAGAACCGGGCGTTAGGGTTATAGAATCGCCAAGGATAACCCGCAAGGTTTCGTTCTGCAAAGTAGTTTTTACCGTTACCGTGTATGTTGTCGCACCTGTTAAAATCATTTTTATAACAGAAAATCCCGAAAGATATATCTGCCAAATCAAATAAAAAAAGTACGGGATAAGCCTGAAAAATTTTACACCTACAATGGAAGCGAGGGGAATAAATTTTTGACTATACCATACACAAAGCAAACTTACGGCAACGCCAAAAAAAACATCTGCCAAAGAAACGGATTCCCTAAGCACAAGCCAAATAACTGTAAGTATGACAACTTTAAAAATGTTTTTTAAATACACACCCGTTAAACCTCCAATGGTGCGGGATTAGGGCAGCCAAGCTCCTCGGATATGACGTTTGGCTTCGCCCAAAGACATGCATTTGTTATTATCCGTTGTATAATTTCGTTGTGGTAAACAGGAAATGTTTCGTGACCCGGTTGGAAATAGAAAATTTTCCCCAACCCACGCTTAAAAGTACAGCCACTTCTAAACACTTCGCCGCCGCTAAACCAGCCCAGAAAAATAACTTCATCCGGCTGTGGTATGTCAAACCGTTCACCATACATTTCTTCATTTTCAAGCTCAAAATGGAGAGGCACGCCTTTTGCAATCGGATGATTAGGCTCGATGCACCAAATCCGCTCTCTGTCGTTATCCCGCCACATAAGGTTGCAGGTTGTACCCATCAGCGATTTGAACACTTTTGAATGATGCCCGGAGTGGAGAACGACAAGCCCCATGCCACGCAGCACTCTGTCCTTCACCTTTGCCACGATGGCATCGTCCACTTTTTCGTGGGCACAATGTCCCCACCATATCAGTACATCGGTTTCCTCTAAAACATCGTCGGTAAGACCATGTTCCGGCATGTCTAAAGTAGCTGTCTTTACAGAAATGCCTGCTTTTACCAAAAAGTCGGCTATCGCTCCGTGAATACCCTTAGGATATACAGTTTTGATATGTTCATGCTCCTGCTCATGAACATATTCGTTCCATACTGTTACTTTCATATGCTCCTCCTTAAAATTGCTAAAAGTTATTATATCACCTACTTCCGGAAGGCGCAAAATGGCAAACAAGCCAATGAAATAATATTGACAATCCAAATAAAATACTATAGTATTAGAAATGCGTTTAATCGGTCTCTTAGCTCAGTCGGTCAGAGCAACCGGCTCATAACCGGTGGGTCCCGGGTTCAAGTCCCTGAGAGACCATATTAAAAAACCGTCGCATTATGCGGCGGTTTTTTTCATGTATTTCAGACAAAATCGCTTTTGCCAAAAAGAACAAGGTAACTAGTTAACTATTACCATGTCTCTTAGCCCTTCAAAAATAGCCGTACCAATACCGGAAACCCGCAACAAGTCCTCGATAGCGGTAAATCCGCCCATGCTTTCTCGCAGGTCTATTATGCTTTGCGCCCTTGCAGGACCTATGCCGGGCAAGGTTTGCAATTCTGCTGCCGTAGCAGTGTTTATATTAATTAAACCGGTAGCTGCCGCCTGAGGCTGTACGCCATCATATACAAATACGTCCGCTGTATCGTCGCCAATGGCAGGAATAACAACCTGCATTGCATCACGCAAAACAGCGGCAAGATTTACACGAGATAAGTCTGCATATTCTGTTGCACCGCCTGCCATTTGCAATGCATCGTTAACTCTTGCGCCGTACGGCAGTTCCAACACCTGCGGGTTATTTACTTCGCCTACGATGTGGACAATGATTGTGGCAAATACATCTTCAATTTCTTCAGCCACATCGGGCAATTGATACGCTTCCGCTTCATGTGTGTAAATAACATTTGCAGGCTCGATAGTGCTGCTTGGCCTGTTGGTTGCAAAAATATAGATAATACCAACGATTATCACGCACACTATGCCTAAAATTATGTAAATATAGTCACGCACAAAGTCGAATATTGTGGTTTTCATCTGTATTTCCTTTCCAATTAGTATCTTTGCTTTTGATACTACAAAAATATGCAGTAGGTGTACAGACACAAAAAGAGCTGTTTCGGAAAATTATCCAAAACAGCTTTTTTTATTACTATTATCCCATTCGTTCCATTAGTACATCGTACGGATTTATTGCCACTTCGTCTTTTTCTATTCGCAGATGAACATGCGTACCGTTTTCGGTGCCGAAAATAGACGGCTGCCCTACGCCACCAATTACTTGGCCTTGGCGCACAATTTCACCTTCTGCAACAAGCGGGTTATCCATAAGCTGCCCGTAGGTAGCCACCCAGCCGTTGCCGTGGTCTATCGTTACATAATTACCCTGGCGTACATTTCTTCCTACGGAAATTACTCTGCCGTCTGCGCCTGCACGTACGGCATCGCCCTCATTTGCGGCAATGCGCAAGTTATCATTTGTGCGGAATTGGTCTAGCGTCGGGTCATAGATTAATGCTGTTGTGCTAAATGCCATGACCGTTTCGCCATACACCGGCCATATCATGCGGTCTCCATCTGCAAACGGTGTAAATGTTGCAACTACCGATGCAGGCGGTGTAGTTTCATCTGAAGACTCCGGCGGCGGAGTTGGTGCAGGCGGTTCAGATGCCGGTGGTGGCTCTGTGGTTTCGCCTGTTGGTTGTGCATCCGGATCCGGTGGCGGCAGGTTTGGCGATGTTGGCGGCGGAGTTGTTGGACGCTGCGGCGGCTGTGGTGGTTCTGGCGGGCTCGGTGGCGGGTCTTCCCTGCGTGGTCTAAACCAAGCATCTTCGTCTAGCCCGGCAAGGTAGCTGTCTACTTGGTCTGCGCCTACAGGCGTTGTTTGCTCCAGCTCGTACGCTATGCTTGTGCCGTCATTTGTTGTTGGGCTGTTGAGAACGGTTACGACCAAAGCAAGCACCGCTACAACTCCCAAACATGAATAAAGTGCGATGAAAAACCCTTTTTTGCGGAAGACGCTTCCTCCCGCTTCAGGAATATTTTTCATTCACTCACCTCCTAATTTAATTTGATGTTGCTTGAGTATTGCCTACACAAAAATTTTTTAAACACGTCTAATTCTCGCCCCTAATTTATTTAGCGATTCTTCAATCCTGTGATAGCCTCTATCGATATGGTGAATACCGCTTATTTCCGTTTCGCCATCGGCGCACAAGGCGGCAAGTACAAGGGCTGCCCCTGCACGCAAATCTGTTGCCGTTACTTGCGCACCTGCAAATCGGGAAATCCCCTCAATAACTGCACTGCGGCTTTCTATCTTTATATCTGCGCCCATACGCTTTAGTTCGCCAACTTGCATAAAGCGGTTTTCGAAAACCGTTTCGGTTATAACGCTTGTCCCTTTTGCAACGGACATTAACGCCATAAACTGTGCCTGCATATCTGTCGGAAAGCCGGGATACGGTAACGTTTTTATATCCGCCGCAACGATATCTTCATCAGGGTCGTGCCAAACACGTACACCCTCGTCTGTTTCTTCTACGGAAATTTTTGCTTCTTTTAATTTTGCAATAACGGGCTTTACATGATCGGACATAATATTGGTAAGCAAAATATCACCTTGCGTAATTGCCGCAGCCACCATAAAAGTACCTGCCTCTATACGGTCAGGGATGACGCTGTGTGTGATGCCTATGAGTTTTCGCACCCCGTTAATTTTTATGGTATCCGTTCCTGCACCTCTAATTTCTGCCCCAGCGGCGTTTAAAAAATTTGCAAGGTCTACAATTTCGGGTTCTATGGCACAGTTTTCTACGATGGTTTGCCCTTCTGCAAACACAGCCGCCATCATGATGTTTTCTGTAGCACCTACGCTTGGAAAATCGAGATAAATTTTCGCACCCGTTAGCTGTTCAGCGATAACCGTTACATATCCGTGCGAATGCTCTACATCCGCACCCAGTGCGGCGAGCCCTTTTAAGTGCAGGTCTATCGGACGTGAGCCTATTGCACACCCGCCGGGCAGCGACACTTTTGCACTACCAAACCTGGCAAGCAAAGGCCCTATCACGAGGAAAGATGCACGCAATTTGCCCACGTATTCGTAGGCGGCTTCGGTCGAATATATGCGAGAAGTATCCGCCGTTAACATACCGGTTTGTCTATCCCACGATACCTTTCCGCCGAGGGATTCCAACAGGCTGCACATGGCGTCCACATCGCTTAGGTTAGGCACGTTTTGGATAATGGAAGTGTCATTGGTTAAAATGGTTGCCGCAAGCACAGGAAGCACTGCGTTTTTTGCCCCGCTAATTTCTACTTTGCCTTTAAGCGGGGCGGATGGTTCGATTATAAATTTTTCTGTCATTGGATATCACACCTTTTGTAATACGTTTGTAATAGTATTGCCGTTTTTTGCGAAAGAAAACCAATAAAAAAACAGCCCGCTTGGGGCTGAAAAATTATTATTTACATATGTACTCAACCAATTCACTCGGTTCATAAAAAGCTGTGTAATTTTTACACTCATCAAAATTTTCTGCCAAATGCTTTATAAACCACAATGCACGCAATGGCATAAGACCAGCCCTTTCTGCGCCAGACAATTCGTCGCTACCGCCATCGCCAACAAAATAGCAATCCGCCGCATCTACCCCCAAAAGAGAAATGCAATACTCGTAAATTTTACTACTCGGCTTTGCTAAACCGACATCATAAGACAACACAACTGCGTCAAGATATGTGTACAGATTACATTCCTGCAAGCCCTCTATTTCCTCAGGCGAACAGTTGCTAATAAGCCCAATTTTGTATCCATCAGCCTTTAATTTCGACAACATGTTAGTAATTTTCGGCTCAATTGTATCAAAACACTTTCTTTTGCACTGTGTTCGCTTCTGCGCAACTTCAACAAGCAGCTGTTCTTCCTGAACGAAGCCTAAGTTATCCAAAACTTTTTTGTATGCATCTTCAACCTTAGCATACTTACCCAAGGCACTCCATTCTCGCCGGAGCAATTGATAGCCTATGTCCAAATCTATAGCAACATCTTTTGTCAGATATTTTGGTCTACCCCACTCCGTTACAAGTGTCTCAAATAAGTCAAAGATTACTGCTTTCATATAAAGCACCCCAACGCGTCGCCAATATTTTCTCTAATAATCAAATCTGCTGCCTTATCCATATGGGTGGCGGTTTTGTTTATCAGCACCAGGTTTTCTCCACCAAAATGCTGCAACAGCCCGGCGGCGGGATACACACCCAGCGATGTACCGCCTATTATCAGCATGTCAGCACGGCTGATATGCTCTATCGCCTTTATCATTACATCATCATCAAGCATTTCTTCATATAAAACGATGTCCGGACGAATTATTCCGGCACATTCACACAGCGGCACACCTGCTGCATTTGCTACAACATCAACCGAATACGTCACTCCACAGTTAAGGCAATAATTGCGCCAAACCGAACCATGCAGTTCCAACACATTTTCGCTTCCTGCCTTTTGATGCAGCCCATCTATGTTTTGAGTGATAACCGCCTTTAACTTGCCTGCTTTTTCCAATGCCGCCAAAGCCAAATGGGCTTTGTTTGGCTGTGCATCCAAATGCAGCAGTTTTGCTCCATAAAAATCAAAAAATTCCTCCGTTTGGCTCTCAAAAAAGGAGTGCGAAATCATAACCTCCGGCGGGTATTTCCATTGCTGATTATACAGCCCATCCACACTTCTAAAATCTGGGATACCACTTTCTGTAGACACACCCGCCCCGCCAAAAAATACGATGTAATTGCTTTTGGCAATAAAGTCTCGCAGCATATTAAAAACCTCCAATTATTTCTTTGCATCTAATATAAACAGCGAGTAAGGTTTTTCTTCGCCATTCACTGTTTTGCTTCCATAGTAAAAAGTTTTCATGCTAACGTTATTAAAGCCTGCGGTCTTAGCTAAGCCCATAATTTTTAGCCGGCTAAACCCATTATGCCCGTCAAAGTCGGGATATTTTGCATGAAAACTGCCGTCGTCGGCATTAATATCTACAATAAGCAGATGCCCACCTTGATTCAGCACCTGATACAATCGGGATAAAATAGATTTTGTATCTTTGATATGGTGCAGTACCAGCGAAGAAAAAATATAATCAACTTTTATATTTCGCGGAACATCCGTTATGAAATTGCAGCAAATCGCATCACCAACAGGCTTACCCATGTCTCGCAATTTTTGTTGTACTTGTTCTACCATAGCAGAAAAAGCATCCACAAATAACAGCGACTTAAAATCATCTGCCAAATTAAGCCCCACAAGTCCTGTCCCACAGCCAAACTCAAGGGCAGTCTTTTCTTGCCCGTTATGTACATGACATCTAATTTCGTCGGCTATAATTTTTGCTCTTTCAGCTCTTTTGTCCGTATCATAGCCCTTTGCCATTAAATTAAAATCTTCCATTTTTGCCAACTCCTCTTTGATAATTTTAACATGTGACGTTATAATATCGCAAAAATATTATTCGGCGGTGTATTTATGACAGGAAATTTTCAAAAAATAATAAACAACTTTACTCATTGGGGCAAAAATTGCGACAATTTACATGCGGCTTTAGTCATTGGCTCGCAAGCAAGGACAGACAACAAGGCGGATAAATATTCCGACCTGGATATTATTATGTTTGTCGACGACCCTGCGCTTTTTTTAGCCTCCGACCAATGGTTAAAAGACATTGGCGAGTACCACATTTCATTTATCGAAAATACAATGGGCGGGCTTAAAGAACGGCGTGTGCTTTTTGGCGGCGCTTTGGATGTAGACTTTATTATTGTTCCTACGGATAAAATGGACGCATTAGGCGGCGGAATGGCAACCGAAATTTTGCAAAGTGGATATCGCATTCTCGTAGATAAAATTGGGCTACAAGAAAAGCTGCCTCTTATCAGCACAGAAAAACAGCCCTCCGCATTACCAACGCAGCAAGATTTCACTAACCTCACAAATGATTTTTGGTATCATTCTGTCTGGACGGCGAAAAAATTAAAGCGTGGTGAGATATGGGCTGCAAAATTTTGCGTCGATTCATACATGAAATGGCAATTGCTTTCCATTATAGAGCATCATGCTCGCACAATGCATGGGGCAGAATATAACACGTGGTACGGCGGGCGGTTTATCGACAAATGGGCAGAACCTTGGATTTTAGAAAAATTGGCGGAATGCTTTGCGCATTACAACAAAGACGACATAAAAAACGCTTTGCTTGCTACAATGGATTTGTTTCGCATGGTTGCGACGCAAATTGCAGACAAGCTCGAATTCGAATATCCCTACGAAGCAGATAATTTTGCGACCACCTGGGTAAGGAGGTTTATATGAAAGCAAACAGTGCCGAAATAATTAAAACGATGAGAAAAGAAATGGGACTAAGCCAGGAGGAAATGGCTGAGCAATTGTTTATAAGCGTTCGGCAATTAGCCAGGATAGAAGCCGGGGAAGTTGGCATGGATGTGTGGCAATTTATCACCACATTAGAATTGCTGGGCAACCCCACCGAAGATTTTTGGCTGCTTTATTTAGACTCTGCCGAATATGCCGGTTACAGAGACTACAAACGCCTTAAACGGCAACTCGCCAATGACGATTGGTCCGAGGCAAAAAAGATTGTCGCCGATTTTGAAGAAAATATGCTCATGAAGCAGCCCATGGTTAAGCAATTCATATCATATGTAAAAACATCGCTGGAAATGACCGAGGCATCTGCGGAATCAGTAGACGCCTTGCGTAAAGTCATGCTTATGTCCAAGCCAAACTTTGATGAAAGCAAAATATCCGAATACCGTATGTCTTACAACGAAATCCATATTGCATTAAGCATGACAGGATCCCTGTCCGCCATGGGGGAACATGACAAAGCGGCATCCATGGTACAAGCCATGATTAATGTCCGCAAAAACAGCAAGATTTCCGAAGAAGATAAAGCCGTCACATTTCCTTCGCTGTACCTTACCTTATCACACATGTTAAAAAATGCAGGCAAATATAAAGAAGCTTTGAGCGCCTGTAGCAAAGCTGTTGATGTTTGCCGTGAATATAACAACCTAAGGCGTATCCCCGAAATGCTATTTTGCATGGCAGACTGTTATCATAAGCTGGGCGAAGAGGAGCATATCGTTAAAACGCAATTGGTTCGGGCATATCATGTAGCTTATGGCATAGGACGGAATGACGCTGCCACAGCGATAAAAAGAAAAGCTTTGGAGCATTACAATATTATCGTACCTTGACAAAGCGGGCATATTTCATTCGCCGTTTCATGCCTGTTTTGTCATGGCTTAAAATTGGTTAGGAGCGTATCCTGTGTATAGGGCGTGTTCCATACTACTTTAACAGCATATATTTTGGGACATTTCTTAGAGGTGAGGGTTGTCTCCCAAATAGTGCCGTTTTAAGTAGCAGGGACACGTCTTATTTTTTTATAGAAAAGGATGGTTGTAAATGAAAAAAATCCAAAAACAATCAACACCGCTTAGCGGTATTTTTCACCATGTAGTATGGACAATTACACCACGCCCGGTATGGATTGTCGGCACTTGTAATGATGATGGCTCACCAAATTTAAGCACTATCACATGCGTTAGTAACACACCCGGGCCTCCCGAGAATATAATACTGAGTATGACGGCAAAAAGAACCATCGCCAACATACAACGAACCGGAGCATTTTCGGTTAACCTTTGCAATGCGGAAATGGCTTCTTTGTCGGATTATGTAGGCTCGGTATCCGGTGAAAACGGCGTAAAAGATGCCATGCCTTACGATTTTGCATGGGGCGAGAAAACTCATGTGCCGGTGCTGGATGCAAGCCATTGCGTTTTCGAATGCAAGTTATCTCACACCCATTTGGTTGGCGATTTTCATACATTTTTTGGCGAGGTACTCAATTTACATATCGACATAAGCCTTACTCCGCCGACAGATTCGCATGAAGCGATTGTGCAATGGTTCAAAGCACTTGATATTCATAAGCTGGATCCGCTGATATATCACTCCGCCTTAAAATATTTCCGTGTCGGAGAGAAAATTTAGAAATAAGACGTACTGTTGTCATGTTTGCATTGTTATTATGCAGAAAAGGAGGTGATGCCGGTAATGCAAGAAATATGGGACAATACGCTTTTGTATTTTGAAAATAACGGGAATGCCTATTTTAATATGTTGCAGCAGCATGTAAACATAAGCCTTCGTGTGCTTGTATTGTCAATTTTATTAGGCTTACCTATTGGTGTACTGTGCGTAATATTCAAAAAGCATCAAAAATGGGCTGTTGGGCTGTTTCAAATACTTAGAATCATACCTAGCTTGGCAGTGTTGGTTTTGTCCATCCGCTTCTTAGGTATTGGAATGGGGCCTGCTGTTGTGGCTCTTACATTTTTGGCTGTTCCTCCAATCCTGATGAATACCATAGCAGGGCTTGAAGAAGTTCCTTTTTTTATGCTTGAAACAGCAAAGGGCATGGGCATGACTCCGTTTCAAGTGTGGCTTAGGGTTCGCCTACCGCTCGCATTTCCGTTAATACTTGCGGGTATAAAAACAGCCATGGTTGAAATCGTTGCCAGTGCAACCATTGCTGCTTTAATTGGCGCAGGGGGATTGGGACAAATTATTTTTCAAGGGCTTAGCGTAAGGCGAACGGAACTATTGCTGATTGGCGGAATTTCTGTAGCAATTTTATCTCTTGCTGCGGTGTTCCTGCTGGATTTGCTGGATCGTTTTATTCAAAGATATAAATATGTATAAACGAGAAAATGAGAGGAAAATTTTTTATGAAAAAAAATATTATTGTTGTATTGGTTATGCTTTGCCTTGTATCTGTTGTCGCCGCTTGCGGCGGGAGGGATGACAATGTCATTCGTGTCGGTAGTAAGGATTTTACAGAGAGTTTAATTATTGCAGAAATATACTCCCTTGCCCTTGAAGCAGCCGGCTTTACCGTAGACCGCACAGGACATAACCTTTCCAGCGGGCTGGTACATACCGCTATTGTAAACGGCGAGATAGACCTTTACCCAGAATACACCGGGACGGGTCTGCTAACCGTGCTTGGCTTGCCGCTAATGACCGACCCGCTAGAAGTTTATGAACTGGTAAGACAAGAATACTACGAGCGTTTTCAAATTACATGGCTGGATTTTACTACGGCACATAATGGCCAAGGCATTGTAATCCGTACAGAACTGGCGCAAGCATTGGGCATTGTTACGTTGTCCGACCTACAACCCCATGCAAGCCAATTGCGGTTTGTTTCCACTGCAGAATTTCTCGACCGTGAGGATGGGCTATCCGCCATGGTTGCGGCATTTGGTCCTTTCGATTTTTACAGTGTGGATATCATGGGCGGCGGTGCAAGATACGAAGCCCTTCGCACCAATGCCGCAGATGTAAGCGTTGCGTTTACCACCGACGGTCATCTTTATAACACCCACTACTACACATTGCTTGTAGAAGATATCGTTATTTGGCCGCCATACAATCTTGTACCAATCGTTCGCAATGCCGTCCTGGAAGAGCATCCCGGCGTTGCCGATGCATTAAATGCGCTCGCCCCTCATTTGACTACTGCCACGCTGCTTCATTTAAATTCGCAAGTCATTATTTATGGCAGAGACATACAGGAAGTAGCCAGGGAATTTTTTGAGGCATTGCCATGAGCAGCCCCGTAGTTGCGATTGAATATCAACATGTATGTAAGCGGTTTGATGGTGCAAGTTATCATGCCGTAAGTGATGTGAGCTTAAGCATAAACGAAGGCGAATTTATAACCATCCTCGGTTCGTCCGGCTCGGGCAAAACTACTTTGCTAAAAATGACTAACCGCTTATACGACCCGGACTCCGGCAATATTGTTTTGTTTGGAGAAAACATACGAGAAGTGAATGCCGTACAAGTGCGGCGGCGTATCGGCTACGCCATACAGCAGGTAGGGCTTTTGCCCCATATGACCATTGCACAAAACATCGCAATCGTACCAAAGCTGTTGAAATGGGATAAAAAACGCATAGAAACCCGTGTGCGTGAGCTGCTGACGCTGGTAGGGCTTGAGCCGAATGAATTTTTGAAGCGATATCCGGCACAATTATCGGGCGGGCAACAGCAACGTGTAGGGCTTGCACGGGCATTGGCTGTTGACCCTAAAATTATGCTGCTTGACGAGCCTTTTGGAGCTATTGATGCGATTAATCGCCTTAATCTACAAGACGAACTAAAGCGTATTCACGGCGGGTTAAAGAAAACATTTTTATTTGTTACCCACGATATTAACGAGGCTTTGAAGTTGGGGACAAGAGTCATTGTTATGAACGAAGGCAAAGTATGCCAGTTTGATACGCCCGAAAACATAGTAAAAAACCCGGCTGACGAATTTGTTGAATCTTTAATTCGCTCATGCCGGGAACAAGAAAAGTTTTGGGAAGGGTTGGCTTAGTTGGAACTGATACAATTCGCCCAGCGAAATTATAATCTGCTGCTTAGGGCTTTGAGCGAACATGTGCAAATGGTCTTGATTGCGCTTGTTTTGTCTGTGCTTGTTGCCGGAATACTTACGATAGCGGCTATGTTTTTTAAACGGGTAGGCACAATTCTTACGTACCTATTCTCCATTGTATATTCCATTCCAAGCATAGCCTTGTTTGCACTGATGATACCTGTACCGGGTATGGGGCTGGGACGAAATACAGCGATAACGGTGCTGGTACTTTATAACCAATTTATACTGCTGCGCAACTTTATTACCGGGCTTAACAGCGTAGACCCCGCCATAATTGAAGCTGCCACAGGCATGGGAATGACCCGAACCGGGATAGTTTTTAAAGTACGTATGCCTTTGTCATTAAAACCGATTTTTGTTGGCATACGTTTGGCTTTGGTTTCAACCATTGCCATTGCCGTAATTGCCGCTTTTATTGGTGCGGGCGGCATAGGCTTGCTTGTGACCATAGGTTTGGAAACCGGCAATAACAACAGAATTATATGGGGCGTTATACTGTCTGCCGGGCTGGGAATTATAACGAATGCGGGTTTGGTTTTTGTTGAGAAGAAAATAAGATAGCATGTGTTATTTTCTAAGACAAAAAATAAGACAAAATCTTAGACATTGTCCTAGTGACTTTACAGCTCCTTTCGTGTAAGATAAGTAAAAATTACACAAAAGGAGCAAAAAAAATGAACATCACACCACAAGTAGACCCTGAATTTAAGGCACTCATGCCGCCCCTTACACAGGAGGAGTACCAGCAATTGGAGCAAAATATCCTAGCAAAGCGCAAATGCCACGATGCGATTGTGCTATGGGACAACACAATAGTCGATGGCTTTAACCGCTTTTGCATATGCGTAGAGCATGGCATCGAATTTGAAGTGAAGGAAATGAACTTTGTCTCACGAGATGACGCTAAAGTTTGGATAATTGAAAACCAACTTGGCAGACGAAACCTAAATGCAGCGCAGCGCATAGAGCTTGCGTTATGTAAAGAAGAAGTACTGCGGACAAAGGCGAAAGAGAACCTATCTAAAGGCGGGGGCGATAGAAAATCGCCTTCACCCAAAAGAACAACATTGTCGGGAGAGCCAATAGATGTCCAAAAAGCACTTGCCAAGGAAGCTGCTGTTGGGAATGGTACAGTACAGCGTTATATGCAAATTAAAGAAAGCGGCAAACCGCAACTACTGGAACAAGTACAAAACGGCGAGCTGAAAATAGGCACAGCCCATCGTTTACTAATGCCGGAAATTGAAAAACAGCTAGACCAAATGGACATCATGTACGCAAACATGCAAGCACAACTACCGCTTGAAGACGAAGAGCACAACCGCAATATCATCCAACAGCTTGAGAAATTGGCAGAACAAATTAGGCGGCTACTATAAATTTTCTCCATCGTTTTGATGAGTTTGAAGCGCACGTATTCCTTCGGCAATTTCATCAGAAGATACATTGCGGAACAACTCATTACGCTCTGCTGTGTAATCACCTGTTCCCGTATTAAATTGTCTCATAAAGTAGGATGCACCAACTATGCCTAATTCTTTTTTTAATGCAGATACTCCTGCATTGCGAACTACTGTAGGATTTCTAAAATCAATTGCAGTATTAGTATTCATTATCCATCATCTCCATAAACCATGATATTGGGTTGGCAACTTTAAATTTTAATTTGAGTTTGTTTGCAGCATTCAAAAATTGTTTGTCGGTAGTTAATAAAACATCTGCACTATTAGCTTCGGCTACTGCCAAATGGAAGCTATCCATTGGCTTTATTCCGTTTTGTTGAAAATATTTGGCTCTTTGCTCATCTTTAGTTGTCATGGTAACGTATTCACGTGAAACAAAGCAAAGGTTTTGCATTTGTTCCATTCTGTGAGCATCAATTGTTCGTGATATTTCATAATCTATTACGCTGCTGCAGATAAGCTCCCAGCTATTATCTTCGCAGTAGGATATAATTGACATGATAGCCTCTGCTTCAAGATAAATTTTCGCCTGTGTCAAATCATCAAAAGGGCGGTTAAAGCAACAAACATCCATATAAATTCTCAAACTATCACCATCCTATATGATATTATAGCCAAACACGCCATTTATTACAATAATACTTTATTGCAGCACAAAAAAGCCCTCCGCCGTGCTTCTATTAAAATTTGACGTTTTACTTAAAACAAAGCCATAGAAAGATAAACCTTATCCCTATC
>Ga0131853_10013863_pt1 | contig 14767 bp, 9 predicted proteins | sample TergutLab28metaG_FD_92764 | JGI IMG/M metagenome (GOLD analysis project Ga0131853, IMG submission 92764) | Labiotermes labralis P1 segment gut microbial communities from Petit-Saut dam, French Guiana - Lab288 P1 (version 2) (version 2) | ecosystem: Host-associated > Arthropoda: Insects >... | reverse complement strand
TCCCCACAGCCGTTAATCTCCGTTTTCTAGACCTGGAGCCGCTACTTTTTTCATTCAAGTAGCTCCTCAATTGACCTCACAAGGCTGAGTGGACCCTGTTCCAGACCCACTACTACTCAGAAACTCTGGTAGCGCCGGGGATCAAACCCGGGACCTCCATATCTGTAGCCAGAAACTCTGACCACTAGACCACAGAGGTGGCCTGTTTTCATATAAGACTGTAATTTCAAATTTAATTGTATATAATCTGAAATGAAAAATATATGTTACTAGAATTTAAAGGTTACCACACACCCACTGTATGTCATCTGTTTAATTCACATGGGCCAATCCCATTAAAGGCAAAATCGAAGCAATGTACATGTATGTTTTGTAAGACATACTTCCATCTTCACTTTGTGTAATGGGCTAATGATGGCTGCTAACCACTTATGCCAAATAAAAACAGCGGATGTTGTTGGAGAAGATATGGATTGCTATATTTTTCAATAATGCAATAGTATGCAAAATCTGATATAATTTTTTTTTTCTATAGACTACTATAGAGTAAAAAATCATAACTTGAAAATCTAACATTTTGCCCAAGAGTGTTAGGCATTTGATGCCATGCCTGAATTTGACACTGAAATTTTGCATTGGATGTTACACATGGTAGCTTCAACAGGTTTTGAGACAGAAGCCATGTGTCTAGTGCCACACTATTACTGTATTTGCTTGAGTTCCAGAAATTTTTTAAATTACCATGTAAATAATGACAGCAATGATTTTTCTTCATTGTCATGATTCCAGGTTACACATAGTACAAAACATTTGCGGTCATCTTTAGAAGAGTTGTCTAAGCATCATCGTCTTAGTTTCTTATGTTTTACATTTCTTTTGGACATGTTTTAATGGCTGATTCTTTCAAATTGTTCTTTATTTCAATTCCATTTTCTTGTCTAAATTGCGTTACCCATGAAATTTATAATTCTGGCATTACTGTTTAATTTACAGAAACAAAGATTAAAAACTGAATTACTTTAAGCACTGAAAAAGGAATGGTGTGCCATTTGTACTTAATTTGACCCAAAATCTGCTGAAAATAAGTCCATTCTAAATAGTTTATGTTTAGTTAAATCCTTAGACCTATTGTTTTATATACTGCAACTTTCAGAGGAACACTTTCATATGAGAATGTTATGTAGGTAACAGGCACTTAAAAATGGGTCAGATCTGTACTTGCCCACTAAAACTAAACTGAATTTATGCAGTCTTGTAGGGCATGACTGTAGTGAGGGGGGGATCTGAAGACTCTGGTGTGTAAATGTCATTGTGCCCGTCCTGGCCTAACCTCCATTATACTTATAAAGATAAAATAACGATGGAGTTCACAACTCTTAGCAGGAGAGACAGCCCACTTTTCAGAAGGGCTTGGTCTGTGGAAACATGTAGAAATTTGAGCATTGTCTGCATTTTTGCAGTTGGGTGGACTAGTGTTTGACAAAGAAGTGCGGGCTCTGGTGAGTTATCTCACCAACACCACCTCGTGGTCCATCCGTGACAAATTTGCCCGCTTGACACAGATGGCAACTATACTCAACCTGGAGAGAGTGAATGAAATCTTGGACTACTGGGGCAGTAATTCTGGTCCTCTTACTTGGAGACTAACCCCTGCAGAAGTCCGTCTGGTCATGGCCCTTAGGTACGGACTGTAAATTCTTGTGATGAATTTATTGTTTGTATAGTGTAGGTTTCAGGTGTGAACCTGCACATATTGACACTAGAATGCAAACCCTATCAATATCAGTCCCCTCTCTGAAATAAGAATGAAATTATAGGCCTAGCTCACCATGTTTTTGAGAGTTTAATTGTTGCTTGAAAAAATGTTAGGCTGTCCTGCATGCTGCTAAGGCATATGGAGGGGAGTAGCAGTATATACCCACTCATTCTTACCCTGAGCTGTAGATGGATGTAATTGGTGAACTTCATGCCCCAGCTGTTTCACCCCAGGAAATAATCCTAACAGGTATTTAACAGGAGGATGTCTGGGCACCTGGAAGTGAGAAAAATCTGTTGTCCCTGATAGAATTTAAACCCTGTATCAACCTGAAGATATGAGATATTATTTGTTGCTGTTACTTACAAAGCTACTTAGATATTGTGCCTTTCACAGGCATATACGTTGTATTGAAGTGTACAGGAGGCAACAAAGAAATTATATCTGCATTCATGTTGTGCTGTGGTATGGCACTGAAGTAATTGGACAATGGGCAATGCTTGTTGTAGGTGGTTTCTTTCATTCCTTGGGGAAAATAGAATGGACATACTGCAGCGTGTTTTTATTCATAATTGAAGCGTGACTGCACAATAGCAGCTATATGAATGGCCATAAAGTAATGTCTTGTATGAATAGCCCTTCAGCCTACAAAAATTTGGGTACAGTACACTGTGTCTTGATGACACTGGTAGGACCACTTTTCTTCAAGCATTCAGTTAAGAGGAACATATGTCAGAATACTATAACAAAATGAATTTCATTACTGGAACATGAATGTTACTGCTTGGTTCAGCAAGATGGTTTTGGGTGCTGTAGTTTAAACAGTACCTTTTTAGAGAAACTTCAAGATGATTGTTTTTGTACTTGTGGTGTCTTGAATCTTCTGATTGGACTTCTCCAATTTTTATTTTTGGATCTCTTTAAAGAAAGACTGTTTAAACAGCAGCTTCCCTAAATACAATGGAGGAGTTGAAAACATTGAGGTTCTGAAAGATAACTTATCAAATGCTACATAAAGTCTTAGCAGACATGGTGAAAAGAGTTTGTGCTTGAATTTTGGAGCAGGGGGGCTGTTTCAGACACTTGCTATACTCTTTATTACACTCAAGACATTCACTACAACCTCCATTCTAACCTATAATATGTTAGTAAAGCAGTAATTCAGTATAGGTTGTATGCTTTTTGAATCACTTTTTGTATTATGTATAATGAAGAAATATTTATAATCTTTAACAGGATCATTAATATGGGGAAAGTAAGTTTAGTTATTAAATATCTGTGAAAATTCTCATTACCACCTTCTCCACTGACATGTCTTGTAAATTATGCACAAGATCATTGAGGACCAACAGAATATTTCCAGCTTCAAATAATACATACTGAGCACTGCAGTTTGGGTTTCAAATGTTGGTTCTTTGTAATGTGTTTAGAGCATTAAAATGACAAGTATTAATTTCAGTTTCCAGTTATTTGGAGGAGTCAGTGTGATTAATGTGTCTTGTGTATTTGACATTCAGAGGACCGTGCATCGTGATATATTATAATAAAACCGACGAGATGCACTAATACCTCAGATTTATTTTTGGAACAGGACTCTACATGTTTCAGACAGTTTCTCTGTCCAGCATCAGGAGTCTAGCACTGTACACACAGCAATGCATACAGGTTTTGCTGTGTGTACAGTGCTAGACTCCTGATGATGGACAAAGAAACTGTCTGAAACATGTAGAGTCCTGTTCCAAAAATAAATTTGAGATATTAGTGCATCTTGTTGGTTTTATTATAAGAATGTGTCATTTGTACGTAATTCTGCTAATATTTTTCCGTTTTAATTCTAGGACAGACTTTCGCATTGATGACATAAAACGACTGAAACTTTAAAGCTGTGGCGCGAAACATTTCCCAAATTTAGAAGACTTTTTCTGTGTAATATGTATGTGATGGAATGTGAAAGGAGAGAATAAAGAAAGATGGCTCACATTTTATGGTGTATGTTGCTGCTGGAATTTGAAGATCTCATTGTGCACTGTTCTGAAACACACCACATTTCATGGAATTCTGCACGTATCCTCTGCAGTACAGAAACACCTGCAATTCTTGTATTCTCCCCCATCAGAAGGTAAAGAAAATAAGAATTAGAATAATTTATTTAGGTTTATCATCCCATTTTTTTAGTTACAAAATGAAGAATAAAAAGCTGTCAGCACAACTATTTCGTATCTAGGATTTATTTCTGCAGCAAGTTTCAACCACAAAGGGTCATCTTCAGGTTATATTTTAGCCTGAAGATGAAAAAGGGGTTATGTACAATTGCATTATAGTCATTAATTGAGATCTCAATTGTTATAGTTTTTAAAATACATGTTTCTGTTTCTGGTACATTAGTTGAAATATTAATTGATCAAGTCAATATAAAATATTCTTGATTTTCTTGGATGTTCTGATGTAGTAGACTGGATTTGGCATGAGAATCTTGACGGTGTATTTATGACTTGCTTTTGTTTGTTAATCCAGGTTTCTGTTCACGTTTTGTAGGAGAGGTTGCAAGATATTGGTGGCAGGCTGATGTTGGCCTTTGTACATGTTACTTCTCCTGCTGCCCAGGAAGTACTCTGAGTACCTCCCGAACAGCATCATAATTGACTGTTTGTCTAAGTGTTGAGGATCTCTGCATTAGTGTTACCTCTTATTTTGACTGATGAACCAAAACAGGTTAGATTATAAATAACTTCTGTGTACACATTAATGTGTACCTGGTTGGTTATGTATTATTTCAGGAACTTAGGATATGTGCGTGAAACCTGTCACAGTCACATTCATCTACTGTAGGATTCTCTAAATATTGTCTCTCACCCATCCAGATGTATCAAATGGTGTTTTCATCGTATCTGAACTTTTTTCTTGAAGATATTTAATTGAATTCTGTAAGCAGTAGTTCTGTGGAAATCTCATACTTCCAAAGTACATAGTACTTCACAGTCTTATTGCAAATACCAGTACTAACCTTACACAAATCATCACCCACATGAAAAGGGACAGTAATGGTGTTAGAAAACATGTCAGCTTTCCACTTCCACTTTTTGAGAGTAGCTTGTCCACCAGATAACAGCCTTGGGTGGAAAAATGTTTGGAAAGTGTAAATAGGTGGATAATTATCGAGCTTTTCATGGCCCTCTAAAAGTTCATGTGCAAGGTTATCAATTCATCATTCAACTACTGGAGATGGATGAAGGTCCACATTTCATTTTGTGGATAAGCCAAAAGCATTAACAACAATTTTGTCATGTGGTTTCAGAAAAAGCGCGGCATCACTGCACATGAAATGGCTCTTTTACTTCATTATAAATAATTTTCATCCATTCTAGTGTCAGTGTGCTGTATTTGTGAGAGTAGACTTCTCTTCTCTATATTTGTTGAGTGTCTTTCGCCATGGCATCGGTTGGTGTGGCAATCCCCAGATATACATTAGTGTCCTGTTGAATCATCTATGTCAAATGAACCCTTATGACTAAGTAAGAATTTTTGCAGAACCCTTGTACATTGTGGGCTTAACAGTGAAATGAAAATTTTAAGACAGCTTTGTATATAAAAATGAAATATCACACACATTTTTGAAACAAAATTTTTATTATTGGTTTTTGACACAAAATAAACCCAGTGCTGATTATATGCAAAGGTGGGAAGGAAAATAAATATGTAATTAAAAATGACTGAAACTGTTTACTAAATTGTGAAGGAAATGTGCTCATGGAACCCCAGAAAGTACGCTACAGAACCACAGGCTTGTGGGGAACACAGTTTATCACCTAGTTATGTAATTAGTGAGAAGGGGAGTTTGCCAGTGCAAAAACATGAGTTACCTCATCTCCAGAGGGGTAGGCCTCTGAACCAGAGGTGGCCAAACAGTTGATCGCAATCTTCCAGTTAAATATAGTCACTTTTTGTTCTCTATCAAAATCTAATTGTCACCTCAGTACGATCAGTACCTCTTTGGTTGACTGAATTTTTGGAATCAGCCTACCTTTGCAAAGCCTTTGTTTGGTGATGGATACTGATACTGACACAGTTGAATGATTACAGTATTCTCATTTTGTGTACAATGTCCTGTGATGTTGGCAGACTGGTGAGTGGGAATTTTTGACTGAAGGCAGTACACCGCAGTAGTGGATTACTGAAGTGTGTGCCATGTACAGATGAAAAATGTATATTCTGCTGAATGATGAAGCTGTGCTGTAGGGACTTCACTCCTTCCACATTTACTCAAAACTGGACTAGGACTGCTTACAGTCCTTTGTGACAAAGGCAGATCAGAACATGGTGCAACTGAACCTGCTGCTCGAATATGTGGCATCAGACAATGAGACTGCTGACTTACTGCCAAAATGGGTCTGAAATGTCATTAGTAGGACAATAATCTGCACAGAATGATGGTCGGTCAGCCGTAAGGCACTAAAGGAATGGAAAACATATTGGACAGAAGAGTGTGTGTGTGTGTGGGGGGGGGGGGGTTACCTTTTCCTGGATCCATGCTAAGTAAAGCTGGGAAAGTACAGCAACTGAATAGGACCAAATTAAAATCTGTCAGGAATATGAACAGGCCACTGTCCCAAACAAGGCACATTCACAAATTAGGATAAATTGGTAATCAAATTGTTGCAGTGTTATCAGTAATGAAATGCCCTCCATACAGCATCATGAACACAGTCTGACATACTGTGCAGTTCCTGCAAGTGAGAACCGAAGAAGTTTATCAGAAAATTTTGCAAGAGTTGGGGCAATGTGGGTGTCTGTGGAGCCTAATATTAGGTGGCATAATGAAATCTTGCCATGGTCATCTCGGTCAGATTTTCGTAAACTTGTCCATTTCACACACGTGAGTGTTGTGCTCCTTGTGGAACACCATAAAGAGTTGTGTTGCATTGTGCCATAATTTGAAGCAGGAACAATATTACTATAAAAATTGTGTTGTCATTTTATACAATGGAACATTTTAAATAGCTTTTGTGTAATTGCTTGTGGGATATATGTACAATTTAGAAACTTCTAGTGGTTGGGATTAAAGTTTCATTGCCCATTGTGAAGTGCCTCTGCCATTTTTTTGTTAATACTGGTTTTAAAGGATTATATATGAATATACATTTCTTTACATAAACCATTCTTGACTCAAGTTGACAGCTTGTTTTTTCTTTCTAGCCATTGTTTTCACAAAGCAGCGTTGATACTGTAGCCAGAAGTTACACAGTTACATACTGTCTTTTCTTCACATGGCCTCCTCCCTTGATTACACCAAAATGAATATGTGCATTTGATTGTGATGTCAGGCAAAAGACTGTCCTTGGTTATCAAATTCAACACTGACAGTAATTTTAGTCCTATTGCACTGTATAACTGAACATGTACTGGGTCCTTATTGTTGGGGATGCACATCAAGTACCTTGTCACGGTCGTGGGGCAGTATGACACGATCACTTTATTTAATTTTAAGTATCATGGAGATTAACACGTGGTTGTTTTGTGTGTGTGTGAAGAAACGGGCAACGTTTTGCTCAGAATAGCTGGAGGAACAGGGACTACTTGGAAGAATTAGACCAAGCTGAGAGTATAATATTGAAATGGATCTTTAAGCAGTAGAGTGGAAAGATGTGGTGGATTGGATTCATCCTGCTCAGAACAGTGGTTAGTATGGGAGTTATGTGAACAGAGTAATGAATGCAGGAACTTTTTTGAGTAGTGGAGCTTCGCAAGACAGCCTGTTGAATGGTTTAGTGTAACAGATCTAAAAGTTTTGATTTTGGCTGTGTGCAGATATGCAAATGCTTGTGGCTATTGTATGAGGAGATAGGTAAGCACATAAATAATTGTTTGGCATTTCATTACTATTTTTGGTTTTTGTATGATAATTGTCAGCCCCAATTGTAAATGAGCTTCTAGACGGTGTATATTTTGAAGTCACTGTTTGCTGTAAGAACACCACACACCGTTTTCACATTTGTATTCATGTTATTGTGTTATGAATTAACACTAATGCCATCAAGACACAACTTAAAATACATTGTTTGACCATTGCACCTCTACATGTTTCATTGTCCAAAGGTGAACATAGGAGGATTTACAGTCACGTGTTAACATTGCATATGTCAGCATATTTGTAAATTGTAACAACTTTGGTAGTGATAGAATGTAATTAAACAGCTGCAGCAACTTAAATGGAACAGTATTGTCTATTGAGGTTACAAGGCCTGTCTGGATTATAAAAAACCTAAGCTGCCTAGCTAATAACACATGAATGATAAGTCACTTTATCAATACCAAACAACATTTACCACTGGGAAAAGTTGGGGACATGGATAAAAAAGAAGGAAATTCTTATGTATTTGCATCGTGGAAAATGAAGACCAAGATGAGAGAACAATATCAAAGTGCACAGTAAGATGTGGTTATTACAATATAAGATTGGATGCAGCCCAGATAAAATTTGTCAAATATATGGCATGTGCAGTCTGTGAAGAGATGATAAGAACTGATATTTATTGACCTGCTAATACTAAGAACAAATTTATGGGAGAGGTGAGAACTGTCAAAGTGTAAAATCACGTATATACAAATTTATTTAGCCTTTTCAATTCAAGAATGCAGGACTGATATATCTTGTAGATGGCAGGCATACATAATGTTTGATATCTGCTTCATCAACAAATGCTAAATCAATTGCAGCTGTTATGTTTGAGATGGTCAGCATTATAACATTAGGATCTGAAACACAAACATGATTTTCATGACATCAGGTTTGTTGCTATAAGAGTTTTGTATCTTTTTTATGTTTTGTTTACTATGAATCTCAATATATTCATGTAAAGAGAACCAAATTGATGCACTGTTTATCCTTACTATATTTTGTCAGTCCACCTCTAAATATTTTGGGTGTATTGATAGCCCATCATCAGTAGGTAAAAAAGGTAAAGTTTTACCCATTACAGGCCTGGTGTGACCCAGAGGGTGGGTAGAGGTATAGCTCTATTCTTCCATGACCACGGCACTAGAAGGGGGTGAGTGGTCAGCAGCATGACCCGGCTGCACTTTACCCCTGCGAAAGACACGGTACCCATTTTACAGGAGACTGGGTGGGACCCAGGGCCGGTCTGGACGGGCAGAAAATCTTGTCCCAACCAGGATTTGATCCCGGGCCATCCAGCACATAATCAGTCGCTATACCGACTGAGCTAAGCAGCCCACACATCACCAGTAGGTATACTGTATATGTACAACAATTGGTACATATTGTTTTTAGTTCACTGTTTGTTGTCCTGGTTGGGTTAGAAAACAACCAGGACAACAGACTATACTATAAATACACCCTAAATATGTGGAGATCATTTGACGAAATATACTGAGGATAAATGGTGCATCAAGTTGGTTTTCTTTACATGAGTTTTATATCTTTTAAAAAAATTTCAAGCAGTTTTACAATTTCAAGTCCAGAATTTTATTTGATACAAGGTTATGTTACCAGTAGTAAGAAATATGTAGATTTCCATCGAACACAGCTACTCATTTATCATACTACAGCTACATGTTTCAGTCCACATTAACTCTACCTTCATGTTGATGCTTACCATACCAACTCTACTACCAGGATGTGCCAAGAGGGAATAACCCTAAATTTTACGTTTTGTTGACCATGTATCTCGATATATTTGTGTAAAAAAAAAAAAAACTTGATGCACAACTTATTCTTAGTACATTTCATCAACCTGTACATGTTTTGGGCATTTGTAGGCCAATCATCAGGAGGTACAACCGTGTGTATGCAACAGTTGGTGCTTATTATTCTTTTTAGATGACTGTCTGTTGTCCTGGTTGGATTGGAACAGGACAACAGACAGTCATCTAAAATGAATAGTAAGTACCAACTGTAGCATAATTATGGTTGTAGCAGCTGATGATGGACCTAGATATGTCTGAAACATGTACAGGTTGACAAAATTTACAAAGAATAGGTTGTGCATCAAGTTAGTTTTTCTTTACACAAGATTAATACTAATTCTATTTATTTAATAGACATCTGCAGATACCTTGCGAAGTGCATATAATATGACCTCTATAAAACTGCACTGGACGTTAAAGTTACTGTGCCTTCGAATCTGATCAATCTGTGTGAGTAGAACGTTTACCAACCTTAACAAATTTGATGGTTCAGTGCCGGCTAGTGACGATTGCTGTGCATGTGTTAAACTTTCCATTTCATCAGTCAGAACACACAGTAGTGCCTGGAGATCCTCAATGTAATCTTGTATCTTTGTGAACATCTTCAGTACCAGTTTTCCACTCTGAAATCATACGCGTTTATATGAGTGTTACTTTATTTTCATTATTCAGGGACAGTGAAGTCTGAGGGTGTTTCAGTGCAGTGTTAAGAATATTTGGATGCCAATTGAATTTCAGAAATGAAGGTAAGAGTTTGCAGCACCCTAATCCAGCAGGTCCTGAATAGCGCAAGACCTGGGAATTTTCCAAACCATTGTTGGTCAGCATATCTTATCAAAAGACCTAACACAGGAATTTGTGAAATTAAGTGTCAGTGTCATACACAAATTTAACCGAGTGGCAGAAGGCAGTAAGTGCAAGGACCACAAAAAAATCTCAACAAGAAAGAGTAAACAAACTCTTCAACTTGATGCGCTATTTAACCTCAGTATATTTCGTCAATCAACCTCTACATATTTCGGGCATATTTATAGCTCATCACCAGTAGGTACACCGTATATATACACAATTGGTACTTATTGTTCCTTTTAGTTGACTGTCTGTTGTTCTGATTGGGTTCCAACCCAACCAGGACAACAGATTATACTATAAACACGCCCAAAACATGTAGAGGTTGACTGACGAAATATACCGAGGATAAATGTTGCATCAAGTTGGTTTTCTTTACATGAGTTTTACATCTTTAAAAAAGATTTCAAGCAATTTTACAATTTCAAGTCCAAATTTAATTTGATGCAAGCTTATGTTACCAATAGTAAGAAATATGTAGACTTTTCATCAAACACAGCTACCCGTTTCTCATACTACAGCTACATTTTTCAATTCGGTTTCAATCCTCCTTCATGTTGATGCTTACCATCCCAACTCTACTACCAGGATATGCCAAGAGAATATAATCCTAAATTTTATGTTTCATTGACCGTGCATCTTGATATAACTGTGTACAGAAAAATCAACTTTATGCATACCTTATTCTTAGTATATTTTATCAACCTGTACATGTATCAGGGATATCTAGGCCCATCATCAGGAGGTACAACTGTATGTATACAACACTTGGTATTTACTATTCCTTTTAGATGACTGTCTGTTGTCCTGTTCAATCCAACCAGGACAACAGACAGTCATCTAAAAAGAATAATAAGTACCAATTGTTGTATACGTATGGTTGTACCTCTTGAGGATGGGCCTAGATACGCTTGAAACATGTAGAGGTTGACAAAATATACTAAGAATAAGTTGTGCATCAAGTTGGTTTTTCTTTACACAACAACAATGCTAAATCTATTTATTTAATAGACATCTGTAGATTCCTTGCGAAGTGCATATAATATGACCTCTATAAAACTGCACTGGACATTACAGTTACTGTACCTTTGAATCTGATCAGTCTGTGTGAGTAGAGCATTTACCAACCTTAACGAATCTGATGTTTCAGTGCCTGCTAGTGACGACTGCCATGCACATGTTAAACTTTCTACTTCATCAGTCAGAACACACAGTAGTGCCTGGGGATCCTCAATGTTATCTTGTATTTTTGTGAACATTTTCAGTACCAGTTTTCCACTCTGCAATTATACATATTTATATGACTGTTATTTTATTTTCATAATGCAGGGACTGCATAGTCTGAGGGGCTTTCAGTGCATGTTAATATTTGGATGCCAGTTGAATTTCATAGAATTAAGGTAGGAGGTTGCAACTCCAGGTCCTGAACGGCGCACGACCTGGGAATTTCCCAAACCATCGTTGGTCAGCATAATATATCAAAACACCTTTGACAGGACTTTGTGAAATTAAGTGTTAGTGTCATACAAACATTTAACCCAGTGGCAGAAGGCAGTAAGTGTAAGGAGCACAAAAAAATCTCAACAAGAAAGAGTAAACAAACTCTTCAGCAGTGATGCAAACTCTGTCATCCCAGAACAAATCGTCATGATCAAAACATGCTACGATTTATGAAATTTACAAATAACATGCTAGTCAGGAGAAAAAAAAGAGAAAACCTCCAACACAAACTAAGACAAAAGTGCAGAACTGGATCCATTATTATCATAATTTTGTGTGGTTTTCGTTAAATTGTGCCAGACAATGGGAGGTGCTCGATCACTGAATTTTGGATTAGAGACATGCCACCACTATGATTTCAAAGGCTATGAAAATACACAAATCTCAGAAAATTGGGAGGGTTAAACCTTATAAATACAAAAGATGGGTGCTGTTTGCGTCACAGTGTTGCATGCGCATTTAACTAGCACTGTACAGTACATACATCCGAGAGCCATTTTCAAAATAAACTGTGACTGTTTATCTCAATAAGCTCTCCATGTGTGTAGCGATGTTTAGATGTATGGCTAAATTTTGTGCCAGAGTTTTGCATAAAGACGTTTTCCTTGTACCAGGAGGGCCATGCAGTAGAACAACATGATTCGAACTGATGATGTTAGCATTGACTCTGCGCTCTGAGATCAGCATTGTTTTTTCCGTGAAACTGAGAAGCTAAATAAAGAAAATTTCCATTCATATTCATACGAATTAACCACAAGAGATTTCACAAATGCTAATCAATTAAAATTACTGATATTAACAGTTCTGGTTATAATACAGTAAGATGTATGAAACACCACTTCACATTGCTAAGACTTGATGTCAATATAGTGGTGATAAAAAAAAATCACTGTTTTGTGTTATGTGACATTGTGTAGGTTGGTAGCAGTGTACCGACATTTCAGAGGAATATGCTCCCTTGATGATGATGGCAGGTTGCTGTGAAGTGATTAATTCAAACATCAATTATGGTTCACAATGTTCACATAATACATCAAAATTGGAAAATGCAATAATTTTGTAGTGTTTTGTAGCATGACATTTGTTACTTTCACAGCTGTAAGTGTTTTCATTAGTCTGCTAGGATGTGATAAAATAATGTTGGGTAGGAAAGTACTACATTTCAGAAGGATGAGCTGCCTTCATCTTCAGCACCAACTTGGAAGGTTTTGACAGTAGGAAAATTAAGGAAAAATATAAACACATTCAGCTGGGCCAATTAGATGGAAATAGCCTCCATCTCTTGTCTGGAAAGAGAAAAAGGGAGACAATATCTAATATATGTTAGAGTAAGTGTTAATGTCCAGAAATTTTGGTGCACAGACCTACAGCTAACCGTTTAGTTCAAATCAGACACCAAAAAATGGAAGTGTTCAGTTGGGGAATCTTTTGATACAAGACAGCATATTACATGATACATTACATCAGTTGGTTTTTAAAAGGATTCTTTGACCTGGTACCCATATTCATAAAACCTTCAACTGGATCAATTACAGTAGAACCTCCATTTATATTCAGTCTGGGGGACACATTTTTATACTTAAATTGAGAAAAAATCTTAAATGGTGGTTGTACCAGAATCAAATAATTACTACTCTGGTTACAAACACATCATACATGCTCTAGATTTAAACCCAGTGTTTTTTCAATCCATATTATATTTACATTTTTACACTAATTTTTTAGGACATGAAACAAAAAGCTTCAAAATCAAGTATTACTGTACAAGACTTGTGGCTTTCGATCAGTCAGTACCACTGTTAAGCCATAAACACTGTTATGTGTAAATGGCTCCTGTTATGATCTTTTTAAACAGTCACACACACAAATTCACTCTTCAGAACAAAAGTAACCTGCTGCATTAGTTCAAAATTGGTTCTGACACCAATCTCCTTTCATTGTACATAATTATGGTGTTATTTATACAACCAAAATTTCATAATATAAACACAAACCCTAAATTAAGGCTCAAATGCAATGTAGGTATCAAATGTTCACCTGTTAAATTTGGGAAAACCCTAACACTGAGAAAAAATATACACTTACTTGTATGGTGTTTTGGCTGGGACAACAAAAATGAACCTAAAATATGAGTAGATCTTAAGTTGAGATTCTCTTGTATCTGTGTTTGGGGCTGTTTCAGGAATGTTGCCTAAAAGTGTACATGAAGCACTTGTGGTTTCATGTGTGGGATGTAACAGAGTTTGTCACTCTATCAGCTGTGATCTGAGCAGTTATCATGACATTCTCTTACGTTAAACAACTGTTGTAAACTGAACAAAGTTTTAAAGTCATTATTCACAGTGGTCTTTTCTTATGCACCTTATGAGATGGGTGTCACTTTACCTGGAACAGTGTTAGGAAGTTAAGAAGTATTTAGCCATTCTGGAACACATCCAAGTCACTCATGAAAAATATACATAAATCAGAGGCATGCTGTCTGTTTCTAATTACAAATTTACATTTTCCTTAATTGTGGAATCATAGATTAGATTTTCCCAAAGACCATGGAATTCAGCAGAGGGAAGTACCCAATGACTGGGAGCAGGCAATTCTTCCATTACTTGAGTCTGCTGACCTTCTAAATCCAGTCGATAAACATGGTACTGCACAGCTACAGTTTCTAAATCAATAACCTGCAACAGATTTTGGAGAATTTAGTTTGTATTTTTAATCTTATTTTCAATAACACCTATAAGATCTAACCTGGGAATGACAATAACAAAAACACCACTCTTCACAAAATTAATAGCATAATAACTGCAACAAACCAATATGAGGAATCGATTTAGTCTCTCACTCCCTTCCCTGAAAATTAAGAATTCATGTGTATCTGTCTGAACAGAGGCTGCACTTTCCTTTAAGGGCCCTTGTGTCTTACTTTGGCTCCTGAAGGTTGAAAAGGCAGCACAGAGCTAT
>Ga0131853_10013862_pt1 | contig 14769 bp, 8 predicted proteins | sample TergutLab28metaG_FD_92764 | JGI IMG/M metagenome (GOLD analysis project Ga0131853, IMG submission 92764) | Labiotermes labralis P1 segment gut microbial communities from Petit-Saut dam, French Guiana - Lab288 P1 (version 2) (version 2) | ecosystem: Host-associated > Arthropoda: Insects >... | reverse complement strand
TTGTCTATGCCTATCCCATGCAGATGTAGGAATCATAGTATGACACCTGGCAAAGGAAGATCACATTAGCCTCATTAATGACACATTAGTTTTAGTGACAAGTCTGTGCCAAATTGTATTGAATCATGTGAAACTGTGAGATATATACATATTATGTAGTAAGAAGTTTTGTGACTTAATTATAAGGCAGAAAGAATAACAACAAGAACAACAACAACTACTACTACTACAAGTTTCCTACTTCCTTATCACTGAAGCACTCCAACTGTTCAGAAAGAAGATTACACAGTTATTATGTAAGCTATTTCATGCTTAAGTTAGTGATAAAATATTTACACTGGTGTGAAGATTGTTGCAGCAATAAAAAGGTAAAACACGAACTGTTTTCCATTCAGTGTGCTCTGGACTGGCAGACGTTTCAGACATTCTGGAGGACCTAACCACTCAATTCAAGTGCCAAAGTAAAGAATATGTGGAGTTTTAGTTCCAATGCCCTTATAGGTCTTTAAACACTGAAGACAGAGGAATTATGAGTATGTTAATCCCAAACACCTGTTTTTTCCTCTAATTCTACACAGTATTACATACCAGCAGACTATAGTGCATTTGGTTCACAATGAGAGCCTCAAATATTGCTTAAGTTTTTTTTTTTTTAACTTTTTGTTGCTGAGACCAGAAATTTAAATACCAAGTATGTTCAGTAATGTGCAACAGAGGGTTGGGTAGAAAAATGACACACAAGTTCATGTGAATACATATTGTAAACAATTCTGTGGACTTAATTGCCATCCTCTCCAGGAAGCATCACTGAGCTGAAAAAATTATGTATGAAGACTTGTGCATTTTGTTTGTTTTTCTGATTTCGAGTAGCAGAAGAGGTTTTAATAACAGAATTATTAATCACTTTTTTTACTTACAATGCAGAAATCAGTGAAATCAAGAATGAAAAATGCAATCATGCCAGAACTTTCCAAAAAATTAAAATACTTTATGCCTCCTCATTTGAAAGCCACAGTTTTCTCTACATTCACAATCCAGTAAGCAAGATATGTGCCCTGAATTGGGTTTCTAATTGTGAATATTTTCAAATTTTATTTGCTAGTATCAAGGGTAGTTGTGGACATAAAACATCAGTCCACACATCTAAAACATAGCATATATATTTAAATTGACCAAATACTCTATTGCACACTGAAACGGAATGAGAACTAAATAATTTCTAAGGTCTTCTCTGCAACTTCTCAATATATAACGCCCACTATGAGAATTTAATAAATATAAAACTTGGCTCATTCTCTCAAATGGATATGCTGTCTGTTTCCTACATGGCAACCAAAAATGAGATAAAATATTTCCCAATTTTATTTGTGAAACAGGTTGTTACACTTTTCAAACAAGCAGGACAAGAAGGGGAGGGTGCTGGGTGATATGTGGAGAGTCCCTCAGGTCACAGGAGATTCAAGGGTTATTCCAAGGGAAAATTTTAAAGAAGAACACATATGTTAAACAATTAAGCATAAAAAAAATATGAGGGGTATATGCAATATCCCATTAATGATCTGCCAAACTGCAGTTTATTGGCTTATTCTGAGTGAAAAATCTTATGTAACAATATGTTAAGGCCTTAAATATCACACATTTACATGGGGCATTTATTGCTATTGTGACATAATGTACACAAGCTGTTTACTATATGAAATGATCAACTGCACTTGCTATGAATAAGCAAGCTCATTTTGTAACATTATGGGTTGCCTCTGACATACTTTGGTGAATGTTCTGTATGAGAGCAGCAGAATTAAGGGTGTCCCGTAACAGTACATCTATGTCTGTGATTCCTTCTCACACACCAAATCCTTCATATATCCCCACAAGTATAAATCAAGGAGTGTCAAGTCTGGCAAATGGGATGGTCAAGCATTCAGTCCTACAAGCTTCAACCAACCATTTCTGTAGCACTGGCATATATGTCAACATATACCCTATTGTTAGAAATATGCATTCATAATCAATCACAACATGAGATATTCTTCTCATGAACAACCAAACACAGCAACTGAAGACAAGTTACCCAGTTACTGGTGAACATGTATGTATTTATGTATGTATGACAGGAGTAAGGTGTCGCAGTACTGGCAGGGGTATTCTGCTGGAATGGACAGGAACTATGTAATGGTTAAGCTTCTGACTTAAGCGAAATAAACTACTACTTGAAGTGAGGCAAATGTTTCATGGGCCACTGTGTGTAGTAAATTGTGCAACACATTTCTGTTAGTAATGCCACAAACACAAAAAGAATACCCTCTCAGTTCTTACAATTCCATTTTCTTTAAGAACAGTTTCAAGAAACTGTAATGTCTTAAAATAAATATTATACGTATGAGAGAATAATATATTCTAAATAAAAGTGAATATAACAATAATGTGAATTATCACAATTGTGGCTTAAAATTACAAAGGTCAGGCAAACAAACTAAATAAAGATGCTGCCTTCATACATGGAACACTCTTACCAACTGATTGACCATAACTGATACAGCCAGTGCAGATGTGTAATACATGCACCTAATTCAAGTTAATGAATTTCATCACTCATACATCTGCTTTCTATTTTAACCTGTCCATGCTACATAAGAAAGACTACAGTTTAAAGTTAACAGTTGACCATACTTTTAATCAAATATTCAATGTGTTGTCTAGCTAATCTCTCTCACTAATATAAAATGCATTTTAAAGTGTGTGTTCTTTTAATGTATGCAATGGAGCTTAAATATACTGTTCCATTAAGGCTGTACTAATGCAGTATGTTAAAGAGTCTTAAACCTGAACCAAACCCAAACAATGTAGATTGATAATAGAAACACTGCATTTGCATTTATTAATATTGTTATTTTGGTTATGTTTTGTAATCAAATGCATGGTATGTTATGAATAAAGATTTAACAATGCTCAAAATTGAGTTTCCCTTGTTCTGTTTAACTCTTGGCTTATTTCTTTCATTTTAAAAGGAAATTTGGACTTATGTCTGTAACTGAGTGAGAGAAAGTGAGAGAGAAAGATCCATTAACAAATAATGAACCACATCTTAATTTTCATGGAAGCTGGTATACATTCCATAGCCCTGATTTCCACCCCACATTCATAGTCATGCTTCCGTACACATCTTGATGGTCTTTGGATGTTGACATCGAGGATAAAATGGGTGGAACATGAGGCATACACGCAGGGAATAAAAAATGCATATAGAATTTTGGCCAGTAAATCCAAGGATACATGGGCATAAATGAGAGGATGATATAACAAAAGTATCTTGAAAGAAAAGTCAATGGATATCACGTGCTCTTTCCCTCAGGGTAAAGCAGGCTGGACCTAAACCTGACCATTCATCTCCATCAGTTGCAGGGTTAAGACTGTGAAGAGTTAACCCTTTGCTCTCCAGGAAAATTTAATGGAATGAAATGGGACAATTTGCTCTGCTCTGCATCTTCAAAGAAAAAGTAAGTGAAAGTGTGAACTGGATTTAGCCAGTTTAAAAAGGGGGGCCAATGATGGGTGTTTGAGATGAACCTTCAGGACCCCTAAAGAGTAGGAGATGTCTTGAGCAACGAAATATTACTTCAAAAAAAAAAACCCTGCAAAATGTTGTTACGCTTACGTACTGTATATATACTTCAACACACCCTATAGCCAGATTTTATTCAAATTTTTCTCCTTTGTTATCTTACAATAAAATTATGGCTTACTGTACAAGTGCATATCACTCAACCCTACAAATATACTATCATGTTGTTCATTCCACATATTGTGATTTGATTTACAAACTCTATCAGCACCAACAAATGCACAGTTCTATATATTACGTATTTTACTATTCATTTTCTCCCACTAGTTTCAGTGTAATTGCAATCCTCAGGGATTGCTGTACATTTTAACAACACTGGGGTAAGCTCATAGAGGATGGCAATTGTGCTGAAACATGTAGGAGAAATGTAATAGTAAAATACATAATATGTAGAACTGCACATTTGTTGGTTCCAATAGAGTTTGTAATCTTACAAATACAATTTGAATTATTTTACATTCCACAGATCCTCTGTAGTGTAAGGATGTCAAAGACATCCTAGTTTAATACCATACCCGAGGTGCTGATAAGTCCCTAGCCTGACCTACTTCCCGATGTCGTAGGACAGATTCGATAGTGCCGCTGGAAGCTAATCTACTGCTCAGATCAAATAATATAATACTTGCTGCAGACTGTCAAGAACCTTTATGGGGATGAAAGGCAACTTATATGTTTAATTTTATATGTAAGAATTATCAATTCGGGCTAAGGACTTATCAGCACCACTGTACAAATATGAAATGTGTGTAATTAGCGAAGATGAAGTTGAAGTAGAAGAACTCACTACAGAAGATGTAAAAAAGGCAACAAGAGCTTAAAAAATAACAAGGCAGCTGGAACTGATGGAATACATCCGGAATTAATAAAATACGAAGGAAATAACCTACTGAATAGAATGTATGAACTAGGAAGACAAATCTTGGAGGGGGAAAGGATACCTCAAGATTGGAAAGAAACGATAATAGTTCCTATACACAAAAGAGGAGACAGAAATAGGTGTGAGAATTAAAGAGGAATAGCATGGGGAAATGCAGCTTACAAAATTTTGTTGAATATAATATTGGGAAAAATTAAACCATATATTGAAAAGTTATGGGGGACTATCAGAATGGATTTAGAGATGGAAGATCTGTAATAGACAACACACTTGCATTGAAAATAATAAACGAGAAACTTTGGGAGTATAATTAGAGCGTACAATATTTATTTATTGATTTTCAAAAGGCGTATGACTCTATACATAGAGATACATTATGGGAATGTATGAAAGAATTTAAAATTCCTACTAAATTAATAAATATGTGTAAAACATGCATACAAAAGATAGGAAGTGCAGTTAGAATAGAAGGAACATTGTCATCTTTTTTTGAAAATAAAACAGGCTTGAAACAGGGTGACACTTTATCACCAACATTATTTAATTTGGCATTACAAAAAGTGATACAAAATATAATAATGGTTCCTAGTGGTATAAAGATTGGTAAAGAACAATTGAATGTATTAGTATATGCAGATGACATTGTATAATTGGAAAAAATGAAATTGAAATAAGAAATTTTTTTGTAGAAATGGAAAACATTGCTAGAAATTTCAGACTACAGATAAACAAAGAGAAGACAAAATATATGATAGTGGAAATGAAAAACAGTTTAAAGAAAAATAAAACAGGACATTTGAAAATAAAAAATTACAAATTTGAAAGAGTGGAAAATTTTAAATATTTAGGAGTTGTACTTAATGGAGATAATAATAACCAAATGGACTTACAAGAAAGAATAAAATATGCTAACAAAACATATTGTATGCTACCATAATCTTTTAAAATTAAAAACATATTAAAGAAAATAAATTAAGACTATAGAACACAACAATAGACAATACGCTAACATGTGCATCAGAAACTTGGACACTAACAAAGAGAGACAGAAAGCAATTGAACATTTTTTAAAGGAAATTGTACAGAATTTTAGGCCCAGTATATGACAATGAAAAAGAAAATTGGAGGACATTAACCAAGAAAGAAATTTACGCAATTGTTAAAAATCCTACTATAATAGAGACAATAAGGCCAAATAGATTACGTTGGTTTGGGCATGTACAGAGAATGGAAGAAAACAGAATTCCCAAAAGGGTATTATGTATGAATTTTGGAACAACAAAATTAAGAGGCAGGCCAAGAAATAGATAGCAAGATGAGGTGAGAGAGGATGGAAGAATAATTGGTGGAGAAGAGTGGCAGGGAAAAGTACATAACAGAGAAGAATGGAAGAAGCTCCTGAGAACGGCAAGGAATCGTCGCTTTCTGCACATGCCAATGGAAGGAATTAAATATGAACTGTATGAGTTTTGAATTACGTAACAAAACATAACGCGATGAACAACATGAAGATAAGGTTAGAATTTTAATGTCTGACGGAAAAGAACTGTATACAATGGTTCCTGTATAATACATACCTGACAACTAGCGAGCTTATCATCTGGAACGCAATGTATATGGTTGCGACCCACGTTTTCTAAACAATCTGCAGGGAAAACTAACAGGCAGACTTAACATTTTCGAGATTATCAAAAAACTGTGAGTAAATGCGTCAAACGTCTTACAGTATGTATGAATGTCCGAAATGCACGGTTTCCCTTTTGCGGTGAAAAACAACACGCTTCCAATACTCAGTGTTAATCCTCCTCAATCGTTGCCGCCTAACTCTACGGAACTAAGGATCACAGATAATCTACTGTACGTCAGCTGTAGTAATCCTTGACGCGTTGGTCTAATCCGTGCCCGTGTCAGTTATATCGCATGTAACGATTATTATCGTTCAAGACGTTTAAATATCCGCGATTTAAAAGTTTGACAACGGTTACACCAAAATGGCTGACAGTCAACAAAGTAGGTTTGAAAAGTCCCTGGGGTTGTTGACTACCCGCTTTGTTTCTCTGTTGCAAAAGGCACGAGATGGTGTACTGGATTTGAAAGTAGTAAGTAAATATTTTTGAGTGCGAAACAGTGATTATTCGTAACTAGTATGGCAACTGTCAGGAACACCATGTGCTCATTGGAATATTCACGTGGATTAACGGTTGTTGCTTTGTTTGTGATTTGTCTTTATGTTCAGGTGACTTAGAGAATGCTCGTTTTAAATTTTTGTTAAAGGCTGCTGATATACTAGCTGTGAGGCAGAAAAGACGAATATATGACATAACCAACGTTTTGGAAGGAATTGGTCTCATCGAGAAGAAAAGCAAAAACAGCATACAATGGAAGTAAGTACATATACTAGCGACATAACTATTTAAATACTTTTGCACCTTGGAGACTTTATTTTTTTCAGAAATTGACAGTTGCTTAGATAGTCAAATTCCCAATTAAATCAACGTCAGAGTATCCTACAAGATCCTGCCCTGAATGGACCCTCACATTCAGTTCTTTGTCGCCATTACTATGAAGTTTTCTGTATTTTAGTATATAATCTCATGCAGACCAAAAGAAGTGAGGTTATAGGAGAATTTACCGTGTTCATTATCGTGGCAGATGCTAAATGACAGAAAGTCTTGAAACACTCATACACATCTTCCAGGCTGTAAGGCATGACACTGCAGATTAGATTAGTCATCATTTATGCCTTGATCTTAGGGTTTTCTCATTAAAATTCCATATGGGTATCTGTGCCATGAGATTCTTCAGATCCTTATGCGCTTTCAAAACACAGGTTTTGCAAATAATATTTTTAGTGTAGTTTTCATTCAGATGTGTGCATTTGAACCACCTACCATCATAATCTTGTCGAGTAGTACACATGAATCTCCTTATTTTGTTATTTCGCCTATTCCATTACTTCATTCTGTTTGAGTCCAAATATGGTCATGCTTATAAATGTGCTCCAGTACAACATAATGTTTCTTCTGAAAGAACATGTTTACTGTTACTCCTTCTCTGACAAAGAACCAGTTCAAGAGTCATTCAGTAGCTGACGTATTGTTGATTTTGAAGGAACGGAAACATTGATGTGAATTTGTTGTAGACACTTTTTATAGAATTTCTTCCTTTTATAGACTTGGACAGTAAGCACCATCATTGTTATGCTGTACTTCATATAAATGAACAGCAGTTTACTTCTGCTCTGTGCAGCATATGAAATGACTGGAAACTGGTGTACAGTAGTGCTGTAATGGCAGGAATTATGCCATCACCACAAACATAGTCTCCCTTGATGTAACTGTGAGTGATAAGCAGATGGCAGCAGGACAGGAGACAGGAAAAGAGCATTGAAATTTTGAGCCTCCACACAGCTCCATGCTTTCTTTCTGACCCCACTGTCCTCTACTAATGCTTTTCTTTTCTCGTATATTTATCCCGGCAAACTTCAGGTTGTATGCATTGCTGCATTTATTACAGTCTGCATGGACTTGAACCAGCAGTTCTTGGTACTGCAAGCAGACACCTTAACTATGCAACAAAATTTTGCAGGTTCATCTTGTTAAGACAGTAAAATATATACCTGAAAGTACAAATAGCATCACACCAACTGTGTGACATATTTACAGTTATAACATTGCTCCTGTCTTCAAAGGTCAAGTATACTTCTTGGACTGCTTTTGACCAATGAAGATGGGACTGATAGGCCATCCCAAAATATCAGTAACTAACTACCAACCAACACTGCGTACTGTCCTAGAAGAGATAAGACCTCAGCTGCACCATGACAGAAACCTAAAATCTCACATAACACACACTTTCTCCACCCATCTGCTTAGCAGCTGTGGACCCTCTATGTGTCTTCCATCCATTCCCACAAATTATCACTTGTATTCTGGCCTTCATTCTGTCTGCACACACTTCTCTGTTTGTGCATTCAGGTTGTTATTACTGTTGATGGAGGTGAGATGTTTATTCTGGGTACAATGGGGAGCAGGTTGCTGCCTTGGGCTCCTACTACACATGTTCATACTTTTCCCAACCTAATACCCTGTGTAGCCTATCAAACAGTTGAGATTTGTTTGCCAAATTTCAGTCTCATTTTTGTTTGTCATACCCTAGTGATGATACAGACTTCAGACAAAGTTTATAGAAATGTATACCATAAAATGGCCACTGGTTCACATTTTTCCATGCAATTTTATGATTCGTATAATATAAAGATATCTTGTAGAGTGAAGAAAATTTAGATGATTATGTGTTCGTGTTCACTTCAGAAACCTGAAGAATATCAGAAAAATATCAATGATAATTGTTGGTGCAACAGCTTGTATTTAATCCATGTTCCTCTCTAGGTATATTATAGCTGACCTAACCTGCTTTGTCCTTTCTACTTATTTATATGCAAGCACAATTCTGAAGATTTTTATGATGTTTAGAGTGATGAAGGTCCCATTTTATAATATGGGGAGGTAGAAGCTAAGATGATAGTAGATGTTCGACAATTTTCTAAAAATTTACATGTTCTTGAGGCCATTAGAATATTACGCCAACTCCAGCCTCACTTGTGTGCCTCTCTGCCAGAAGATGTTGTGTAACTTTAACTGCGAGGTTGAAAATATTATAGGCACCATACTACTGTGACACCTGCATAGTTTATCATGGCCTTTAGAATTTCAGAAGCATGTACTGTTAATTAATCTTTTTTTTTTTTTAATCCAAATTCAACAGGCGCTTCATTACTAAATAGCTTGCTCATCACCATGAATGGTCAAACTACTCAAGTCTGTAGTGTAGTTCAAAAATGTTTGGAATGAACTCTAAACATATTTCCCATGGTTAGCATGGAAGATGGTGCAAAAGATAAGCGAGCAGGACTTCAAGGAATAAGTTGTCTGTGATATGTGTCAAGTTAATTTTGTTTGTGTTTTGTGTAGTTCTAAGAATATTAGTTTTTCATTTTGATTATGTATGCTTTATGGGATGTTTTTGATTTTAAAAATCACAAAACTTTCTAGCATTTTGGAAGAATATCGTCACTGTGTACTAGTATTTCGTAATTTATTAGATGCACACAACATAAGCAAGAGCAGTAGTGAAAGTTGTTAGTTTGTTAGTTGTTACAACATAAATCCCAGAAGAAGAAGGAAAAGGATAAAAGGTCTGACTCCCAAATTTTTGAGCCTAGATTAAAAGAAGTTTTGTCATGACCTGATTAACAATATTTAATCTGTGTGCTTTGAAGGGGTGCTGGACCAGGATGCAACACTCAGGAGATGGCAGATCGTTTGGCAATACTTAAGAAAGAAATCTCAAAGCTGGATGAACATGAGCAGAAGTTGGATTTGCATAAGCAGGTTTGTTAGATGCTACTATAATTTCTGGATAGCTGTGTCTATGTAGTGACTAGTCTACAGGCTGGGCAGCTAGGTTCAGGCATCTCTTGCCCACCACATGTCATAGGTGGCAGTTTGTCCTATCCAGCCTCCAGTCCAGAGATAACGAATGTTTTTTCCTGAGGGTATAGAAGTTGACGCATGAAGTTAACCACTGCATTCATCTAGTGCTGATAGTAAGAAAGTAAAAATGTATGCATAGCATGATAAATTTTGTACATTTTCTCTTACTGGCTTTACATTTTAACAGTACTGTTCAAGTATAAAAAAAAAATGGTCAACATTCATAAAACTATGTTGACCATAAAATCTGTGTTTTATTTTTCTGTACACATGTTGAAATATTTTTTCTCCAAAGTGTTGGCAGAAATGCCATTTGGTGATGTAAATGTCTCTTAATGTTGTTAGATTTTAACAAAATTTGGAATGTTGACACATTATTGTAAAACTTTTCTGCCTTAAATTTAATGAAATCCTTTAATTGGTTCTCACCCTGTTTCAAGTATCCATACAGGCATGACAGTGCTAATGCATTCATTTTTGCAGTGGCAGTGCTAGCAGTGAAAGGGAATATGGAATACTGCAAACAGAGTGCAGAGAGTGATAAAATGGATGGACTATGCAACATGTAGACTTTCTTAAATATATAAAGATGATTTATGAAGTAAAATAAAATGTGCCAAAAAAGTGAGAAACTAATTAAAAAAACTGAAAAGTGGTGGTAAATGTTCATTGGATATAAACTGTATGTATCATGTTTATCTGCATTCGTTGTTGGAAACATTTTTGCCTTCGGTCACTATGTAGTGAGTGATACACAGAGACATACACATGGGTCTTCATGGTATGTCCACTGTTTTTATGAAATTTTAACCAAAACTGCAGTACATGACCAAATTTTTAGTAAACTCTTCATTATAAATTTTACAAAAATCGTGTTTTATCGTTCTCAAGTTGTTTCATGCAAACAAGTATACAAATACACGGACCTGATGAAGCTAATAGGTGCATTTTTAACACTGTTTGTTGTGAATGTGCCAGAAATGAAGAAATGACAGACCTGTACCTCCACTCCCACATAACATTTTAATAGTGTGGTATTGTGTGTGTGTATACACACACTTCTAAGCCCTGGTGGATGTGAGATTTTCTGTACCTGTCCAGACTTACCCCAAGACTCATCCAGCCTACTTTACACTGGGTACCAGGTCTTTTTCCCAGCAGGAAAGTGGCTGGGAGGACATGGTGTTGACCACCCACCCCCTTCTAGTACTGAGGTTTTGTGTGGGTAGAGGTATAGCTGTGCCTCTCTTCTGTGCCCTCATCATGTCATATAGGGTGACCTTTATATATGTAACTTATTACTATGTGGCTTTAACTTATTATTGTGCCCTTTTGTTAGTGCTTTTCCACTATTGTGCTTCTTAAAATCATTGGTCTTTTTATATCAGATTAATGGAAATAGTGTTGTTAAATAACCCTAAGAATTAGGCCCAAGCATTCCACCATGATGATGTAGAGATGGTAAACAGTACAGTCTAGAACAGAAATGTCCAACCTCTTTGGCATGGGGTCATGGCCATCTTTGTGAGTTGGTTCATGTGCCACACATGTACCAGTCACAGTAAGTGGTACACCTTTTCTCCTGAATTATTGTACAATCTTTGCAGTACACACATGATATACAAATGTGGCTGCAGGTCCCATAATGCAACCTGGTGGGCCACAGGTTGGATACCCATGCTCTAGATCTTGGCTATAAATGAAGGGTATTTTTGCTGTGGCTACTTTGCATGTGTGAAAATGGTCCTCAGGTGTGCTCTTTGTAGGAACCTGGGGACATGCGCAAGAGCTATTCATCATACCCCTGCCCAGCATCCAACTCCAGTTGTCATCAGCTCAGTAACTGTCAACTAGAAAAGGATGATTGTTACTGGAATTCATTTTGATGGATATGTAATTTCTTGCAGTGGATGCAGCAAAGTATTCATAACATTACTGATGATGTTGAAAACTATAACCTGGCATATATAACACATGAAGACATATGTAGGTGTTTTGAAGAAGACACAATGCTTGCAATCCAGGCTCCCAGCGGAACAGAATTGGAGGTGCCGTCAGTTGAGCAGGTGTGTTCACAGATGGCTGACTTGTTTTGTGGTTTTGCTGGGTCCCTGCAAATGTTGGGGCTATCAATTATTTTAAATTATGTTGTGACTGCATCTGTCCATATTCACTAATCAACCATTCACAGTCATCCAGCCACTTTACTCAACTGACAAGGTGTCATGAAATGAATGAAGACTATGAATGTGCAAGTGAGGTGATAGAGGGATTATGTTTTATGTTGATTTATGTCATGAAGCTGTATCAGGTACCTTGATTATGTTAAGATGATTGTGAATAATTGATTAGAAGGAATGTGATAGGAAGTGGCTATTGATTGTTTTCTTAATCGCTAACCTTGTATTTCCCTGGAGATTCATAAGGCCCACAAAAACCCTTGTATAACTCTTTGCCATTCTCATTGGAGGGGAACATTACAAAAGTAAATGTCTTAATATGGGCCCCAGCTTGAAAGAGCATGTGATCTGGACCCAGAAACTCCTGTCGGAATGTTGCTGACATATGACTTATTACTGCAGGTGGATCATGCAACATAAATATGCCTTGCATTTGCTCTTTTTGATCCTGCTGCCTTGTAATGTGTCATGGCATGAGCGTGTGAATAAACTTCTTTGTTGCTGTTTGTACACTGCCTTTTAGACCGTGTGAGAGTCCACTAAATATGGTTGTAGAAAACAAAGGAGCCAGGACCAGACTAAGCAGTGTGAACACAGATGACACAAGAAGACTATCTAGGAGATTATATAGAGGAAACTTAGAGAGCCTTCTTCTGAGTTACTGCCTCATTATAATTTGTAACACAACTTACTAGCTGTAATATGTACTGGGTGTACTGTAGGAAATATTCAAAGGGATTTGAGCCTCCCTGGGAAGAAAATTGGAAGCTAGACAGATATTTCCTAGCCTGTAAAGCATCTATTACATCCAAAAGCCATCAGAGTGTTTGGTGTGGCAGATTGTTCCTCCCTTGAACTCAGATCTTGAATGAAATACATATTTTGAGCTGAACTAAAGTCTTTTGTTGGACAGTGTACTAAAATACTGGGCATTGATAAAAGCAGAGTAGAGTCTGGCTAACAGCTGCACGCATTCTTGACTTGGGCACTAGACAGAAGTGAATGGGTGGTCATTTTCATGCCTTGGCCACCTAAACCCTAGGGAAAGATCCCTTCATAGTCTTTTGACTAGAAGGCTGGGTGTGTCTCAGAGCCAGTGTGGAGAAGAGAAAAAGTCTTGCCCCTGCTGATAATCAGACTACAATTCCTTTGTCATTCAGCTCATAGTTTATTAACTATACACCTAACTGCCCTGTCTCCTTGTGAAATTAGTGCAGGAAACTGGGATCTAGTGATGTGTGCCAGTTTTTTGGTCATACATTTTCTGTATTCAAGACTTTCAATTTGAAACATCATTTCTGAACATGAAGGTAGTTAATTATATACCAACAAATGCACATACATCGTGTAAAATATTACAAGTTACTTGTACATGTAAGCTCTGCTGTATGTTTTGGTGAGAATATAACACAAAGGAATTTACACATACATGAAGATCTAACTTCATAAATTACGCACAGTGTGTAAAGAGAAGTATTAGCACCTATAGACCTAACAGTATGAAGATTATACTATGACATATTCATAGTTAGAAATTCTTTAATATGTCTTTGTTTATGATGTATGTAGGACAGTTATGGACATACTGATATCTAATGTTGATTCTTTGATCCACGTTGGATCTAGTCCCTGTCATGTGTTGTTGTGGTGTGCGCAGTTTAGAACCCTACGCCTCTTACACCACAACATGTTACACGGACTAGATCCATTTTGGATCAAAGAATTCCCATGGAATGGTTGTAGATTCCTAACTATCTATGTACATTGTAAACAAAGACATTAAGGCATTTTTAGCTTTAAATATGTTGACAGCATAATAGTTATATTGTTATGTTTATAGGTTTATGTCTTTTTATGCACTGTACAACATTTATGATGTTTTAATGTTACGTATGTGTCATTGCCCTAAAGATGGCAAGCATTAGCTGAAAAATGTAGAGCTTATGTATACAAATAACTTGTAATATTTTACATACTATATGTGTATGTGTTGGTATATATATAATTAATTACAATTACAAGGCACAGAATAAATAATGTTAAAAGAAGGTTATTGTTCCAACCTGTTATTTTATGCAAGCACAAGAAAAGCTAGAGGAATCAACCAAATGTTTGTGTCACATAAGTTGTAGTAGGCAGTGGGGAACTAAAAGCAGCAATTTGTGTTGGTACGTAACATCACACAGCACAATAAACAGTGCTCGGACTCTTACTTTGTGAAACAGTTGTGAAGACTGTAACTGAAGCAGTTTGCCTGGAAAACAGAACAGTGTTCGAAAATTAAGTTTGTCCAGAAAAGCTATTGTACATTGTGTCGAACAGTGAAGCATGACTCTTTATCAACATTTGATACTACACAAAGTTGCTGACTGCCATCTAGTAAACCATAAATATTGTAAATCTTACGCGCGTTGGACCATGCATCATCTTGATATTTGAATAAAGGTTGACAAACTAGATGACACTTGTTTCATTATCTACTGCTCAACATGTTTCAGACGTTAATACGTCCATCTTCAGGAGCTATCGACTACTTGTTGCGTTGTGTAGGCTGTAATGATAGAGGTTCTGTGTGTTAATTTATTTATCTAGTGG
>Ga0131853_10013858_pt1 | contig 14772 bp, 8 predicted proteins | sample TergutLab28metaG_FD_92764 | JGI IMG/M metagenome (GOLD analysis project Ga0131853, IMG submission 92764) | Labiotermes labralis P1 segment gut microbial communities from Petit-Saut dam, French Guiana - Lab288 P1 (version 2) (version 2) | ecosystem: Host-associated > Arthropoda: Insects >... | reverse complement strand
AGAGGTGTCTCATGAAGGGGGGGGGGGGGGGGGAAATTCGAAATTACAACTGCAAGAGAGAAATAGACTTTGAGTTCAGCTCGGAAATCCGTCTTCCCAATGTGCCTACACGGTACTCCATTCATCCATCCATCCTTCCTTCTGCGCCTATATCTCCCGAATGGTCCTGGCCATTCCCGTTTGCTGATAAAACTTTGGAATGCATTTCTTGTATCTCCCACACCATCCTTCATTTAAACGCTTGGAGATGCGTTTTAACAGCAACTGTTTTTTGTCAATACAATTTATTCGCTGTGACAATAGTATCTCAAGGAAGACATAGACCCTTCTCGAGATAACCTGCCGATACTAACAGGATACACATTCAAGGAAGGCCACGTCTGGTGTCTGGACAGACAAGTACATAACAGCAGATCTAAACCCACTCTGAAACTTTCATTATGTAGGTGTGTAAAGAAGAAAGTATGTTAGGGCCAAGGCGAAACCCAGTATTCAAGTAACCATCGACCATGGCCTCTTGTTACCTTGCTTCGGGCCATCCGCAGCCTCAGTTATATATCGGACGTAATTTCATGCGTCAAAACAATTTTTTTTTTTCTGTGGCGTTCCGGTCCAACGCGGGCGATGGACTCCACAATCTTCAGGTTTCTAGATCACATACAACGACGCATAAGAGTCGGAAGGACACCTCTGGACGAGTGATCAGTTCGTCGCAGGGACCTCTACATGACAACTCACAACACTCAAAACAGACAAACATCCATGCCTCCGGCGGGATTCGAAACCACAGTCTCAGCAGGAGAGTCGTCGCAGATCTACGCCTTAGACCGCGTGGCCACCGGGATCGTCCGTCAAAACAATTACGTGCTCAAAATGAAGTATTATGTGTAAAAAATAACTTAAAGTACAGTTAGGCACACAGCAGGAGTGCTGGGAAAAACACAGTCTATCCACAGCATTCATACGTGTATTGTCCTAAATATTTTTTTCGAAGATTGACAGTAACAAGGTTAAATGCATTGTTTTTCAAGCAAGACCGATAAATTAGTTACAATTCATCAGCCAAAATTCACGCTCCCTATATGGCCCATTGATTCAACTTCCGGAGGCGATGACAGACAGTGAACAAGTTGCAGTAGTGATCTTGAGTAAGTATCGTAATGCCGTCAGCTAACTTCACAGACAATTACAGTAACAGAAAGAAATTCATTTGCTGTAAAACATTCAGTCTGTACGTAATTACGCTACATGTTTCAACCATAGAACGCAGCAAGGACACTATATAATGATGAAGAAAGAGGCCTCTCCCTTACAAGTATCGTTGTGTTAGTGTGGATACTATCGTTAAGATAGTGTAGTTGGTACGGACTGCACGGTCCGGAGATCAAAGCCCGGCGGGGGCGAGATTTTCCGCATCCGTCAAAATCGGCCTTGCGACCCACCCGACCTCCTGAACAATGGAAAACGGGTATCTTTCTCGGGGGTAAAGCGGCCGGCGCGTGGGGTTGACCACCCACCCAATCTAGAGCAGAGGTTAAAGGAAAATTGGAGGTATACCTCTATTCCCCCTCTGTGCCCTCTGTGATATCGTATGTAACGTAGTTAAGTGTTGTGTTTATCATACAATTATCACGTATTTATTCTCACGCTAACAATAGAATTTTAAAATATTTATTCAGTGTCAATATTATTCTGTGATAAACGGAGAACTTAGCTACGTTACTTACGATAGTTCACACACCAATACACGATACTTCTAAAGGACAGGCCTTTTTCGTCATTACTCTTTAGTGTCATGTGCATAGCCTTGTGAAGAATTAGCCTCATGATGGCCGTAATGACCGATTCGTGTAGCATAATTATGTAAAAACTTAATGTTTTTACAATAAACGAATTGTTTCGATCAAAACTAACTGTAATTAAGTTCAAGCAAGTAGGTGTAGCTATCGTTCAGGTTAAAAATGTAGCAAAGGCATGGACACAATCTTGAAATCAACATATAAAATGAGCAGGCAGTCGGCACCGGGCAGTGATATGTGAAAGGTCGCAACCGTTACCTGTCTGCACGGGATAACAAAATGGACCAAAAGGAGTATCATTAATGCACCACTTTCAGATTTTATTCAGCAAGGGTCGCGACTGTTACGTTCCACGCGAGCCTAGTAGTTAGTCTAGGTACAAATACGCGTACTTTGCTGGAAGACGTTTTTTACTCGCACAAATAAATTTACTTTTTGTTGTATGTTCCAAGTGTATAAGGCACTGTCTACAATCATTCACGAATCAAATGCTTATCATCACACACAACAAAATGCATCGTTGACCTGAACATTATACAGCTTTACAGTCTACAGCACTAACTTCAATATTCAAGTATTGTTCCAGGCACAAGCACACGATAAATATTCAGGTTTAGAAGAGCGGGTGTGTTTTCTGTCGCAGATATTGGAGGACCACTCCAATTAGTTGGAAGTACACTAACCTCTATCTACTGCTAATCTACATGAGAAATGCTGCATCACTAGACCTACGAACACACAAGTCATTATCTATGTATCTCTTCTTACAATGGATCCTGAGAGCACAGTAATGAATGTCTGCTATAACGGGTTACCCAAACAAATTAATCAAGTGAAATCAAATTCATATTCAAATTAGGCTCAGAAAAACTAGTTAATCGAGATCAGTCGTCAAAATTAAAACACCTGGAAGATCGAATAAAAATCGATAATTAACTAAATTCCAACCCAATGCAACATCATTAATCATACGATGTTAAATAGGTTCAATTATCAGGACAAAATCCGAGGCACAAACCATTCTGAGGAAAAGAAGTCTTCCAATTTGAACTACAGAACTTTCTATAATCATCCTTTTACGGTTTACAAATAGTATATCTGAGTTACGACAAAACTTTGACTATAAGACTACCATTAAAGTAAAGGTAAAATGATCCCATTACAGGTCCGGTGTGGCCCAGAGGGTGGGTAGAGGTATGGCTCTACTCTTCCATGACCGCAGCACTAAAAGGGAGGGAGTGTTCAGCAGCACGCCCCGGCCGCACTTTACCCCTGGGAAAGACCCGGTACCCATAGTACTGGAGGCTGGGTGGGTCCCAGGGCCGGTCTGGACGGGCGAAAAATCTCGTCCCCAACGGGATTCGACCCCGGACCGTCCAGCCCGTAGTCAGTCGCTATACCGACTGAGCTACCCAGCCCCATATAAGGCTACCATTACCGAAGTAAATAAACCCGTGAAGTGGGCTTGCATGAGAAGCTAGTAGTCGCCCAGATGGTCAAAAATTTTCCACTTTCTATGTCATCCACAGCATCATTTATGTTTTACAACAGTACGCCCCTGGTCCCTAATCTGAGCAAGCTGATCCAAATTAACACCTTCATATAATATTGCTCCAGTATGAAATTCAAATATTATCCTGCTATCTAGACCTGTGTTGCGCAAATGGTCTGTTGCTTTACGCGAGGAAAGTAGACTAAAAAACGCAATATTTTTAATCACCACCACCTAAACAGACCGTGAATTTTTTGGCTGCCTGAGAAAGCACAAATTTTGCATAAAGGACGACGCTCCAGGGACTTAGTTATAACTAAAAGAGATTTAATGTGGTTAAAGAACGTTTTTAATTATTATCAAACACAACGTACGAATTTCAAGTTTTAAAATTACACTGATTAAAAGACGCGTAGCCGACGTGAGTCTAATGAATTAAACGTTTCGATCTACAAACAGCGACATAATAGATCAACGCAGCCGGTCACAGAATTCTAAATGATTCTTGTGTCTGTCGATATGAAAAGAAAAAGAAGGTTGCATTTCTATAATCAAATTATAATAACCAAGAGCAAACGAAAGTATGGATGATGAAAACAACTTAAACAACTCAATATTCCGACCAGAATGACAGAAAACAATCAGAGGTTGATGGAAGAATGCATTTCGTCTGTGACAGGCCGTCTCTTTCTTCATACATCCTCCATAATCTTCCGGTCTACATCATATCTTGCTCCGTCTTTCGCGTGTTTACCATGCTAATGGAGTACTTGAAAGTAAGTAATTATTTTCGGGGGGGGGGGAGGGAGACAGACAAACAGAGGAAAGAGTATGGTCTATATTCTGCGAGGGGCAAAGCAGAAGGCATTAATGAAAATAAAAACCCAAACTGTAAACAATTACTACTGAAACATACCATATCAGTAACGGATATGCAGGACTGTCACCGACAAGACGACAGTTCGTTAATTTTCGTGATTTCCAAGAACTCCCTTGCCTCCCGCCCCCATACCAATTCCACACAATTTAAAGGTAAAGATAAAGGCTTCCTTGTAACATACCATGCAGGCACAAAGGGAGAGCAGAGCGATAGTTCTACTCATTCTTAACCTCGGTGCTAGACGGGTGTAGGCAGCCAACGCCACGCCCTGGCCGCTTTACCCCTGGTAAACAGTCCGGTACCCACAGTACAGTACACAGAGTTGGACAACAGCCGGTACGGACGTAGGTGGAGAACTAAAAATGTCTTGCCCATCTGGAATTCGAACCCCGAACCGTCCAGCGCGCGGCGAGTCGAGCTGGGAGGGGGGGAGGGGAGACATGAAAGATCAGGTACGAAGGAACTTAGGAAAGAGCCTTGCAGTTCGCAGCAAATAGCAAACTGGCCGATCGTTAACTGTACGGAATGTGCTGCAAATTGAACGGGTCACCTGCAGATTACGAATATGGAAAATGCTTTCTATGGTGTATCCATGTTGGGGCTTATTTTCGGTTTAGTGTCATCGCCTCAATAAAGGAGAGTTTAATAAAACAAATATGACACAGTACGTGTACTGTGTAGTGTCATGGTTCAGGCGGTTAGTTGCCCGCGGTCAGTCCAGGCCAGTCTATATGGAGTTTGTGGTGGACACAGCAGCAGTGGGACATGTTGCTAGAGGAGTACTTGGGTTTCTCCCGCCAGTATCATTCCACAAACATTTCATACGCGCTAATTCGTCCACTACCGACCATGCCCATCACATATAATCATAACGAGGATGCAGTGAACACAAAGGTCTGTAACACTCCATCTTACACGAAGTGTATCTCCTCATAACTGGCACATTCACAATACACAACACGGAATTTCCGAGCTTTATGTTTGTATTTTATAGCCAGCCTGTAATTTAACACTAAATAAAAATATGTGCCGATTTACAGAACAGCCCAAAGAAACAAAATTTTTGGGGGGGCTTTGTCAACGAATAATAAAAAATATCGCTGTTATCACAAGAAAATCAAGACATTTACAACCTTGCCACGCCTTGCCTTGCCAAATTCGTGGAGCCAAGCAAGATGCTTTAAATGTCAGGGGAACGTTACGCTGTATATGATTTGAATTACTATTAGACTACTGTGAAGATGGAGGCAACAAGCTTCACCTAATCATCAATCACAATTAACAATCAACACGGCGTCATACCCCAGCGGACTGTAATCTCCAGCACAAAGCTTTATCAGAACGTAGCAGTCACTACAGTCACTCCGAAGTCTAGGGCAGGAACTGCGTTTAACATACACCGTGTTTTCCGTTGTTCAAGACTCCCACTAATTTAATGCGCAAATCGGAATAGACAAAGCCAAAATATAAACCCAATTTATGACTTAACAAAGACGGTGCTTATGTTTACGAAGCATGACTACACAAGACAATGGGAGACCGTGCAAACAAGCCTTCTACGAAGTTCATAATTCCTATTAAACATTCGATATCATTGGAACTGCTAAACAGGTTGCAACAGAAAATAATAATAATAAACGTCTTTACTCGCAATCTGGCCAATGGGGTCCGGCTGGACAAGCGTGTCGAAAATTCAGATGCGTCAACATGAATATGGAGCTTCGGTACAATGATACTTCCAAATGGAACAGGAAATTAACAGACCAGATACATTAAATTAAAAGGGGAAATAAATGAGTACAATAAGGAGAAGAAAGAAGTAGGTTCCTGGGAAGACGGAGAAAGAAGAAATGATAAAGGAGGTGTCATAATAAAACTTCTGTATCACTGCGAACAGTTTAACATTCAGGCCTACACTTTGTATTGAAATGGAAATGCATGCACCTTTTGAGTTCTTAGCAGAATACAGGTAAACTGAACGATATAAATATATATATATAAAAACATAAAAATATGTGTCCTATGCCTCAGTCTTGACGAGGCGTATTACACTATGTTTAATTCAAAGACTTTCTGTATTCCTTTCTACACAAGGCAATATTCTTAAGATCTGTAAACAAGCACAACAATATTTTTTTGTTTATTGGACCGCGGATCATTGTGCTTGTTGGAGAATAAAAGACCAGATTGATGTCACTTGCTATTTTATTTCACTTCTTATGTGCTCAACATGTTTCGGACATTAATATATCCATCATCAGGAGCTTGCGACTATTCTGTTGAATTACCACATTGGTCGTATTGTACTTGGTTCGATGTGTGTTGGAGTTTCGGTGTGGTTGATGATGGAAATATTAATGTCCGAAACATGTTGAGCACATAAGAAGTGAAATAAAATAGCAAGTGACATCAAGTTGGTCTTTTATTCTTCAACAAGCACAACAATATTTTAAAAACTCCCATTTTTTTACATTGTTCTCGTTTACAATGCCCATGCAACGTAACGCAGCCTACAACACAGAAATACAAGGTTAAAACAATACGTTGCACTACTAAACATGTAAGCATGCACAATAAAAATTTTAAATATTAATTTTTTTACTAACTTTTTGTTTACAGTGCGCGTGAAACGTAACGCGGAGTTCACCAGAGAAATGCAAGGTTAAAAAAACACTGCACTGTTAAACGAGTCAACATGCACAAAAAATTTAAACATAACAATTTTTACAAAATTGTCTTTCAAGATTGCCATGAAGTGTAATGCGGCCTACATCAGCGAAGTGCAAGGTTACAAAAATATGTCGCACTACGAAACGAACATTAATAATCCACTCACAGACAATACGATTTATTATACAAATTATTAAGGTTCAAGTTATGGCGTTGCTTCATGACGTCTCACGCTTAATTCAGTTGTTCATTCACGTGACACACAGTGGGGAAAATACAGACAGTTTTTTAACCGGGAAACCTAAAGAAGGAAGGAATTGGTGAATAAGGATATCGACTGAATTCTACTGGCTCAGCATAGGGTCACGTATAGGGTTCTTGATGATACGGTGATGAACATTCGGGTTCCACAAGAATAGACAATTTCTTGCTAGCTGAGTGGCTGTCAGCTAGTCCGCTGTATGAAGTAAATTAAAATTTCCCGATTGCACATTGCAGCCGTCCTTAGCATATGGCGTTTAACCGACATGTTTTGCAGACAATCACCACTGCAATACATTTTAATAAACAACGGCGATGGTGAATACGCTGCATTCAGGGAAATGAACGGAGAAAAAAAAAAGGCAAAAAGACACAATGAAGCACAAATTTCTAGCCCTTTGATTATTAAGTTTTAAAAACTCATTCAGAAAATCTCATTGGCAGTTGCGACATACCTTAACTTGCTGAAAGTGTGATGCTCCTCGCGCACACTTATCTGGGTCAACAACACTCTATTTTCTAATTTTAATAAATGTTTAAAAGCCCTTCCCTTTTTTTATTTCGTAATACAGAAGGACAAGTCCTATGTGGCAAGATTCGTGGGCTCTGAACCATTACTGCACTATTTCGTGATGCTACTACTCGTGTATACGAGAAAAAGTATCTCTTTTTTATAGGTCTGATGATGCAGAGTTGCAGCGAATGACCGGCTCCAAGGCTATCCAGCCTCCGCCTTCACAGGAAAAATAGAAGAAAACCTAAAGAAACGTGTCTGTCTGTCTTACGGTATTGGACACTGACATCGCAAGGCTAGTGACTTCCTACTCACAGAGCAGCGGCGACCTGGTACGTCCTGTTACGAGCACTAATTCTCGGCTTCTCGTACAAAAGGGTACATAGAAATGCGGGAAGGACGCATTCCTGATAACATAACATTAAAGGAAACAAAGAAGGCCTTTCAATTACAGCATTATTTAACTGAATGTATCACCCTCCAGGTTTAACATTACAGAACTCTGCATTTTGCTCAGACAGCACGTTTTCTGTTACATACTGAGAACAGCAGTTACTCATATTTACCTATACAGCAATGGTATTTGTAATGAGCAATAAGAGTATGTACTGCGAAGTAGAAGAACAAATTTTAAATATTTCAACATTACCACACATAAAAGAACGCCAGCGCAGAACACCGTGAATTTGTTGTACATATCTCAACCACCATGTTTTGATCAATACAAATCGTCATAAGGGAGACATTTTACGAATCGACAAATATGCGGGGATGCAAGAAACCACTTTAGAAGTTTCGCATTAAATTCGTGCTTCAAAGGATCAAAGGAGGAAAAAAAAATATTCCGCAGAACAGTCCTAGTGTACCAAGTATGATAACCCAGGACAGATGGATCCAACAACTTTTCTGCCCCCTTTACCTTACAGTCCCATGAATACCGTAATGTAAAAATGCACGTATGAAACGAGTCATGTTTCTTTAGATTTCGAAACTAGGGTAGTGGGTTAACGATCACACTGACTTGTAACATTAACAATCGGCATGCACCGTTGTTCTTAAGAAGACGGCAGCCCACATAGTCAAGCTGGTATAGAAATTTAATGTTTTGTTAACCGGGCATCGTGATATATCCGTACAATAAGAACCAACAGGATGCACTAGTTACTTTCAATTTATTTCAATAATTAACCTCTACATGTTTCGAGCAGTCTTACTGCTCATCATCAGGAGGTACTACTCAGTATGTACAGCAACTGGTATATGTCATGACATGCTTCGAGCAGGCATACTCCTCATCATCAGGAAGAATTATTCTGTATATACAGCAATTGGTTTATGTCAAGCATGACATATACCAATTGCTGTATATACAGAGTAATACCTCCTGATGATGAGCAGTAAGACTGCTCGAAACATGTACAGGTTAATTACTGAAATAAATTGAAAGTAAATAGTGCATCCTGTTGGTTCTTATTGTACTGGTACAGAAGTTACTCCGCGTTTACGGAACTCGAAGGTTCACTACTTTGTAAAAAAGACCTCAAAACTGGATCCTGTGTTACATGACCCAAGTCCGCACTCCTCACATACTCACATACTGCTGCCTCAGAAATCACAACATTACCCGCTCATGTAATTAATCTGTAATTCCGATGCTTGGAAGTGCAGCTAGTTTCAATAGCGATGTGGCTGTTATGTTTATTACGAACACATACGTACTCAGACTAATGAATGTTTTGGTAGTACGTACAGCCCAAAGATCCAGTAACGCCAGCACCAAACATTGCTACTGGATAAGATCCTAAGGCAGTTCCATCCATCTCCCATTCTCACAACGTAAATTACTATTCGATACATCTTAATGCAGGGGTACACAAATTGCACAAGATCCTATAATCCACCTAAATAAATTGTAGGCGCCAGAAGGGTGACAAGACGAAATTCAAAACTGAGGATATTTAACGATTAGGTGCTACTGCACAAAATTTGTTCGCCACAGCGACCTTGCGCCCAGGATTTGTATACTAATGTCTAAATTTTGTCCTAAGATTGCTGTCTTTGTCCAGCAATTGATCACTTTTCAACAGCTTTCCCCACCAAAACTTGGTGTACATTTAATGTAAGTATATTTGTACTACACACTTGACCAATCGTAGAAACGTTATTCCATTACTATTAGGCTCGGACAATACTGAATGGCGTGCAAAAATCACGAAGTTCTTTGTAATTCATTTGTAATTCAACTTCATTATGCTTAGTACAAGGCCTATATATTCCTTTACCCTTGGTTTTCAGACACTTGAAATTACAATCTGTCGTTCACTTTTCAACAGGATCGAGCACTTAAGTCTTCATCTCGTTCCTGCAAGCGTGTTCATGTTCCGTGACAAAACACAGCACTCTCTCTCTCTCAACAATGCCCTACTCTGTACAAGTAAATGCTCTTACGGTGGCAACTACGTGTGCCAGTTAAGTCTACTGAAGAACCCATTACGCCTTTAATCAAAAGCTTTTCATAAAAGAAACACAAAGCTCTCAATCCACGAACGAAACGCTGAGCAAGTGCATTTATTTATGCAAATACACAGTCAACTGTTTCTACGTCCTGGCACAGGCCGACCAAGGCCTTGAATGACAAACAGTGCGGGAGTAGCTCCAGAAGCTAACAGTAGTCCATCGCGTAAAGATATTCCCCATTATTTACAAAACCCGAAAGATCAATACCGTCTTCCGCCACAGCAGTCTGTCTTGAGTCCAGTTCGCATAGTCACGTCCCACTTCTCAAAAATCTATTTTAATATTCTACCACCGTACAAAGGTCTTCAAAGTGGTCCAATACACATTTTGCGACTGATCTTGTGTATCTTGTTTCCATCGCTTAGATGCGTGCTACATGCCTCGCCCGTCTCTTAAGACAATACAAGCTACGAAGCTTTTCATTAGTCTACCTTCCTAATCCTCCTACTAAGGTAAAGGTTTTCCCGTTACAGACCCGGTGTGGCCCAGAGGGTGGGTAGAGATATAGCTCTACTCTTCCATGACCGCGACACTATAAGGGGGTGAGTGGTCAGCAGCACGCCCCGACCGCACTTTACCCTAGAGAAAGACTCGGTACCCATTTTACAGGAGGCTGGACGGGCCCCAGGGCCGGTCTGGACGGGCGGAAAATCTCGTCCCCACCGGGATTCGATCCCGGACCGTCCAGCCCGTAGTCAGTCGCTATACCGACTGAGCTACCGGGCCCAATCCTCCTACTGCTTCCGCCTTTTAGGTCTAAATATTCTCCTTAGCAATTTGTACACAAGTTTTATTCATCTTTACCTCTTAGGGCCACGTTTTCCACGTGACATGCTACTGCTGTCACTACCGGCAACTGAATCTGCAGTGTCTACCACACTTTAGAACGCTGCGTTGATAACACGCCTTTTCAGAATCAGCCAAAACGGAATAAAAGTATCAGTAATTCGTCGATGAAATGACAATAAGTGCAGGAGTGGGAAGGGAAGTCCTAGGTCTTACTTTTCAACAAAAAAAAAAAAACCAAAATTGAATTACCGTAAACATACTGCACGGCCACAAATGCCGCTAAACCGATGTAGAACAGTTCTGTAAATATTATCAATTTTCATATTCAAGTGCTGTTATAGTCAGCGTCACGTCAGACTTTTCTCGACAGTCAAAGCGGAACATGTAGCCTACCTGGTGTCGAAACAAGCCGTTTACATGAACAGTACGAAGGACGTGACAGAAAGAAGTGCCGACCTAATCACGTACTGTTTGTTAACGCTGGCACACCTGCAAAGCAACCGAACATCAAAAGGTTGAGCAGAGGTTCCCTAGTTACACCTTAACAAGCAGGAAGTAGGCCGTATTGCCAGAAAACAGCTATTAAAGGCGATTATCCGTTGATGATAAAACGTGTACATCCTCTCTTAGATAAGCCGACACCAAGGTCCATGGAAATCTTTCTCGAGACGTATATATAATTTTTTTTTCTCGTGGCAATGTGGCCCAACGTGGTCCATGGCCTCCTCATTCTTGAGGTTTCTAGATCACACACAACGACGCACCACAGTCGGTAGGACTCCTCTGAACGAGTGATCAGCTCGTCACAGAGACCTCTACCTGACAACACACAACACTCACAAAAGAGTGACATTCATCACGTCGGGGGGATTCGAACCCACAGTCTCAGCAGGCAAGCAGCAGCTGAACTACGCCTTTAACCGCGCGGCCACTGGGACCGGCCGAGACACACACACACATATATATATATAACTATAATTTTGCTTATTGTTTTGTATGGGTGTGAAACTTGGTCGCTCCCACTGAAGGAGGAACATTGGCTGAGGGTGTTTGAGAATAGGGTGCCGAGGAGAAGTTAGGCCTAAGAGGGACGAGGTAACAGGGGAGTGAAGAAAACTCTATAATGAGGAGTTTAATGATATGTACGTCTCACCAACTATTATTCGGGTGATGAAATCCAGAAGAATGAGATGGGCGGGGCATGTGATACGTATGGGGGACAGGAGAGGTGTATACAGGGTTTTGGTGGGGAAACCTGAGGGAAGGAGCCCACTTGGAAGACACAGAGATGGGAATATAATATGACGATGGATCTTCAGGAAGTTTGATGGGGGGGGGGGGGCATGGACTGGACCGACGTGGTTCAAGATTGGGACAGATGGCGAGCACTTGTAAATGCAGTAATGAACCTACGGTTTCCATAAAATGCGGGGAATTTCTTGAATAGTTGAGAACCGGTTAGATTCTCAAGGACTCTGCTCCATGAAGAAAGTACACAGTCAGTCACTGCAGCAATCCCCACCTCTTCAGAGGTTCCTAAGCTCAATGGCCTACTAGCAAACGCAGGATACTGCACCTAGGGTCGGCTCCATCGGAGGGTGTGCCGGGCGGTCGGCGGGGGGATTGGCGAAAATGTAATGGTTTGCAAGTACATATTAACATTCACAATCACATGCTAAACAGTACTTCACACGTGTTGTGTGTGATAGTGAATATTTATATACATACAATTGCGATCGATGCACGAACGGGGACGTCTCACATAGAGTTTAATACCGGACATTTTATAGGCTCGTTCATAAAACTGGGAAAAGCGACTATAGCTTCGTCATGTCTGTTTGTCTGTCTGTCGATCCGACTGTCCGCATATAACAACTCAGCTCCAACTGCACACATTTTCATGAAATTTGATGTATGAGCACATTTTGCAACGTTTCATTAAAATCTCACAAAAATAACGTGTACATTTATGATAGTATCTCGTTCATATCTTCTTTGGATGAGAAATCTTTCAGACGAATGTTGTAGCGAAAACCAAGATACACATTTAATTTTCGCAAGCTTTTTCAGAAAATCGAACCGTTTGTGAGATAATGTGGAAAAACTTGGTGAAGCCAGACAGGTCACATGACAATATAATATGGCGCATGCGCATTGCATGCTGGATAACTAAGGCTAAAAACACGCACTCAGAATATGTAATACTTATTGCTCGTCAACTGCATCAGTGGTTATGCGAAAGAGCCTCTATGTTACGTTATACGTACATCGCCTGTCTGGTTTAAATACTAGCCGGAAGGAGTACAAGGCAATGCTGTGCGTGTTATTTTAATTACATAGTCTTCTTTGCCGTGTCTGTTCCTGACACTTGATAAGTTACATACAGTTATTTAACAATCATGCATTTAGCAAGATACTTTTATATGTTCATTCTCGACTTATGTTAGTGAACGCCACCAATACTAGTAGTGCGAGGACATCAACTATCATTCGACGACAATTTTCGCGTCTAGTAGAACTGTGCCATGTTTTTTGTACGGAAATTAACGTATCGGTGATAAGTAGCAGCTTCATAAAATATCAAAAAAGAGGAAACGTAGTCACGGCCAACATCGTTTAAGTGTGAAGATAAATCTTAATAAACTACAGTCACAACATTAGTACCAGGTTAACACAACCACCCATCAGAACGATTACAACTATTCTTCCGGGATCTAACAAAATTTAATATGCAGTATCCTCGATATTAACAAATCGTACAGACTGTGACCGCCAACCGCTTTTAATACATATAAGTAGGTTATTAAACTGAAAAATTATAATAATAAATTTAATTCGTACTAACTTGTCATTAAATAACGCAGCAACATGTCCCATCCACTGCATCATATTTACACGACATCTTGACTAGAAATGAACATTATTTACACGGACAAACTCCAGTGTCCACACCGTCTTCATGTGCGTTCGCAACAAGAGTTGTAAAAATTCCTGTTAACTTGTCAGCGTCCCTCCATCTCCTGTAATTAAGTCGTATCTTGCCATATATATATCTTCATTAAAATTGAATAATGAATATGTCTCAATGGAATAATTCACATAGGCCTAAATGTGTATCTACTTCAACTGTCATAAAAACTAGGCAGCTAGAAGTTTTCTTTGGGACTTCGGGCAAGCTGAGAATTCAAATCTTCTAGGACGTGGGTCCCCAACCTTTTTATGCTAAAGGGCTACATCCGTTATTGTCTTACTGTCAGCTGGCTCCCGGGCCTCACGTGGAAAGAAAACAGTAAGTTGTATACCTAAATGCCAAAATTATTTTAAAATTTTTATAGTATACACACAATTTACAAATGTGACCGCGGGCCGCTGGTCGGAGATCCATGTTCTAGGACGTGATTCTTTGTCGTTGGGTGAGTGATTCCAGACGTTTCTAAGGTACGCAGCGCCTCCTCTTCAAACATCAAGCAGTCCATTTTGAAGTTACTAATTTCGTGCACACAGATATATTTTCATTGTAAAATTAACAACCTGCACATATAATAAACATACCTGCCTAACGACATATTATTTGCTGCTACATCAGTGTTTCTCAACCGCCGGGCCGCGGCCCGGTACCGGGCCCTGGCATCAATTATACCGGGCCGTGAGAGCTTCTCCTGGAATTTATTTTAGTTTTCTAAGCAATTTTCACGAATAAATGTTTTATAGTGGAAGTATTTCGAGAAGAAAAATATTCGTGAATGTGTCGAAAAACTCAGACCCAGATGCTGGCCTGAGGAAACTACAATATGCTACAAGATTTCATTAGTCCAGTGATTGATAACTAATTTAAATGTAATTTTATATT
>Ga0131853_10013855_pt1 | contig 14773 bp, 15 predicted proteins | sample TergutLab28metaG_FD_92764 | JGI IMG/M metagenome (GOLD analysis project Ga0131853, IMG submission 92764) | Labiotermes labralis P1 segment gut microbial communities from Petit-Saut dam, French Guiana - Lab288 P1 (version 2) (version 2) | ecosystem: Host-associated > Arthropoda: Insects >... | reverse complement strand
TGCAGTAACATACGTCTTGTTCTCCTGAAGATGGGCATAATGATGCCCAAAACATGTTGAGAAATTGTTGAAAATAAACATCTAACTGTAGCATCTTGTTGGTTTTCTCTCTCACTTCACAATTTGCTCACGATGCACGGTCACAGAAACCTAAAGCTAAATATTTATTCTTTCACATACATACATATGTCTATTGGATGTTCTATGTCCATTTAGTTTTTCAACTATAATTCTATATGCATTGCACATCCTATGCGTTCTGTATACCCCATCCATCTCATCAGACGTTTGGCTGCACAACTGTGCCAGAAGGAAGTCGTACAGAATAGAACTTAACTAAGCAGTAAAGCCTTTGACACATCACAGTTTCTCTGCGGCCGTTTGGAAATGATGATTAACGTAACGTTGCGACTGGCATGTCCGTCGCTATACGAATACCGGAGTTGGATGTCATTTCTACAGCGGATATTTGGGAAACGGCAATTTGACAGGCCTGTGCACTCTGTGGGATCTACAATACAGACACCGTGAAAGACCACAAAAATTCTTTTGGAGAAGACGTCTGTTGCCTCCCTAGAACACAGCAGACGATGCTCGAAGTTAATTGGCTGAGGCGTCCGTTATAACAGGCAGACGAAAGCAGGGTTATCTGTCCTTACTCGACCGGTTCCGTGGCTCACACACCTTCTTACCATTTGCGTACCGAGAGTTGCTTTCCCAAGGGGATAAAGCGGTTGAATTATGAAGGTAACCGTCATCCATTGTCGAAATTAGAATCATGTGGACCTTTACCTATTGTCGCCTATCTTCTTGTTGTTCTTCTTCTGTGGTGCAACAGTCCAACTCAGGCTTAGGCCGCTTCATTGTTGAAGTTTCTATATTGCAATTAGATACACACACACACACACACACGCCCGATAGGACTCCTCTAGACGAGTGATCAGCCCGTCGCAGAGACCGCTACCTACACAACAAACACAAGAGACGAACATGCATGCATTAAGCGGGATTCGAACCCGCGATCCCAGCAGTCGGGCGGCCGCAGACCTACGCCTCAGAGCGCATCCATGGCGCCTCTGTTTCTTAATAATGTCGTTGTTAGCCGCAGCCGCAGTCTTTTCCTTGTTTTATCTTCTTCACCTTTCTCTCTCGTATTACCCGCTAACTCCAAAGAATAGATAGAGTACTTCATGAAAAGGTGATAATCTCGTTGAAAGTCAGGACGTTTCTCTCATCTTATGGACATGGAAGGTTCGTTACCGTCGTCACAAACCTCTGCCACTGGTTTTTATCCTGAACTAGATGAATCCAGTCCGCATCGTCTAATCCTATTCCTTCCATTTTAATATAATTCTTTTATGCACTTGTACGTTGTCTTAATCTCTAAACTTTTGTATGCCAACCATAGATATAATAATGATTTCAGTCTTAATAAAAGTCATTTAGTATATATGAGAGTGATGGTGGTGGTGGTGGGTACCTCTTTACCAAAAGGAACACAGAATCCCGAAATCAGCGTCAAAGGAATTAAGAAAATTGAATTAATCTCTAGTGTTCTGCGGTTGTGCTCACCATGAAACCTTATCGATCGATTGCGGTTACAAATCGAACGACTTTAGAGCGAGCTGTAGCATTAGCCATATACTTTGTATGTACTCGTAATGTGCGTTCGCAGGCTGTCACGGTGCTTGTTGCTCAGGTGATGGTCTTATGGGTCAGAAGTTAGTTCTGACCAGCAGTTTGATAGTGCATGGAAGACTTCAATTATATGCACGAACAAGACATCAGTTGTATGTTCTGCTATATATAATTAGTTTTAACCCGAACGAAGGTCTTGTCATATGCAGAATAACAAACATCAATACGCATGGAAACTGCAAGAACTGCACGTATGCAGAATATAAACGAGAGATTAACATAACACGCTTATGATTCACACTGTGCACATACATAAACCGTACCTGAATGTATGCAAACTGATGGAACACTTAAATAAGTCTAGTAACTACAAGAGAGGCTCTGTACGTGTAATGTAACATTGAGATGAGTTCGTGTAACAATTGTTGCCGTGGAAAACCAATAAGTGTTACGTATTGTGAGTGTGTGTCTGTAGCCATAGGTATCCGGCATGCAATGTGCTTGCACCATATTTTATTGTCATTTGTGGGCTGTCTGGCTCTAGAGTATTCTTCCACGTTGTCTCATAAACGGTACGATTTTCGGAAAGAAGGTTATTGAGTATAGAATATGTTCTGATTTTGTCTACAAGTTTTATCTGAAAGAGTTTCCTTTCTAAGAAGAATTCGGTGAGATATTATAAATGTATATTGGTTTTCATGTAAAGTACCCGTCATTATTGTCAAATTTTAATGAAACTTGAATTTTCTGCACAGATTTTCGAAAAATACTTAAATATAACATTTTATGAAAATCTGCCCTGTGAGAGCCGAGTTGTTTCATGCGGACGGGCAGAAGGACATAACGAAGCTAATCGCTTTTCGAAGTTTTGCGAAGGCGCCTAAAAACCACAGTTTTAAAACAAACGAGTAAGTAGTTAAAGAAGTCGCCTTCAGACAGTTGTTGTGAACTCATCTGATGTGTTCACATTACAGCAGTGTACTACAGAAAATGAAGCTAGAAGTTTGAGGTTTCTGCTGTTTGTATTACAGTTGAAAGAGTTATTTGACTGATGATGGAGTTGGGGACAGAGGTAAATGGATATTGTGGCTCTCGATTTGTAGCTTGAAGATGTACTCTCAACAGAAACGACAGCAGTATGGATATGCCTAGTGTCATACTATATGAGCGTGACTGTGCAGGCGTGTAGTTCATTTTTCAAAACGCATGTATCACAAGATACAGAAAGGTACATTTTGAAAAGTAAAGTGAGTTGCATATAAAACATTTGCACACTGTAAACACGTAAGATATTATTGTGGTATGAAATTTCATGGTACAGGTAAAGGTAAAGTTTTCCCATCCCACGCTTGAAATAATATGGAGGAATGGACATGCAGTTTCACCCATTTCCAGTCACGTCGTCTTCGCACCCCTGCCGCTGGAAAGAGCTCCGGTTACCCATTGTCAGGCAGACTGGTTGTCCCCAGGGCTGATCTGGACGCTTTGGAGAAGAGATAAATTCCTTATTCGTGCTGGGACACGAACCACGGTTACTCTAACTATACCTCGTAGCTTAGTCACTATACCAACTACGCTATTCCGGCTGCGTAAAAAATGTCTGCTACATTGCTAGGGACGTGGACAAGGTTTTCGAAAATAGAGGGGTTGATGTTTGCTGTTCAGAATGGTTTGATACACAGAAGAATTACAGCAGAAGTATTGACGTCCTCTTGTTAGGTGCGTTCACAAAATTGCGAAAAGCGACTCTTAGCTTCGTCATGTCTGTCCGTCTGTCCATCCTACCGCGTGGAACAACTCGGCTCCTGCTGGACGGATTCTCATGAAATTTGATATTTCAGTATATTTTTATCTGCCGAGGAAATTATTGTTTCATTAAAATCTGACAAAAGTAATGGGGACTTGCATGAAGAGCTATGTACATTTATAGTATTACCTCGCTGAATTTGTCTTAGAGTGAAAAATGCTTCAGGAAAAGGTTGTAGAAAAAATGAAAACACACATTTTATGTTCACTATATTTTTTCCCGAAAATCTTGTCGTTTATGAGATAATGTGGAAAAGATATGTTACAGCCAGAGAGGCCACAGATGACAATATAATATGGCGCAGGGAAGATGCGATTTGCATGCGGAATAGCTTGGGTAAGAATACAGACACACCCTCATAATATTTAATAATGATTGTGTTTCCACTGTAAAAATGGTTATGCGAACGCTCCACAATTTTACTTTAGTTATAAATTGCCTGTCTTGTTCATAACATTACATCTCAATACAGAAATTAGGTCTGCCGGCTGGTGAGTGTGAATGCGGCGGAATAGGAGACTTGTTAATAAGTGGCTTTGTTACGTTATGAAACATCGAAATATCAATTCGTGGAATGAAATTGGAACTGGACCTTGTTTGAACTAAGCAGACAGCGATCGCAATCACTGTAGTGCACGTAAACTTACAATTAAAAAATATTGCTGCTAGTTTTTTTTTTATGACGACGAAAGATGCATAACTCGTGCAGGAAATCAAGGATGTGTGAGATCTCAGTGAAACCCATAATAATATGAACCACCGATTCTGTAGCCAGAACCAGAACCGTAGCTCAGTTAACGAAGAAGCTAGACCCGATGTTGTACTGTATCAAAATGTGAGGACTCTGCTATGTATATTTATGTGCCATCCTACAGTGAAATCAGCACTTTGATGTTAAACTGCTTGGGGCTCAGATCTGAGGCTTTCATGTCAGTTGTAGATACATATTGTGCGTCTTCTGTGTAGGCGTTATTTGAACTGTAACCAGTTCGTGCCTCCGAAACTTCGATAAACATTTACCAAATTACACGGTGACACTGTGCAGAAAATCGAACTTCTTCTGCAGTTCGTCTCAGGTTAAAATAAAGCTCGCGCTACTGGGTGTCTTACACTGACATCGTCATCATCATCATCATCATCATATACTCGACGATGACGACGACCGACGACGACGACAACAATAACAACAACAACAACAACAACAGCAGCAGCAGCAACAGCAATAACAACATCAGCAACAAAACAACAATAATATCAACAACAACAAAGTAATCGCGCCTAGTGCTGAAGTGGTTTCTTTTACTCCGTAGGTGCAGTTTAAAAAAAAATTAGAAGTTGTAGCTGGTTTGGTTGGTACTTAAGACGATCTCATTAATATACTTCTAAGTCGGGCTGGCGTGGTCGGTGTTGTGACTAGGCTACGGGCTGGACGATACGGGTTTCGAATCCCGGTAGGGGAAAGAGATTTTTCTCCTCTCCTAAACGTCTCAGACCGGCTCTGGGGCCCATCCAGGCACCTAATAAAAGTGTGCGGGTTTGTTTATCAGGGGTAAATCGGCTGAGGTACGAAGTTGGACACTTACCTCCGTCTAGTGCCGAGGTTGAGAATGAGTGGAGATATACCTCTACTTCTTGAGGCCTTCATGGCGTTGGTAGGGACAACTTTACACCTTTCATGACGTATAGAATAGAAAATAATACGGAAGAATTTGTTTGAAGTTATGGTAACTTTTATGTCAGCTGCTGCTTCTGAAGCGATTATTTGCCCCTCGAGACCACTGCGTCATCAGGGCATTCTCCCTCTCTGATGATAACTCTCTATCTTCAGAAAATAGTTTAAATAAAGTGAAGCAACTTCAAATTGATCAACATTACGCCAATTACGTACGATTTAAATTGTAGTTGTACCCCTGTCATGTATACAATGACTTTACATTTACTAACAAATTAGCACATATGAGAGCAATATGTAAAGCATGGAGTGTTCTAAGAATTGATTGAAAAGCTCAGACTTAGTGGCCGGTTCGAGGCGGTAAAACCGAGGTTTATTTCTCAGTGGGGCATATCGACTCTATAGAGTTGACAGACTCCTACCCAAAAGGTACCAGGGGCTCTTGGCCCACGGGCTATGCGACCAGAGCTTAATACAGACGACCCAGTTACACCAAATATCGATGTTGTTAACACGTTAGATTTGATTTAATTACTTGGTAGGCCTTCCTGGCGTGGTGCTTTGGCGTACTGTCCAATAAATTAGTCAGCTTTCTACCCACTTGTTATTAGGTCCTACTGCTGTGTAACGATCATGCGTGGGAAGGACGCTGTTGAACTGCAGCACGATGCAACAGCAAGAGCTTTCGATCGTTTTGCATATCAGATTGCAGCTCTCCATGTTAGCAGAGGATTTTTGACAGTCTAGTTTAATATAGGCCTACTGCAGACGGAAGCAGCATAGAAAAACAAACAGAAAAGACTTTGTTTGTTACACCACACACACACACACACACACACACACACACACGCACACGCAGGCCTAGTTTGCACCTGTGTATGTGTTTGTGTGTGTGTGTGTGTGTTTGTGTTTGTAAAGGAATTTCAAGGAGGAAATTTTGACTTTCGTCATCTCTAGCTACGTTTGCCTGCGTGACCGTTGAGTAATCCCACTGTTACACTTTGTAGTCCTTACGTCAAGTTTTATGAATTGCACAATATGTACTTATTTTTGGCAGTCTGTAATACTGACTGCTGCATTACGTACGTCTCACTTCCGTTCATAGCTGCCATCATGTCATACTTTATTCATCTGCTGCCTAGCAGTCATATTCTTGCATGAGAACACATAGGCCTACTGTCAAAACATAAAATTTGCTATTTTTGTGTACTTGTAAATAATAGGTGTATTTATATAGGTTTATATAAACTTTTTTTTTTTGCTCCATGTTGACGCTAGTGTATGCTTCCTGTATCTAATTATGTTATAGCAATCAAATAGGGATATTTCGTTTTTGTGCCTCTGTTATGACTTTTAATAAAATATTATCTGCACTAAGTCCCGGAGGATGAGATGGGCTGTGCAAGTAGAGCTCACCAAACGGTTGGAAATGCATGCAGAATTTTTAGACACAGGCGTGGGTTGTCGGGTAATAATTAAAATTCACCTGGAAAGGTACAAATAATGAGGGTGCGGGCTGCGCTTCTCTACCTTAGGAGACGGACAGGTGGCGGGCTCTTGTGAAGATTTTTATGAACCTTTGTGTTAAATAGAAAGCAGAGCATTCCTTGGCCAACTTAGCTGCTGTTAACGTCTCTTAGATGGTCTCTGCTCCGTGGGATTAGGATCATGCTTACACTTTGACTCTGAGAGACAGCTGTGTGGGAGCTGCCGTAAGTGTTGGCACCCGTTTGAGACAGCTCTGTTCAAGGTAATGGTACATAGTTATACTCTTCCTACTTTTTGTGCCTTGTAGCCTATCACTTAAAGGGGTAAATTGAGAAGAGTCGTTAATAATTCACATATTTTGCTTGTTATTGTATAAGGGTGTGAATCTTGGTATCTCACATTGAGGGAGGAACATAGGTTGAGGGTGTCCGAAAATAGCGTGTTGAGAAAGATATGTGGACCTAAGAGAGTCCAGGTAACAAGGGGTGGAGAAGACTGTATAACGAGGAGCTTTGTGGTCTCTGCACCTCACCAAATATTATTCAGGTCATAAAATCAAGAGGAATGAGATAGGCGCAGCATGTAGCACGTATGGGGAAGAGTAGAGGTGCCTACAGGGTTTTGGTGGGGAAACGTGATTGAAAGAGACCGCTTGGAAGACCGAGGTATAGATGGGAGGGTAATATTTAAACAGATCTTAAGTAAATAGGATAGGGGTCTGAAATGGATTGATTTGACTCAGGGTACGGACAAATGGCGGGCTCTTGTAAACACGGTAATGTACTTTCGGGCTTCATAAAACGAGGGGAATTTCTTGACTAGCTGGGAGTGTTGTGGCTTCTCAAGAAGGAGTCTGCTCCATGGAATTGGTTACGTGTTTTACATACTACGGTTTATTTGCCATCAGATAAAGCCCTGACAGATGCTAGAATAAGAACTACAATTTATCTCGAAACGATAAGTCGGAATGGATTTTAATGTTAGGGTACATGCAGTATTTTATTTATTTACGACGCTGCCAGTAACTCGGACTGCATAGTGTCGAGAATAATGAATTGGAAGGCATTTGAAATGACACGGAAGTGCAGTGGTATGAGATACTTTTCCAGAATTACCTAAACAAGAATAATCTGTATGTGAGCCAGAAACGCGACAGCCTATGACAGCTCTTTACTTATTCAGTGAAATTTTTTGGGCAGACAACCGCGTCAAGATGTGAAGCTTTCCAGACGTTTCAGGGACTGACTCCTTCCCCATCTTCAGGGTGCTGCTAGTAGTTTGGTAGAACCAAAACTGAGGTCTAGGTGTCCTCACAGCGACGGAGTCAGTTCCTGAAACGCTTGGAAACCACACTTTGACGCGGCTGTCTGCCCTGGAAAATTTCATTGAGTTCTGTCGCCGCGAAAGCTTCGTGACATCAGCCATACAGAAGTGGGTAGATTTTTGTATGTGTAGTATGTAATTGATTTGGTCTTCATGAATATGTTTTAAAAGTGCGACGTAAAATGGTAAAGAATCAAAGGCAAGAAACGAAAAGCTTTGGGAGGAGATTGACTTAAAATATGTTGAGTAAAAGGCAAATCAGTCCCATTACAGGCCCGAGGTGCCCAGAGGGTTCCAGGAAGTTAAGGTTCCCAGATTTCATGACAACGGCAGAGGATGGTAGTAAGGTTGTCAGCCTTACGCACCGGCCGCGTTTACCCCCAGGAAATACTCCTGGTACTCATTTCTTTTAGAAGCTGAGTCGACCCCAAGACCATAGTGCGATCGGAAGGATTATGTCAATGAAAAATTCCAATGACACCATCTGGAATTTAACCAGCGACCTTCCGATTTGTAGCGCAGCACCTTAACCACTGTGCTACCGCGTTCCCCCCAAAAATTATGTTGAGTGTCTTAGTAAAATGACTCGCATACGCGTATATATTTTTGTTACAGACGCAGTGTGTGGTTTACGAAATGGACACAACTGTATTTTGAAACTTCCATACGGATTAACTAGTCGGTGCTTTTTCAAAGCAGTATGGGTTTGTTAACCTTCCTCGTACCAAATGCTATAAGATATGTTCGCACTTCGTAACGTAGGTAATAGCGAATTCGCGTAATGCACCGCGCTACAAGTTCTAGATTCTAAGGGCTGTGGAATGATGCGTGGACTTATTCTGCCTCTGTGTCTTTGTAATGTAAAAACCCTCGTCTTGCACAATGGCTCATACTAGAGTGCCGTTAAATTCGTAATGCTATCCCTGTACTTGTCATTATTATCCGTGATGTATAAGCCTTTGTCATACATGTCTCGCACATGCCTGTACATATGTGTGTGTGTGTGTGTGAGTATACACGCACCCACATATATATATATCCTTAACATTATTTATTATATTGAGGACTTACGGATAATAGAGTAGCCACGGTACATTCTTCGGTAAAGCAAGTCAAATGCTCATAGAGTTTACAGCTAATTTGCGCTGCATGTTTCAGTTATCAGAAGGTTGGCTCTTCTCATTTGAAGTGTCAAATCTTTGTACTTTATTGTGTCAGAAAGCCCCTTAAGTGCGGTCTACGTACTCATCATACTCTCCCAGCCAATCTGTGTACTGAATTTTGACGTTTTCTAGGATTTCGTACCGTGTTAACTGATAAATAACCATCGACTTTTCGAAGGAACTTGGTACTAGTATCTTCAGGGTCAAATAGTCTTGAAGATAATACGATCCTTCGAAACGTCGGTAACTACTGTCCCAGGGACAGTGTCACATCGCCAAGACTTGAATCTTCAGCAAAGCCGCTCTGAACACATCACGTCTCGCACTTCCTACATTTTATGTGTGTGTGTGTGTGTGTGTTTCTATAACTGTCTCCTTATTGGCAAGGCCATGTGACCCTTAAGGTAAGTGTCTTCGAAGATGTGACACTGTGTAGTTTATACACCATTTGAGCGACCTAATGTGTTGGCATGTCACTATTCATTTCAGTAGTGTAAACTCTCCTTTCTACTTGACTTCGCTACGCTTTCCGGTAGGGCCTATATCATCAGTCGAGCATTCGAAGTTTACTCATTGCCGGCTGCTTATACATTCTGCTTAATAAAATTGACTGTCATTAAAATTAAAATAAAGTCATACGTATCATATTATATATTAATATTTTTTTGCGACATCGTGGTCTACTGAACTACTTACCGGATATTTTTAAGATAGACATTTTTTTGAAAGCTTAGTGTTCGGCTTTGATTGCACTCTCTTTTGTTTTAGTAATTCCTTCTAAAAAGCTGTTTTTTACAAAAAGACCAGCGTTAAGAATTGACAGTGCTGCCTCAAGTTGAGGCCAAGGGACGGTAACATATTTCATGTGCTTCCCTCGGCCTCTGTTTGAGGGAGAAGTATCGATTTAAACGTTTTTGTTTTATTTCCGGGTGCTAGAAAGCTTTTGTTTCTTATTCACACGTTGCTTATGATCCGCTGCTTTAAAAAAAAAAAAAGGTCAGCATATAGCAATAGTAAGTACAATTTTTGACGCTTGTAAAGATTAAGATGCTGTAATTTTTGTTGATTAGATTACTGTTTCTAAGTGCGAATTATTCGCATGGGTAAAACAATTTAAATTAAAATCAAATACTGATGTATAAGTGTGCGTATCTTGCGGCGCTGTGTGTGAAGTAGAGCCTGAAATGTTGGGTAATGTTTGTCCTGGTAGCATCGGTGTCGCGTACTATACATAACAAATATACACACAAATGTACGTTTAACGTAATATTGGAACACCAGGAAGTATTAGGCTACATGTTATGATTGTGTGTCTGTAGCCTTAGCTATCCAGCATGCAAAAAGCATACGCCGTATTATATTGTCAGCTGCGATCTGTCTGGCTGTACAATATCTCAGTAACGGCACGATTTTCGGAAGAAAATTATTGAACATAAAATGTGTGGTTTGATTCTCTCTACAACTTTTGTCTGAAACGTATTTCATTCTAAGGAGAAATCAGCGAGTTATTAATCTTAATTGTACTCATTTTTCCATGCGGACTGACGGACAGACGGACATGACAAGGCTAATAGTTGCTATTTCAGGTTTTACAAACGGACCTACAAACGTATTGAAACACTAGACAAAACCTTGAGTTTGCGTGATGTATGGACAATAATAAAATTCTTCGCGGTAACTACAACATAAATTTTAATATCAACTTGAAGCTGGCTTTTATGGCTCTATTGAACATTTCACTGGCATTCCAGAAATTTGTTTCGGTCAACGGTCTGTGGTGGATGTAACCCGCCAAATGAATCATGTTGCCACAAGATGCACGTGGCGAGACTTTTGGATACAACAGTGATAAATTGATGTGTATAGAAGGTACCTGATCGCTCGCTGCAGGCTGCCCGCGGCCAGACGACCTGATCTGTACATTGTAACAGGAACTACTCTCGAGCTTCAAACTCTGGACACTGTGGATTTGTAGGTGGCTTGTGACTACATGTTTTTGTATTGGATTTGCACCAACGTCACGGAGAAACTTGCGGTCTCAATGTGCACAGAAAAAAATTGAGGCAGTAATTTTCTCCGGCACGTTTTTACCTTTTTACCAAACTACACGGTGTAAAACCATAGAACCATTTTCACTGCTCTGAGATTCTTACGTCTTACAAGTGCTCATAATTGCGTTATGAACTGAATTTTAAATTCTCAGATAGATTCAGGAGTTTACTGTTAGCTGTGTTAGAAGAAATGGTGCGAAATGAAAATGACTACTGCTGTCTTCCGTTGCGTGCATCAACTACATTTCGGAACTCAGCCTTGCGACGCTGTTTCCGTCTCACTTTTTCAGCTTCTAGGACTGCAAGGCAGTATCCCGAGCTGTAGCTGCTGACTGTTTGCAGCGTTTCCAAAACTTCTTTGGTCACTGAAGCGTTTTGGACTCACAATGTACCGAGCGAAAAAGAAGGGCCGTAGGACGCGATGTAACAAAATAAACGAAATGAAACGTTTCTCTGCCGAAAATTTGTAGCATGTGCTGCTGAAGCGTGTGTATGATTTTTCTGATTTATTTCGTTGCTGTCTGTGCCGCGTCACGGTGGGCGCCCCAGCACATTGCTTCCTCCCATTTCGTGCTGTACCAGCACCCTGTTTAAACGTCTTCGCGTTAAGACTCTGTCTGGCTTGTAGACTTCAGTTGAAATATGATGGCACACGGTGACGCACAGGAGGGGAAGTGAAGGGGAAACTGGCGAATAGAGTGGGTAGCCAGTACCCTTCACACTACCTCGGAACGTGGTGTATCAAGCATTACTACCGCTGATGCGCACACCTCGGTTGCCAGTAGTCGACTGAACTGACGCCCCCGCCGATTTAAATGGACTCGTCCGTTTTGCCGAAAGACGAAATCTGGTTTCTGCGCGTGTGCCATCACATTTCAACTGGCCTCTACGACACATAGTTGAGCAGGGAATGGGCTGCATCCGAGTGAGTGACCGTGATGTTCGTGAAAACGAGCGGGGGAAACCTTAGATGCTATCGAAATTTTTAACGGAACCCCCAGTGTTCCACAGAGCACACTCTAGGAAGCGCTGGTCTGTCCGAACGTTTTGGAAACTCTACGGTGCTAAACAAAATATTTTTATATCCTTCGCGACTGAAATTTTGATTTTCAACTGATTTGGTTTCATGGATTCTTGTTATTTAATACCACCTTTTCGAAAAACGTGGAATGGTTCTTTTGCTTCATGTAAATTGTAATTGATCTGGAAGAAGGCAGATGTTATCAATTTCAATAGATAAGCATCCTGACACAACTGTATATTTATTATGGCTGAGTTACATGTTTCGGTCCCTATTCGGACCATTACCAGGCTACTGTATGAAACTTCTAAAAACCAAGGCATAGGCGTACACATTTCGTTTGTGATATCTCTCAGTTACAAATCATTAATTACAGTTCTCATTCTTATTGATAGTATAGTTGTAATCTATCGTGTGTTGTGTTTTTGTAAAGCTGTCAGTTACTAAAACCAAATTATTATAATTAAAATTTTTTAAATAAAAATTTTCAGTAATTTGAAGCCCGCTTGTTTTATCGGCCCTATGATCTTGTGAAGATTTGTGTGGTTAAATCTGAGCGTATTTGAGTGTACCTGTAGTCCTTTTTATTGCTGATTTTCAAATGTTCAATGCCAAAGCTTTCTGTTTTTGGAGATCAAACTTCCAGGTTTTTGAAATTTTTTTCTTGTCGAAGTTCGTAAAATTACTTTCTTATGACGGTAATCAGTTACGTTTTGATATGGTGTTCGTGTTTCGTGCATACACTTTGACCTTTGTCTGGAGGTGAGGATGGCACCATGAAAACCCTGAAGTATGGCTGGTCTGTGGGCCGAAATACGAACTCAGGACTCCCCATCCTGTCTCGTCCATAGCATTCGGTGATCTGCGATTGACAGACATCGATTGTACGCTGCCATTTGGCGATGGAGCATTTGTATCTGCCTAAGATTTGGAATGGAAACAATTTAGTATACAGACTGTATTTACGGCAGAATATATTCCGTCAAATTTCCAGCAAAGCGTCCCGTCTGACATAAACAAGTGTATTTCCGCCAAATACGACCCTTTTTATTCCTCTAAACACTAGATGTGTCGATCAGAAGTCGATCATCCTCAGGTGTTTCAATACAGACGTCTTAAAAACAAAAAAACACATGTAAATAACTTTGCGAGATCTCAGAAATGACGTGCAGAATGTATTACAATCAACTGTAATTATCGATTGTGTGTTGCGTAGACACAGACAGTGCGTTGGGTTGTGTCTGACGGAAATATACTTGTTTACGTTTATTTATTTATATATATATATATATAGTCACGTAAGCAAGTGTGTGTATGTACATATATGTATGTGTGTGTGTGCACAGCGGGATGGCTAATGTGAAACTGATGGATAATGTCCCGTCTCACACACCATAACAGTTTTCATTAAATTGATGGAAATAGATTTGGAATTGGTGAACTTATAAAGGATTAACTGTGAGTTCATTTAAACGGTACAGCATACAATGGCATCTGCCTACTGACCGATGCCATCCTAACTAACTCACTACTGGTAACTACGTAGCGAAATAACTCTTCCTCATTCGCTCACTGACTGGTAAGTGAATGACTGCCTTGAGCGGAGTTCTTTCTGAGAAGGTGATAGTACCTTACCAAGTCAACTAATTCTCCGCCATTTATAGGTCTCAATGCCCATTATCGTGTTCAGAAAAGCCCGCCAGTGGGCTCTGTGCTGAGCCAGATCAACCTAATACACATTCTCCCATCCTACTTGTACAAACCTATAGTCCACCGATGCGTAGGCATTCCTTGTGGTTTCTTACCTTCAGCTTTTTATACCAAAATTTTGTATTCATTACTAATCTCTCCCGATTGCTACATGTACCGCCAATTGCATCCTCTTGCATTAATAACTGCAATAACGTTTGGGGAAGAATGCGCACTGTGCAGCTTGTCCTGTCACCTCCTCCCTTGCTGCTCCCAGTATTCTTCTGTTCAATATCCGGTTCTGTGTCACAGTCGAGGCGTCTTGGCCATGACTATGAAGATTGTCGTCTTCCGACATGTGACGCCGTGTAGTCTCGAAGTTATGTACAGACGTTCCAAAAAGGACCTGCTGCTTTCATATTCAAGGTTCTGACAGCGGTGGCTGCACATTCCTGTGAAACGTCGGTAGGCATCGCATCCCAGAAGACAGTATCCTTCATTTTTAGGCTGTGTTATTGTGTCATTGTGAGAGACCAGAATTTACCAGAGTTAAGTTTTCATCCCTGCACCTCTATCCAACCATCCGCATTTCCAGTCACTCTCCAGTCCACCACGCATGAAACCAACCATCCACATTTCCAGTCGCTTTCCAGTCCACCACGCATCAAACCAACCATCCACATTTCCGGTCGCTCTCCAGTCCACCACGCATCAAACCAACCATCCACATTTCCAGTCACTCTCCAGTCCACCACTCACCAAACCAACCATCCACATTTCCAGTCACTCCCCAGTCCACCACTCACCAAACCAACCATCCACATTTCCAGTCACTCGCCAGTCCACCACTCACCAAACCAACCATCCACATTTCCAGTCACTCTCCAGTCCACCACTCACCAAACCAACCATCCACATTTC
>Ga0131853_10013852_pt1 | contig 14776 bp, 9 predicted proteins | sample TergutLab28metaG_FD_92764 | JGI IMG/M metagenome (GOLD analysis project Ga0131853, IMG submission 92764) | Labiotermes labralis P1 segment gut microbial communities from Petit-Saut dam, French Guiana - Lab288 P1 (version 2) (version 2) | ecosystem: Host-associated > Arthropoda: Insects >... | reverse complement strand
TAGCGGCTCCAGGTCTAGAAAACAGAGATTAACGGCTGTCGGGACCCGTTGCGCTGACCACGTGACACCCCTCTATCCGCAAAAGTTGGCACTAACTTCGCCGACCGGCGGCGGCCGCTCTGTTGGTAGAGTTCGCGTGCGGACTAAGGCCACGGAGTTTAGTTTTAATACATTCTCTCCCAGCCACTGATCAATGGGTAACCATACATCCATGGTGCAACTTATGCCAGTGTACACATTCAGTGTGTTAATTATTTACACACTAGGTAATTTAAAATTAGCTGCATACTTTTAAAATGTGGATCTTATTTTTTTAATTGATGAACATAAAATCGCTTTTTAGGTACTCTTTACAAAGTGCCGTGTGGCTACTGTATCTATTACATGGTGTCAGCGACTAAACTGTCTTTCATTTTCATTAAATTTGGTGCATGGAGTCATTTTTTCATAAAGCTATAAATTAAATTTTTCCCATGCTTAGGCATTTTCTATCTGATTTTGATAAAATTTGGAACATCTGTCCATGGTAAGTTACTGAGTGACAGTAAGTTTCACAAAGATCAGCACGATGATAGCTGTTCTTAGTGACATAGATGAATATAGATCCTTAATTTCCACATTTGTGAATTGCTTAAAAATCAACGCATTTTACATTTACATGCACAGTCCCCCTCACCCCATTCCTCACTTCTGTGAGGTTTGTCGACATTTCATAAGTGCTGTTATAGCTGTAACACCCTCCCCCTCCTGCATTTGATACAATTATTTAATTTCTTTGAGACTCCCACCTGTAGCTTGTTTCCACTCATACCAGCTCCACCTTATCAGGGGTAACAGTGAAAGTAGACAGCCTCTTTGATCATGGTAAGTTATTTATGACCACAGAAAAATAGACTAGTGAGGCTGAGAAGGATCTGCAGATAATGGGAATAAGAAATGGACATGCAGTGGCCAGAGGCTGGATTGGAGGATGGTTTTCTGGAAAAACAAATTCCACAATAGACTAATGCTTGAGGAGGAGGAGGAGGGGGGGGGGAGAATAAATTATTTGTGAGGTGTTTTGTGCTCAGCATTTCTTGTATAGTGTCACAGAAAATGGTCATAGATTTCAGATCCACCTAAGTTAATATCCACCATTCTAGCATGTGCACTGAATATCATACACACATTCCTGGAAATTTCCCATACATAACACTGCAAACAGCATGAGCAACCTTGGGCCCACAAGCCATATATTGCTGTCTGATATCTAATGTTCTCGCGTGCAGTTCAGTAAAAGTTCTCGGCAATAATTTTTACCCAAAGTGTGGATTCCAATTTTAATGCAACAGAAGAATTGGTTGGCAATGTCTGATACAAAAGAAGCACCCACCAGGTGGAGCCAGTCATAAATAGCTTGAGAAGTTCAGTGTAACCTGCACAAGCTGCATTGAATCGACAACACAACAGTGCTAGCTACATAGAAAGGCAAAATAGACTGTCAGCACTTATTATTCTCAGAAATAAATGTATCAGATTGAACCTCAGACAATGCATCACAACCTATGGCACATGCTCAAAAGGGTGCACATTCCTTATTAACAGAGATGTATTCATCCCACAATGTGCTCATTGAATGACCTGAGACATTTCAAAGGATCAGCAGTAAAAGAAGATTCTTCTTGGACTGCCCAATAATACAGAGTCAAATCCAAGAAGACTTGAATCTTAAGAAACACTGCTGATTAACTCTTTTCTTGCATACTACTCTCCACATTCTGCCTTAAAACCCAACATTTTTTGGACAGATTTCTGCAGCAGCAGCATACTGAGTGGTAAAGTTGAAGTATTCTGGTATGAAGTACTACAGTAAATTGTGTGTTGAAAATTATTAACTCCATGGAGCAGAATCCTTCCTATGAAGCCAGAAAGTCCTCAGCTAGTCGAGAAATTTCCAGCATTTTATAGAACAAAGGTTCATTACTACATTTCACAATCACCTGTTCCTGTCCTGAGCCAGATCAATTCAGACCATGACACCCCATGCTACTTCTTGAAGATCCTTTTTAATATTATCCACCCATCTTTACCTGTGTCTTCCTAGTGGTCTCTTACACTTAGGTCTCCCCACCAAAACCTTACACACACTTCTGTTGTTTCCCATATGTGCCACAGGCCCCATACATCTCATTCGTCTTGATTTCAATGAGGAATACAGATCATAATGCTTGTTATTCTCTACTTGCCTGTTACCTTGTCCCTCTTAGGTCCAAATATCTTCTTCAGCACCCTATTTTCAGACATCCTCAGCCTATGTTCATTTGTATTTTAGACTAAAATTAACGTGTTCACATTCAGTTTTCAGAATACTGTGTGTGTGTTACTATCTGGGGATCTCAAGTTTTTTTTAAAAACTCAAACAGCCCCTCAGCAAGATGTTAGGGAAACAATGACATAAAGAATAAAAACTTAAGAGGCTCCTCATGATGTGATGTTCCACACTCCTTTGCTATTTGATTCTTGTGCTGGGGCCAAATTTCCTGACATAGTGCAGGAAAATTACATTTTGAAGGGTTCTGAGAATGAAACATTTGGATAACTAGGTTTCTAGACTTAATTGTTTCAAAGTCAAACAAGCTAGGATGTGTTCACAGAGTGTAACACTTCTGGTGCATTTGCTCTGTTATTCTGCATACATATTAAATTTGTGAATACTTCCCAGAAGATCACAGAGCATTTTAACACTGTAAGAGTTCTCCATTTTGCACCAACAGATCTTTGGCTGATCATGCTGAATATACTGAAAGCGAGAAGATTTACAGTTGATGTCTCTTAAATGCTAATAGTCAACATTGACAATTGATCATGCTCAGTGCTTCATGCTCAACCATCTCTGAGCATGTACCATGTGGAAAACAGTCTGTCTCAAATGTAAGAGTTCAAGCATGTTGAGAGATTACAAACATGCAGTTTGGTTTATTATTTTTGTCTGACTTAAACCAAAATCAGAATGTTGACAGATTTTAGTAAAAATCTTGAAAACTGGCCCAGTGGGGCTGCTGTCATACATGTGAACAAGCAAGCATGATGAAGCTAGTAGCTGCTTTTTGCACCAGTGAATGAAAAGGCATCTGCCTACATGGATCTGACATAAAGCAATACTTCCAGTACCTGGACAACATGTCAGGTTTTTAAGTTGTAGGAAAGTGAATTACCTCACCAGAAATCGTACATTTCAGAAGATCTATTTGAATATAAAATTCCTACATTCATGGCTACTAGTGTCACTGCCATCTTAGAAGTTTATGTGGTTTCTGTGTTGGAATTATTGAGGGTATAGAAGTGAGGTGGCATGATCATATCAAAGGTCATGTAAATTTGTAGCTTCTTGCAGAAGTTATGGAGACTGAAAATAGAGAAGTTACCTGAAGCTTGTTTCCCTATGAACTGTAATTATTAGAGGCAAAGTCTCTAGTACCCCAAAACATAACACAGTTTTTAGGCTATATTCCATTATATATATATAAACTTTTTTGAGGTGACCATGTTTTGTGTCCATTTCAGTTGTTTTAAAGCAATCAACTCAGTCTCTACAAATCTGATATAAATATGTGCCATGTAGGTCACCCGAATGGAATTAGTAATGAAACTTAATTTCCTAATATGGCAGATGAGTGCACTTGAGAGGCAGGAGTGACACTAGTGCCACATACTTTTAGGGCCTGAAATGTTGCTAACAGACTTTAGAAAAATGTGTAACTTTCAAAGTATTATCTTTGATGAATGTAAAATAACAAAATGGTGGCCATCATGGTGTGTAGAGGGGCAAGTTTTATAGGTCTGATGGCAGTGCTGATGAACAGCAGTAGTCTTCTGGAATGCTTCACTGTGTCAAATGGTAAAAAGATCCCTGTGTTTATGAGCAGCATACTGCCCCCATCTTCAGGGTCTATGTACTTGTAACTTGATGCTTACAGACATGTAGACAGTGTAAAACTTTGAGAATGTATCCTAAATTTCAGCACATACAGAAGCTGTACTTACCAAATTACTATAACATCGGCAGTCATACCACTATATTATGAAACTGTATTACATTGACCACCACAACATAGCAAATTAAAAATTCAGAACTGGTTAAATAATGTGAGTTCTTTAGTTTTTATTTCTTGTATTGCAGTGGTCTAGGAAACATGTGTTAAGTTTTAAATTCCTCACAGTAATGAAGACAGTGGTAATATATGACAAACCATGTATCTGTGTGCAGGAAAACAGTAGGCTTTGTGTACTGCTTGCAACTCCTGGTTGTTTGGTAAGATCTTTCAATGCATACTTGTAACTTTTAACACAGTTTGTGTGTGTGGTTAACGTATGTATTTTGCTGGGATTACATTTTGCCAGTATTCTAAAGCAGCTATTTGTATGTAGCAAAAAAATTTACTTGAGTTTTTTATAATTAACATTAATTATAAGTATAGTTTCAAAATAAAGAAGATAAGAAAGGAAACATGAGTGATTCACAATATTCGTTACTTTTATTGGCTTCTTTGAAGTTACAAATATCCAGTTAATATAAATCAGAATGTCTGTATCCTACACTGTTGCTAATTTGCGTTGTTACACCATCTCAATTAAGGAAACTTTATTTTAAAGTTTGTAGCCTCTTCTAACTTAATTGACAGAATTTAGTGGAAGCCAAGATACAGCATACTGGAACTTTTTTCTTTCTGTACAGTATGTGCTAATTACATCTGCACTGTAAAATGAATACAAAACTCCCATAGTGCTGTTATCATTAAATTACATTTATGGCAGTATTTTGTGACTTGTAATCATATTATAAAGAGAAATTCTGTATGAAATAATTATTTTTTGAAATAAAGCTTATAATTTGTAAGAACACATTTGTTAAAATAAACGAATTAAGCTTTCAGAGTCCAGTGGTAACTATATATGCCACTTGCTGCAATACTAAGGAACCATTTTTCCCACGGTGTACTTCTGTATTTAGTAGGAATATCACAGTAAATACGATTTCCCTGAACAGCAGCATTAACTTTAAAAAAAAAAAGGATAAAATTATGAAATAAACAGAATTTTATGAAAAATAAAACAGATGAAGCAGCATTTTTAAAAATGCAGTAAATTGTCTTGTTTTATAAATATATAAAATTAATTTCCAGGGGTGATTTTTACATGCTTTGCATATGTGAATATAAGTCGTTCAAAGGTTAACCAGTATGTCTTACGTGGGTTACACATACTGTTTCCTAATACCATTTGATACCAGTATATTGCACATTAAACCAGGTATAAGAACACAGCACATAATACAAACCTGTGGTAACAGGCTGTCAAAACTTGCTGCATGACAAAATGTCATCTTATAATTAAGATGATGATGATGATGATGATGAACTGTAGGATTTGTGTACCATCCTTTCCTGCTTTATATCTTTTTATTTGCCTAATGTTTCCTATTACAAATATCTGGTGCTTGTGATGCAGTACTGCACCCTAGGTTAGGGCTGGCAAAACTGGCATGCAGCATTCACTGCTGTCCTAATTTTGTTTATTTTTCTGCCTGACCAGCATCTCTATACTGTACACAATGTATGTGTGTGTGTGTGTATATATATATATACACACACACACACACACACACACATATTTGACTACATTGAGACTTCTCATGAATTTACTGTTGCTACCAAATAACACACCAGTGAAACATTTTTACACAAATCGTGAGCAGTGCAAAGTGCTGACTGGATATTTATCATAAGAGAACTGGCCTGGCAGTGACTGGGTAATATGTGATACTGGACAGAATGTTTGGCAGTCTTCTTTTCAAACAGGAAGCAGCCTTCCAAATTTCATTCCTTACTGAATTCCTCAAGGAGGCCTTAAATTAGAAATGTAATTATACTATGCATTTATTACATCATTATAATATGCATTACTAATAATAATGTATAGATGACTCCAAGACCTTGCTCTTCAAAATTTCCATTGGCATGTGAAATTATTTCTTCAAAGTTTATGGACAATTTTGGCAAGCACCCCTCAAGGTTTGCCAGTCCTGCCCTAGGTCCTCTTCACTGAAGTTAAAGGCAAAGGTAGAGTCTCCCCCACAGCATAATGTGACAGCATGGGAAGTGACGGTATAAATGGTACAGATCCACTAACTTTTAGCCCTGGAAACAGTCTGGTTACACAATCTTGGAGGTGGGGGAGGGGAATGTGTGTTCAAGTAACAGACTTGGCCTGGTTAACTAACCAGCCTACTGAAGGCTAACTGCAGTGATGTTGTCTCATTGCTGCCTCTGCATTTGAACAGAATGACATAACTAGTCTGGCCTCACATACAGCCCTTTTGAACACACACAGTCTAACAGCGAATACAGCCTGTTGCTGCAAAGTACACAATACTATAATTTTGCCTGCTTTATGTGCATGTGAAAGCTGGTCTCACATGAGCAGAAGAAAGCAGGCTCTCAGCCTCCAGAAAAAGGTGCAACAGAAGGTATTTGGGACTAAGAGGAGACTGTAGTATGATGCTTGAGAAAACTGCATGCTGTTTGTGATTTGTACTCAATGCCAAATATTATTAGGGTGACTAATCAAGGAGGATGAGATGGGCAAGGAATGTGGCATGCTTAAGGAAGAGGAAAAATTCACACAGGGTTTTGGTGGGGAAACCTGATGGAAATAAACCACTTGGAAAACCTATGTTTAGGTGCAAAGATAATATGAAAATGGATTTTAAAGAAAAAACAGGGGATTATGGGGACTGGATTCATCTGGCTTCAGACAGGGACAAGCGTTGGCTCTTCTGAACTCAGTATTACACCATAAGGTTCCACCAAAAGTGAGAAATTTCTTGACTTGTTCCATGGAGGTAAACAGCTCAAAATGCATGAAAAGTATGGCAGTAATCTTTTTGTGCTGTCAAATACATAATAATAAATATTCACTTGGACTACATAAAATATTTGATAGTTCTATCAGTCATCATCAGAGCAGGGTAATGTCACCTGTCTACCAGTCTATACCGTGTACTGAGCACAGGGACATGTGAAGAAACTAGGGTCTATACCACATACAGACAGTTGATGCTGATATTTATACTGTTCAGGATAGCAAATATACAAGCCCAAAAATCAATTTAATTTTTACACACATACTGAGATGGGCAGTACTGTATTTAACTTCAGTGTCGGATAAATGTACAGTAACTCTTAAACCCTTATATTATGAGGGTGATGCATACGGTAATATGTCTACTGTGGTCACCAGCAGTGTAGCCTCCAGGCTACTAACTCCACAATCTATTCTTTATATTTCAAAATTACAGCAACAGATGGGACAGGAATCTTACTGTCATACCTTAAAGGATTGCCAATAAATAACTTAAGTTTTGCTACATGAATATAAATATGACAAACCCTACAACAAACTGCCGTCACTATAATGTTAGTGTGGCTTAGATGGTCACTATGGGCAAAACAGAAAGCCAACAAATGAATTACAGTAAAACACCAGTCCAAACTAGAATTCATAAATGTAATAATAAATAAAATATGAGCTAAGTAACTTCACTGTCTGAATGAAGTTTCAGCTGGGAACACTTCATGTAAACATTACATGTGGACAAGCAATAATGAGGTTTGCCATATTCTGATTTATAATTTGACAGTCCTTTGGTATGCATGACATGGAAAATGTCAGTAAAGTTCACAGCATAGATCACAGTTCCTACAATTTTCTTTCAAATGAGGTGTAGACAGTTTATTACAGTAGAATATTGTAGCAGCAATTTCCTGAAATATCACAACAGACAGAACATGTCACTGTCATATTAGTATTCTACAAAGTGATCAGTAACAATCAAAGTTGTCCTTCTATTATTCTGCTTTCTCATCAACCTTGTCTAAAATGGTTAAAAATATTGCAATAAAAAGTATTCCTATGTGTAATTAAATTTTAAAATTAGTTAACGCTTAATTTAAAATTTAAATCAGTTCCCAAAAAATTGGGATATTAAAAATACACATTTGTTTTAAGTGCAAAAGAGAAGTGTTGATGGAAGAGATGGAGATTTTCAAATTAAACTTAATAATTTTACAATTACACAGAAATACTCCTTCATTCCTTATCTCTCTCACCTTCAGCTGCATAGACATATCAGTAACGTCACAATATGTTTCTGATGGTGTCACAGCTAGTAACAGGTTAGACAATTTAATAACACAACACAACCATTTCAGGGTACAGTTGTCAAAATTTTGCATAACAGTACCTTGGAATGATATAAACAGAGCAATACCATACAATGGCAACAGACAAACAGAAAGGAGCAAGTCCAATAGACTTCATAGTTTATTTCTCTGCCACATATTCTGTTTGTAGGCAGCAGGCACAATACATCTCTTTTTCAAGTTTCTGTCCAGAATGGTACATAAGCTTTTTTTTCCATTGAAGTGCTGTACAATATATACAAAATTCACATAAAAACTAATGTAAAATTGTATACATTTATCGTGATAATGTTACTTCACCATGCAATGTCAACAAGAGCTGTGCAACACACAGCGCACACTGTGAGTTTCACAGCGTCAGTTTCCTTTTGTTTCTTTGAAACTTAGAAGCTCAGAGAACCCAAGGCACCAATAATCCGTGAAACATTCATTCATACAAGAGACATCTAAACTGTGTTTAAAGAGAGAGCTGAGCATAAGTATTAGTAGATTCTCCAACAATTTATGCAAAACTTCATGCACTCTAAATTACAAATCAATATCCCCACAATGAATAATTTCAGTTCATGATTTATCTGCACAATGTTGCTTGTTTCAGGACAGTCTGCACAGGTGGTACTTGTAATGGTGCATTATTCTGTCATTAAGTCATAATGCAACAAATGATGCTTGAAGAAACTGCTACAGCTGCAGGGTTTGTATGAGTCAAACAGTCTATCCAGATCGCTCATTTCAACAGTAGGAGGTTTATGGTTTATTTGTTTAACTCAATAATTATGCGATCAGCTGAGAGGATAAAACTAAATTATGACAGATACAAACACATGCATGGGTTGTACTGTATGTGATCACCCGAATGTGAAATGTCTTAATAATGACAGCTCATTGCCCCTGAAGTCATAACAAAATATTTGAATTTGATACAGATAATGACAGCAGATGAACATTTTATGTGTTCATTATTACACCCAGATGGAACCTCATAAAATATGTTGGACCAGGTCAGAAAAGCTGGTCTTTATATAGAGTGTCACAAGAGGGAACTTCTTTATGATAAAAATCTACAGACACTAAAACTGTTTCAATAATACACATTCCCAGTGAGAAGGGTGAAGTCTACAGAATGAATTAAACATCTGGCAGTGTTTTAAGGCCCTTGTAAGCAAGAAAATTAATAACACAAACTTATACACCCTATTTTCATCATCCCATTAAAGATGCAAAGTCATGTCAATAAACGTGGTGAACTCATCATCATAATAACCAAGGCTACTATGTCCATTATCCCATTAAACAACTAACATTATGGCTGATTTAATCTTTATAAATGTACTAATGTTGATGACTACAGGCAAAATAAGCCAAAGCCCCAAACTTGCACACTCCAACAGCCATAGTCTTTCTTCACTTGGTTTTACACATCTTGGAAGTATTTTATAGTAATTACACCTTGAATATCAGTCACATCATATTTGGTGTGACAAAAACCAGAAGTGACACTCAGAATGTCTTTTACTCACCACTTCATTACACTGTTGATGGCTCTCTTCATCTGACTACTCTGGTCCTAGGTACCAAGACTGGTGACTTGATCTTCTTCTCTGTCTGCATGAGATACTGAACTATTCTGGGGATCTGCACTAACTTTATTTTGAGATCATCTGGAAGCACATCCTTTTCACCATACTGCAAAATTTGTCCTTCTGGCCTCTGAAATTTAACTTCCCCACTAGTAGAATATATGGTGACAACAGAGCCATCATCGTGATGAACCTGCATCTCTCCTGAGGGAAGCTACAACAAAATAGTGAACAAAATGCACATACTATAGTGACTGGGACACACACACACACACACACACACACACACTCTCTCTCTCTCTCTCTCTAGGTGCACTATCATCTCATATTGATTTTGTATGACTGAACAGTGCACTTGGCCTATGTATTAACAATGTATGAGTGAAATGCACCCAGGTTTATAAGTTCTGCATTTTTTTTAGTGTAAGCTGTAAATGCATGAAAGCACAGTCCCATAATTTTAAATGACCCCATTCACTAGTCAATTCCTGCTGGGTCACCTAGGCAATATACTAGACCCCACTCACTGGCTTATGATTCTCCAGCGACTCATCTGCAGTTGCTACACAAATTTCTGTAAGAGTCATCATTCAGTACAGTTGCTACAAGGAGCATCATTGTAAATTCATATAATTGATGCACACGTTCAAAGCAGGAAAACAATTTACGAACATAAGGAAAGGTTTCAAGCGACAGGTTCAGTTATCTTCAGTCATGTTCTGTTCTCTTTTGAATACACATGATGATTGGGCTATGCAGGTCTTGGTTTGGCTCCGCATGCTCCGGTTCAGGGCAGTCAGGTTTGATGCAGTCTAGGTCCATGCTTCATACGTCAGTTTTAGTCAACCTTATATATTTCAGCACCAAATTTGAGGAGAAAACCTCATCTTGCATTTCAATAAGGGTGGTATAATTTTACACAGCAGATTAAGGTTAGGAAAATGATGACTAAATAACAATGTGGGATAGATTATGAGAGAAAAAGTGCAATATTGATTCCTTTCTGTGAAATAAAAAAAAATCTGGACAACTAAACACAAGCTTACATAATGTCATTATCATCATTAAACAAATATTTGTGGCTCAGAGTTCGATATTTATTTTCTTCACAATTTCTTATTTAAAAAACAGGCAAATAAATTATACAAAGGAACACATTACGTGGGTAAGTATGGCAACTGAGTGGAGTTTCCCATATGTATGTTTATACAATCAAGCCACTGAAAAACAGGAACCCCTTGCCCAGGGGAGTTTTTCCAGGCACAGCTCCGACTACTGGGAGTTGAAATAAATTCAATATATGGGAAAAATTTAAATACACACAGATAAACACTGTCTAAGAAGCTGGAAGCATCAGCCACCTAAGAACAGCGTAAAAGTTGAACCTTGACAAACGTAAGTATTTTAAGTGATCAAGGTGCCACAAGCATCCGTGGTCAGGTAAAATTCTTTCACATAAGAAGTTCATGCAATACAGTTTGCTCAACATGCCATGACCACTCCCCTTAACTTGAAAGAAGGCATCATGAAGTGCTAGAATGAACATATAATGAATACAATCATATACATCAGCACTATTTATTCATTAAAACATAGGTTTCATGTTTTGACCCAACATTAGGTCATCCTCAGGCATGCAGCAGACTAAGTCATTGGTGCTGTGTGTATATTGGGATCCCAATATGTTTGACAGTCATAAGAATATATAAAATCTGGTAAGTATCTATTTTTGGCTGGATAAAGTGCATAGCTTACATTTATGATTAAAATGTTTAAAACATGGGTTGGTATTTACAATTGCAACAATGTTGCAAAACATGGTTTGGTATTTACAATTGCAGCATTGTTGCAAAACATGGTTTGGTATTTACAATTGCAGCATGGTTGCAAAACATGGTTTGGTATTTACAATTGCAGCATTGTTGCAAAACATGGTTTGGTATTTACAATTGCAGCATTGTTGCAAAACATGGTTTGGTATTTACAATTGCAGCATTGTTGCAAAACATGGTTTGGTATTTACAAACGCAACATTGTTGCAATTGTAAATACCAACCCATGTTTTAAACATTTTAATCATAAATGTAAGCTACGCACTTTATCCAGCCAAAAATAGCTACTTACCAGATTTTATGTATTCTTATGACTGTCAAACATATTGGGATCCCAATATACACACAGGACCTATGACTTGTCTGCCGCAGGCCTGAGGATGACCTAATGTTGGGTCAAAACATGAAGCCTATGTTTTAATAAATAAATAGTGCTGACATATATGATTGTATTCATTATATGTTCACTCCCCTTAACCACAAGCTGGACAGGAACACCATATGTGACTTGCAGTTTGCATGGCAGCATTGATAATACTGTGACCTTCTGAGTTGTGGCACTATAATATGATCTGACAGGTTGGTACCACTGTGGAGAAACATACTGCCTCCTTTTTCAGGGTTCACTTGAAGATGAAGACAGTATGTACTGAAACCACAGTACCAACCTGTCACACAACAAAATGAAAAAATGGAAATGGTTAAACACGACTTCAATATTGTAAGTGCTGAAAACTTCAATAAATGTGTAAAAAATCAAGATGTCTCCTTCCTTGAAATCTTTCCATCTATAGAGTTAAAAGAATTAGGAAATATGAATAGGATGTGTCCACAACTACCCAAAAATTATCAGACACAACCCCAAAGTTTCAATGTTCGATCATTTATAATACAAACAAAACACATGGTTCGTAAAATATCTGGGTATATGCTTATGTTCTATCTCTGTACCATACTTAATACACTCTGCTACAAGCCTTTATTCTTTCTTTCACACAGGAACTTAAGTGTAATATATGGCTGTGTGGGTTCGGAACTGCTTGTGGAGTCACTGTGATATGACAGATAGTTTTGAAATCGGTCACAGGATGATGATGCAACTTGGGTGTATGAACATCTACACAACTTACTTGTACTGCTGTGCCTATTCCTGGCACAACAACTCTCCTTTCTTTTGGTGATGGAAGGACAGATGCAGATGGGGAAGTACCTCTACTGGCAGGACTTATGTTCTGTCTATGCTGCACTGAACTTCCACAGTGCTTGGTCGGAATGGTGCTCATTAATGACGCATCATATGAGCACATCTGAAATGAGAAATATTACACAATTTTCCTTGTTTACAATGTTGAAACAAATTTATATATGACTGACTTTTTTTTTTGGAGTGTGAGAGTGTGTGTGTGTGAATTATGATGAAGAACAAACTTTACTCTATCACAAAAAAACACAAAACAACAGTTCCAAAGGAAAATTAAAATGTATTATAAAGAAAAAAAATTAATACACAAAATGTAAGGGATGAAGAAGCCTTACCTCTGGCATATGTGACACATGTTTTTCAGGTTTAATGTTGAGTACATTTTCTTTCCCTCCAAAAACAGATGGTCGCTTTCCCACAATTATTGGAAAGCAGTTTGCTCCTTTGGCAGCAGTCTCTTTAGCTATTCGTGCCAAATTTTCCTCCAATAGCAAGCAATGACGGTAACACTGTAATTTAAAATAAAGCGTTACTACACAAGGTGTATTCTTACAGCACACTAAGCTGACCACAAAGTGGTGTGTGGGAACCAAATGATTCAGTAGCTGGTGAATGAATTCAAAGATATCCACTGAATTGGTATGCATAGTCGTCTATTTTCGCTGCACTGTGAAGAATGCAGTCTTCTCAGATGTGATGCTATGTGGTCTGCGATATTAGACACCAAAATTTCAGGGAAATATCCCCCAGATAATAATACCTATCTACCAAACTGCATTCCATCACATCCCAGTTCACGGCAATCTTCACAGTCACTGCCATGACAATCTCAAATCTCACATTTCCAATTCTGATCATGTACGTTATTTAAAATAATTTTCAAAGCACATGAAAAAAATAAGTAGAAAAATGGGCAGACTCAAAATAAAGATGGTGGGAAAATATCATCAAACACCTGAATATTCACTTAAGTTGTGTGCCTGTCATTTATATGGGATGAATTTTAGGAGCACGTAATGGTTGCTGAATGCCCACAGTGGCATTAATACATGCTTCAAAGTTCTATCTTAATCAAAATTAAAAATAATTAATTAACACTAAGCAAATAAAACAGACTTATTTTCAGCAGTTGACCCAGAATGAAGACTTTCTTTCGTTTTTACACAGATTATCAGTCGACCTATGCACTTTGGAGATGCATGCAGAAATTCATACAGGTCAGATGTACATTTGTTACTTTTGACCAATTTCAGTCTAAGTGGCTTCATAACTTTCCGTACAGTTCTCCCAAATTAAATTTCCTAAAAATCATTTCAGTGGTTCTGATATGTGTGCTTGTGGACACACGAACAGAGCAGATTTAATATGTGCTCTGCAGGCATATGAACACACTTACAAGGAATAATGTGGAATATTTTATGATGACACAAGTAAACACAATGCAACAAAGTAAGTTGTCAGCAGTTAAAAAAAACAGAGATTTAGATGCACTTGGGCAGTGACAAAAACAGTGGAACAATTATGTATATGCTGAAGAAACCTAATTTGTAAGAGATTAACTTTCTCCCCAAGGTAGTACAGGATCTTCATTTTCTGAGATTCAGTTTCAAGATGCTTTAATCAGGCCTTGTGAGATTCAAAACATAACTTCATTATTAAGTTACACTTAAGCAACATTGGTAATATGGGAGGTGGAAGTACATATTAGTCTGGGTTAAGTGAAACAGTTTAATTTTACTTCACGTTAACAGAAACCTATATAAAAATTCAACGTCAAATCAGAGCCTGTGGTTCAGCCTACACTCGGATACCACATCACCAACAGACAATCCCGCTACATAACACCAGCATGCCTCAAGTCAGCCTACACAACACAACAAGTACTCGCTAGCTCCTGAAGATGGATGTATTAACGTCTGAAAC
>Ga0131853_10013851_pt1 | contig 14776 bp, 6 predicted proteins | sample TergutLab28metaG_FD_92764 | JGI IMG/M metagenome (GOLD analysis project Ga0131853, IMG submission 92764) | Labiotermes labralis P1 segment gut microbial communities from Petit-Saut dam, French Guiana - Lab288 P1 (version 2) (version 2) | ecosystem: Host-associated > Arthropoda: Insects >... | reverse complement strand
GGCGAGTCTCTCGCTAGAGGCCCCAAACTATTGTCTATGTATACAGTCGAACAGCGCGGGTTTCTCGTTCGTAAATACTGGCAAACAGGTTCATTTAAAGCATGCCAGACGGCATTTCGAACGAAATTTGGTGAAAGACGTGCACCATCGAAATTTTGCATCCAGAAATTGGTTGAAAAGTTAGAAACAAGGGGAAGCCGATCTAACGCCTGCCGACTTCTTTCTTTGGGGCCTATGGAAGGGGCAAAGTGTACAAAAATACACCCCGCACAATCGAACAACTCAAAGACGCTATTCGCCAAGAGATTCAAGCCGTCAACGTCGGCACTGTGGGAAAAGTACTCCAGAATTTGGAGACACGCATTCAAGTGTGCTTGGATGTGCAAGGAGACCAGTTTCAGCATCGATTATGAGCAGGTCCTGTTTTGCATCATTCCCGGTATGTGTATATAAATTTTCAAGTCATTATCTCAATAACGTAATTTTTTATAGACAATAGTTTGGGGTCTCTAGCGAGAGACTCTCCCTGTACAATGCCATTATGGCGTCATTTGGCAGTCGTTGTCAATACTAGTTATAGACATGGCAAACACATTAAAAGATAGCAGCACTAGACGGCAGTGAAAGGTACCGATGATTTGGTCGGTATTACAGTTTTGACCTTTATCGATAAGAGTTACGCAATGTGTGAAATCAAGGTGTTGTGGTAGGGCGAGCTGTAAGGTGTAGTTGTGGATCACTAAGTTAACGATGGCATTCGTAGCTGGCGAGTGTATTTCCTGTACAGCTTCGGCGGTGATCGTACTGGTTGGCTGATAACGTGGAAATTGTAATCTTTATGTGCGTCATCCCCGTTGTGTGATATACAATTAGTATGGCAATATATGTGCGTGGCACTTATCGTCAAACACAACTATTTTATTGGTTGATTATTGTAAGGTTTACAACACCCATTACCAATAAGTAGCATGTAGTATAGCCTACTCTAGGTCGTGATACAACCTGATGATGGCCCAGGAATAGGGCCGAAACATGTTGTTGTTAGCCTTACAATAATTAACCAATAAAATAGTTGTGTTTGACGGTAAGTGCCACGCACATATATTGCCATACTAAGTGGAAATTGTAATTTCGTCTGTTTGTAATATGTAAGGTAACGCTGATAGTTGCGCGCTTTGAAATTTTACGTAGCGGCATTGGTGAATATTAAAAAGTCTTCTGGGATGTTACACCGCATTTATCGACGTTTCGGGACATGCTGTGGCCTGTATGTTTTTCAGAATCAGTTAATGTAAGAGGAGTGGTGTGCTTTGACTACCTGGCCCTGCGTGTTGACGCACTGCACTCCTCCTAAACGTCTGTAACGTTTGACCAGTTTAGACGGCGTAACAACTCAGAAGAATTGTATCTTCGAGTTTGTGGTTTCTTAAACGACGGGTGAGTTTAGAGGCAGTTGGTGTGAATTGGCATGCGTGTAAATTCAGCGTCTTCTGAGGTCTTGTTTCGTGCAGTTTGATATATATATATATATATATACAGACGTTTCGGGGAAACCTGTTGTCTACGCCCGCAGCGAGATTTTGTGAAGCGACAGCGTGATATGCCAGGGGACTGGGCCTGTAATAAGTCTTGCCGCGAAGACCGCAAATCCCATTCAGGAAATTCTTCGCTGTGGGTAGGGATTCTGTCCTTCCGTATAGCTGATCATTTACTGCTGTAGCTAATTCTTCCGCCAAGATAATTTGCAGCTATACAGCACTTGAGACTTGTTTTAGACAGCACAATGAGCTTAGAATTTTCCAAAGTTGTTGTAGTCATAGTAGTAGTAGTAGTAGTAGTAGTAGTAGTAGTAGTAGTAGTAGTTGTTGTTGTTGTTGTTGTTGTTGTAATTGAGCTGAATTGTGAGAAGAAGCTGATAGAAAGAGTCACAAGGGTTCGTGTGTGCTTTGCCCCACCCCCACCCCCCGCCCCCCGCCTCCGCCGCTTCGCAATACGACCTGATGAAACTCCTTTCATCTCTTTGAGTAAATAAGCCTGTAGAAGGGTTGTAGAAAAGGTTTACTGTATCACCTTAGCTTAATCTAGCTAATGAAGCACTATACAATCCTGTAATGAGGATCTGGAAGCAAGAGAAGGCATACCGTGCAGTTCAAGCACATCAGAATCTCATTACTTCAGTTGCTCTTGCAGCTTATTAGGCGGGGCATAGCAGCGTCTTAGCACTGAGCGCGCTCTTACATCTCAGCAGGACACGTACAAGACGAGTTGTGACGTAAGTGTACGAAACACTCATGTAATGCGTTCAGTACACAGGATTAAGAGTTTGCATTTGAGCCCGCTTCATAGCTGCGTTGCTGCATAGCGACGGATAACGCCGGTAGTTCTGCAGGACGCAGTCCCGCGAGTACTCGCGTTAGTGCGGGTTTGCACGCAGTAGAGCGGACGACATCTGTTGCTGCATAGCAGCCGATGATGCGTCCAATCTGAAGCTCTCAGTTCCGGTTAAAAATAATTCTCTCTATTTGTATATATGTATTATACATACATATGTAAGTACGTGCATATACATAATATTGTCGCGGTCTTTGTGAGGTGTCGGTGGCCTGCATGAGTGTGTTGTCGGGCCGGATCAAGACCGCGGGCCTGTGTGGGTGTGTTGTCGGGCCGGATCAAGACCGCGGGCCTGTGTGGGTGCGTTGTCGGGCCGGATCAAGACCGCGGGCCTGCATGAGTGTGTTGTCGGGCCGGATCAAGACCGCGGGCCTGTATGAGTGTGTTGTCGGGCCGGATCAAGACCGCGGGCCTGTGTGGGTGTGTTATCGGGCCGTATCAAGACCGCGGGCCTGCATGAGTGTGTTGTCGGGCCGAATCAAGACCGCAAGCTTGTTGTGTTGCCGGGTTAGACCAAGACCGCGGGCCTGTTTGACTGTGTTGTCGGGCTAGATAAAGAACTCGGGCCTGTTTGAGTGTGTTGTCGGGCTATATCAAGACCCCGGACTGAATTCTGACTACCCTCGTCCTGCTACTGCTAGCATTACAACAATATTGAGGCTGAATGTTCAGGGCCATGAGACTGCGTTTGTTGTAGTAGGCATTTGATCGCTTCGTATCAATTACGGCTGCGTCCATATGCATACTTTAAAGTAATACGGATGAAAGGTTAAATGTTTACAGGAGGTAAATTTCCATTCAGCTCCTATAAATATCACCACAGCTTCGTCCCAGTTCCCGTAATTCAATATATGTGCTTCTTGTGGTAGACACTTCAAGGGATCTGCTTGCTGTACTGTGTTCTAGGTGGGATCTGAACGAACAGGAAATGATGTGGGATAAAGGCCAAAATAAAGTTTACTCTATAGCATTTCATGAAGGCATTGACGGGGGGAGTAGATGTATAGCTCTACTGTTTCTTTAACCTCGGCGTTAGATGGGGTGGGTGGTCAACGCCACGCACCGGCCGCTTTACCCCCGGGAAAATGACCCGATACCCATTGTATAGGAGGCTGGGTATGGACGGGTGCGGAAAATCTCGCTCCCACCGGGATTCGATCCCTGGCCCGTCCAGCCCGTAGCGAGTCCTGGGCCTCGAAGTTTCGTAAGAATACCATGTATTCAGCTTTAAAGTAGAATATCTTGTATGCTGAAGACGGAAGTAGTATGTATCTCCGAAACGTTAGTACTTAACAGTCTAGGTAGTGAAAGGTAAAGCAGTCCCAATACAGGCCTGGAGTAGCCCAGAGGGTTCCAGGAAGTTAAGGTTCCCATATTACATGACAATAGCCCAGGATGGCGGTAAGATTGTCAGCTTTACGCACCGGCCACCTTTACCCCCAGGAAATGCTCCTGGTACTCATTTCTGTTAAAGGCTGAGTCGACCCCATGGCCAGAGTGCGATCGGAAGGATTTTATGCCAATGAAAAAATCCACTGACACCAGCTGGGATCGAACCAGCGACCTTCCGATTAACAGTCTAGGTAGTATCAATCCAAAAGAACTGAGTATGGCAGCTTTGGCAAAGGCAACTATGGGAGTTCTGGCAAACTGACGCGCACTCCTGACAGTGCGGTTGGAAGTGATATCACGACAAGTATGTCGCTGTCTACCAGATCCGAGAAGAAGGCAGTGTTGACACTTGTTCAGAAAGTACTGTATCTGCGTCAGCAGCTGCGTGATGCAGGACCTTTTATTGACTACACAGACATTCCCCGCCAGAAATAAATTCAGTGTCTGCCTCTCAGTTCACAAACGTAAAGAAATCCAATAATCTGCTTCATAACGACGATATTTTTGTAGATTGTTTCCATAAATCGGTAACAGTGAGGAAGTGGAAGGGCGATTTAATTTGGCGTTTGTGCGAGTACCTAAATATACTCTGATTGAAAGGTACTTGTAACCTAATAGGCTATAGTTAGGAGAAATACTTCATTACTTGCAAGGCACATCGGATGGTATGCTGGGTGGGTGGCTTGAGATGACGTCAGTTGAATACAGCAGTGAATAAACGGCAACTTTCTTCCTTCTGCCCTTTGAATCAGGGGCGTACCGGGGGGGGGGTGGGTTTGGGGTGTTCAACCCCCCCCCCCCCCCCCCGAAGTTCCGAAGGCCCTCCAAAATCGTGCCAAAATCAATCCGATTGTGAAAACTGTTAAAATTGCTGAATTTAGGACGCCAACACCCCAAGATGTTAGGGAAAAAAAGCAGTAAAATTCTAAAACTACCGCCGATGCGCAATTGTTTTACATTAGCAATGACAAATAAATTGGTTGTCATCATAGATAATATTAAAGTACCAAAAATTAAGGAAATTTTACTATATGAAATGAAATTTATTGTACCAAATTACAGCTGCCTCCAGAACCTCTTGACTAGGTGGCTACCGCCCCCAGATCCCCGTTCTCTCTGTCCTCTGTCCTCAACTAAATTTGTTGCACCCCCCCCCCCCCCCCACCCCAAAATACTCTTTTCCCCCCTTTTTTCCTCTTTCAAAATTTTTTTTTTTTTGTTTTTGTTTAACGTTCCCCCTTCCCCCCCTCCCCTGTCCTCAAAATAATTTTGTTCCCCCCCCCCCCCCCCCGTGAACAGAATTCCTGGGTACGCCTCTGGTTACGTCATGTAACATTTGTATTGCTGTGGCTGTGGTAAAGCTGCCCCTTTACAGGCCTGGACAGCCTCTTTGGGTTCCAGGATTTCGATGCCACCAAAATATCCAGACAATCGACACATGAAGGATATCAGCCCTCCTGTACACCCCTCTCCCACACAGGAGATACTCGCGGCATTCATTCTCGAGAGAGGCTGAGTCGACCCCAGGGCCATAGTGCAGCCGGAAAGATTAAGCCAATGAAAAATCCCATTAAAATCAATCGGGAATCGAACTTGCTATCGTATATATGGTTGTATATTTTATATATGGTTGTACATGGTATATATGGTTTTATTTTTATTGTGTATATGGTTATATGTTTTGTATGCTTCTATTTAATTTTGTAAATTATGTATTCTTATCGGGGACCGCAGTAGCACAGTGGTTAAGGTGCTGGGCTACAAATCGGAAGGTCGCTGGTTCGATCGCAGGTGGTGTGAGTGGATTTTTCATTGACATAAAATCCTTCCGATCGCACTATGGCCCTTGGGTCGACTCAGTCTCTAACAGAAATGAGTACCAGGAGCATTTCCTTGGTGTAAAAGCGGCCGGTGCGTAAGGCTGACAACCTACCACCGTCCTGTGTCGTTGTCATGAAATCTGGGAACCTTAACTTCCTGGAACCCTCTGGGCCTGTCCAGGCCTGCAATGTGATTGCTTTACCTATGTATTCTTATCATTATGTTTATGTATTCTTATTGTTGTGTATGTTCCGTCCTAGGTATTGTGTTTAATTGTGTTGTTCTATGTATTGTTTGTGTGTAAACATGTACTGTACTACTGTCACCAAGTGTCAACTCAATTGCAGTTAAGAAATATATCGTATCATATCACATCACATCATATATCGTATCGTATCACATCATATCATATCTTCCGGCTTGTAGCCTGGTGCCTCCAAACTAAAGATGGAGCTAAGAAAAATAGGACCTGGAGCTGTAAATGATTGCATTTGCGAGGAATGGGATATGGTCCAGGGGAAGGGAGTAATAATAATCATATTTATTGACTACAATTGGGTTGGCACCCGGTGGCAGTGGTTATTTTACATGTATACAAAACATGAAATCGGTTAGTACTGTGGGAGTCTGTGAACCTTTTGGCTGCGATAAAAGGCTGTAACTTTCTGGACTAGCTGAATCATTATTAGTCTCCCAAGAAGGACTTTGCTGCGGGGAGTTAGTAAGTACTCTCGTTTCCTGATCCTTATAGCTACATGAAAGTGAGGTGCGAACTGGTTTTAACAGGGCCAACACAGGGGCCAGGGACGGACCATTGTGAAGACAGTCGTGTTGAAAATTAGGGACCTTACGTGCTGCTCCGTATCCTGTGGATCTTATGACCCAAGCGTTCGGACACTGTGGTGCAGGGTGCTGTAATGTGACTTCGTTTCACTTCGAATGTCAAGTCTGCGATATTCCGTGAAGTCCATTGAGCGGGGTAGTGTGTCGCAGGAGACACTGTTTTGTGTGGGATTGGTGGATATGATGAGACACAGTTGGTGTCTGGAGCCATTAGCGTCGATTAGTTTACTGCACTTGAAACTTCGTCATATTAGAACTTTTGTTGTTCGTGCCACGTACTGGTAATTTAATAGCGGGAAATTTGGCACCTGCCAGGAGATCACACAAACTTTGTAAGTGGAAACTCATTGGTATATTTCTACAATCAGTGTTGCTGCCTAGAGTGGTTTACCGCATCTGTCTGAAATTTGAGGTTAGCACAACGGTGACTGCGAATATGTTGTCTTCAGGAATGTGACGCCGTGTAGTTTCGTCGATAAGTATTACAGAGATCAATATTCCGACACTCCACCAACTTCCTAGACCTCAGTATCGAACACACTCTTCCAACTATAAGACTGCTTATACCATTAGTACATACAGTAATCAGTCGGTATAGGGACTTGCTACGTGCTGAACGGTCCGGGGATCGAATCCCGGTGGGGACGAGATTTTTCGCACCCGTCTAGTCCGGTCCTGGGGCCCACCCAGCCTCCTATACAATGGGTATCAGGTCTTTTTCGGGGGTAAAGCGGCCGGAGCGTGGCGTTTATCACCCAACCCATGTAACGCCAAGGTTGAAGAAAGAGTATAGCTTTAACTCTACTTCCCTTATGGGCCTTCGGGGCCTGTTCTAAGGTGAACTTTACCTTTACCATTACGTACAAAAGTATTCTAATCGCAATTGAAAATCACATCCCGAAACAATGTACTGCATTTCTTTAAAAACGTTCAACGTAACATCTTACCGCTTTATGTGCTCATTTTTACGGTTATATTTATCTTTTTATCGAAAGATTTAACAGTTGTGTTTCATGTTTATATCGGCGTATCGAACGTTCAAATATTTTATACCAAGAGAGCATATATAAGCCTTTTATTGTAATGTCATCATGTAAACAAATTATACCGTACCTGTACGTACAGCCGTTTAACTGGAGATGATCACTCGGTTTAGAAACGTAGAAGACATCCTAAAAATTATATTATTATTATTATTATTTTAATTTAATAATATTAGTTTAACAAAGTTACATTTTGTTGATTTATATTATACGAGTGTGGGCCCGGTAGCTCAGTCGGTATAGCGACTGAACTACCGGGCTGGAAGGTCCGGGATCGAATCCCGGTGGGGGGGCGAGATTTTCCGCCCGTCCAGACCGGCCCTGGGGCCCACCCGGCCTCCTGTAAAATGGGTACCGGGTCTTTCCCCGTGGGTAAAGTGCGGCCGGGGCTTGCTGCTGACCACTCACCCCCCTTCTAGTGCCGCGGTCATGGAAGAGTAGAGCTATAACTCTACCCACCCTCTGGGCCACACCGGGCCTGTAACGGGATCACTTTACCTTTACCTTTATATTGAACGATTATATTACAATGCACGGTGCAAAAAAATGTATTACTGAAGACTATATCAGGCCCAAAAATACAAAGATTGGTCGAATATTGATTTTAGAGGGAGTAACTCGATTGTGTTCTGAGAGTCATACGAAACTTACGGACAGTTTCTAAGAAGTAGAATTTGGTTACTGTCCGATAGCTGTAAAGCAAGCGGTACCTCTAGTTACCAGCGCCGTGTGAATGTTTACCGTTACGTATGCCTCCGTGAGGTTGGTATCATCACTGAGTACACAAGAAGTGGTTGCGGTCAGCAGTTCTTCAAGTGTGCCTGGTTCCGACTGGTGGGCTTCGTCCTGGCTTCAACCCCACAGAAACAAATCACGCAATTCGTCGTTTTGGGCTTCCGCTTCGATGTAAATGAGTTCATGTAACTCCCGAGCCTTTACGCAGCGTTCATTGATAGTTACCGACGTTTTGGGACAACCTGTCGAGCCCGATAGGTTGTCCCAAAACGCTGGTACTTACTAACTACAAAGCAACTCTGCGTAGCGTCCCAGAAGAGCGGAGATCTAAATAATGTGGTTATGTAAGATCGGAAATTCGCGGTGGGTCGTTATGTTTGTTCTTCCGACGCCCAGTCCACCGACCAGGAAAATGGTTGTCAACCCGCTGGCGGACAGGAAGTAGCAAGTAATGTGGTGCACCATCCTGCTTGTAGTGCAGTTCGTTATGATTGTCACACCAAGAAACACAGCAGTACGAAACTGTCAAGTTCCCTTTTGGACACGCACCAGTTGAGTTAATGTGTTCGATATGTCCCATATCTTTGCAATGAAGGAGTATGTGAATTTACATAACAAATGCACATGCATACAATATATTTTGTCACATTGTTAATCACCAACGTGTTTCAACCGCTATTATCGCCATCATCATGAGGGTAACTTTGGAAGAGTACGAAGGACACAATAAACTGTCAAACTGTACAAATGGTTCCACTCAGCGCTATAACAGATGTCTCAGACTCTCCACACGATCCCCCTTGTGATGCACACGTGTACGGATTATACAGGGTGTATATTAACTGCATACAACAGTACACCCAGCTTTATTTGTTATTAACAAATAAATTTTATCTGTTTTTAATAATAAAAAGCTGATATTTTGTGATCATACAACATATAAGTTTTTTGTTATATTATATCATATCATATATCACATCACATCATATATCATATCATGTCATATATCATATCTATATCATATAGCATATCACATCACATGATATCATATCATATATTATATTATATTATATTTATTACATTATATTATTATATGAGCTGATATTTTGCGATCATACAAAATATCAGCTCTTTTATTATTAAAAATAGATAAAATTTATTTGTTAAGAACAAATAAAGCTGGGTGTGCTGTTGTATGCAGTTAATATACACCCTGTATATTCCGTACACGTGTGCATCACAAGGGGGATCGTGTGGAGAGTCTGAGACATCTGTTATAGCGCTGAGTGGAACCACTTGTACAGTTTGACAGTTTATTGTGTCCTTCGTACTCTTCCAAATCTACCCTCATGATGATGGCAAAAGCGTTCGATATATGTTGGTAATTAATACTAAGCGATAAAACATGTTTAGTACATGTGCACTTCTTGGTTTTGTGACGTAAGTTTGAATAAGTATTTACTTCACAATCGCCCAGTACTTTAGAGCACTAAGACGCCGACACTAAGTGGCAAGTAGTGGCTTGTCTGCGTCGATGTATGGCTTTGTTCTTCACGTACGTAGAAAGTGAGTGAAGCACTCTGTTGCCAATCTGTTTTCACGTCTCCCGCTATTTTGCTTTCATTTTATACTTTCTTACAAGCGAAAATGTCTTCTAGATTGGAGCGACCAGCGGAACCTCTCTCTGAAACACGCTGTTCCATAGTTTTACTTAGGAACCCATAAAGTCATTTACACAACATACTTTGAGAGTGGCTTCACCGTGGGAAACGACGGGGAGTGGCAGCAATCTACTGCGGAACGGCTCTCAAATGGAGGTATTGAGTGTTGCACACGACGCAAGGCGAAAAGCGTGTTCCATATTTGTAAATTGAGGGAGCAGTTACATTAACCTTTGGGCGCCGGAATTATTTTTTAATTTTAGCACACCCTGTATATAAAATATGAATAATACAGGAACAAAATACGTTAGAATTATGAAACAAACTGCATTTTGAAGAGAAAAAAACGGACACTATACACCATGTTAAAAATATTCGGTACCTAAACGTATATTTGTTGAATAAATATATAAAATGCAACTTTGGAGGTTAGCGGTGCGGTACGTCAACTATAGTTGACGTTAGGCGTCTAAAGGTTAATGCAGTGCACTAACAAATACACACACTGGTAAAATGTGCTGTTACTTGTTAAAGCCTAGCGGTTTCTTTTCGTACCACCAACTTTCACATAAAAAAATTCTACATTGTGCTCGTTTTGCGTTGAGTGTTTTGTACGGGTCTCAGAACAGACAGTGGACTTTGCTTTATACGTCATTAACTGATTGGTCTTTATAACCTTGGTGGAAAGTGTTTACAGCGCGGTACGGACTGTTTCCTTATATAAAGCAGGTTACGTTTCGTCTTTAAAAGATTAGCGTAAGTTGTTGATCGCCATCGTTAGCGTGCGTTGTTACAATATTGATGAAATATAAACAAATTGTCAGATTGCATTGGTACAACCACGTGATATTACAGGGGTGGTCGCTTGTGACCGTAAGCGATCTGCCCTGTGGCAAATGTCTGTGCTCATTTAACAGGCTGTATGTCACCCGCACGCAACTAACAAACGATATAAACACAGCTAGTTTTGTTTTTAAGGAGAGTGCAAATTTTGTCTGTTTTTAAAAACACGTAAGATGATATTTTACAACCGTTGGGAGCGCCTGAAGATAATCGCTGTAATACAAAGTGGTTTTACGTATGCCGTTTGGCAGTGTTTTTATATATTATCAGTATTCTTATACACTTATGGGTGGGAAACTTGGTCGCTCACATTGAGGGAGGAACGTAGGCTGAGGGTGTTTGAGAATAGGGTGTTGAGGAGAATATTTGGGTCTAAGAGGGACGAGGTGACAGGGGAGTGGAGAAAACTACATAATGAGGAGCTTAATGATCTCTTCTATTCACCAAATATTATTCGGTTGATCAAATTTAGAAGAATGAAATGTAGCATGTATGGGGGGAGAGGAGAGGCGTATACAGGGTTTTGGTGGGGGAAACGTGAGAGGAAGAGACAACTTGGAAGACACAGGCTTAGGTGAGAGGATAATATTAAGATGGATCTTCAGGAAGTGGGATGTAGGGGTATGGACTGGATCGAGTTGCCTCAGGATAGGGACAGGTGGCGGGCACTTGTGTCTGCGGTAATGAACCTTCGGGTTCCATAAAATGGGTGGAATTTCTTGACTAGCTGAGAACCGGTTAGCTTCTCAGGAAGGACTGGGCTGCATGAAGTAAGTAAGTTAAAGCATATTTTAGCAGTGTGCATGTGTCGGTTCACTGCGTAAGTGTAAACGTTCAGTGAAATATCCACGTCTAACAACAGTGAGCAAGACAGGCGTTTCTGAACCTTCTTCAATCGACGCACCCTTTGGTTTCAGATTTAACTCCCAACTACATACGCATATTAAGTTTTTAAATCATTGCGACTGCTTGTTGTACCTACAGGTTTCAACATTCACAAATTCTATTTTCTGCCCGCAGATTACATATATATTTCTTGTGTGGATCTCAGAACAAACAGCGATTATTTGAGGGTTGTTTGACCTTGCATCTTCCTCATGAAATAATGTGAAATGCCAATTTGATGCAACTAGGTAATTTTATTGATGTATTCTTAGCTCGACATGTTTCGGGTACATACGCCCATCATCAGGAGCATTAGATGTTGATTTGCAGCATATGGTTTTCTGCACCGAGTTTGTAGATGGGTGGTGGTCTTGAGAGCCGCTGCGTAGGTCGTGTGTACGGTGCGGATGGTGCCGTGCACGGCACCATCCGCACCGTACACACGGCTCTCAAGACCATCACCCATCCAAAAACTCGGTGCAGAAAACCATATGCTGCAACTCAACATCTAATACTCCTGATGATGGGCGTATGTACCCGAAACATGTCGAGCTAAGAATACATCAAATCCGCACCGTACACACGACCTACGCAGCGGCTCTCATGACCATCACCCATCCACAAACTCTTTGCAGAAAACCATATGCTACAACTTAACCTCTAATGCTCCTGATGATGGGCGCATGTACCCGAAACATGTCGAGCTAAGAATACATCAATAAAATTATCTAGTTTCATCAAGTTGGCATTTCACACTATTTCAGCGGTTATTTCCCTATACAACATTAACTGACAGGTTTTTATAACCGAGACGGAGTGTGTTTACTGCGCGGTACGGACTGGGTCTTTAAATACGAAGTTAACCTTAGACTTTAAAAGCCGACACGCTTGTCTCGTGTATGTATAGGTAGTGCATTATTTACCGCTTGTAGCTTGTATTTAATTGTGTGTAATGTATTTTGAGTGTCATATAACAACACCTGCGTCAAGATTAATGACAGAACGGGCAGTATGTTAGGTTCTACAATTACACACACGTCCGACTAACGCGACAGCCATTTCTTTTATTTTAACGTTACTTATTTCGGTGGATGTCCAACACCATCTGTCGTCCTTCACGAATCCTCAGTACCGAGGTAACAATGTCAATATTTGTCATTCTCTTGACACCGGCCACGTTTACGCTAACCACCAGTCTCTCTCATAAGGCTTTGGACTATTCCAATAACATATATTATTCAGCAACGGTATTTTTTGAAGAATTTATCCTTTGCTGTTTGCTGTGGCGTCGTTAAATATTAATAGTTCAAAACCGAATTGCACAATTTGAATAAACTCTGTAGACGCTACGTTTCCGGGGCGGTGCTTCAGTTACGATCATTTGCGACGAAGTGAGCTTAGGAGGGCTCATGGAATTTCCATGTGTGAGGAGGGAAAACTTTTGGTAACCAGCTTCTTGTACTTGAAACTCACTTTGCATATCCCCCTAAGGCATGGCTGTACAGGTACTAACGTACCGTTCGTTTTGGGCGCAGTAGTGCTGTTTGTAATTCTGTGGTATAATGACAGTGGCGGCGTCTGGACGGCCCAGTCGCTGTAACGAACAGGCTACTGGATGGGCGACCACGGAGTCGTGGTTCGATTCTCGGTAGAAATGTTGGATTTTTTTTAAAAAAAGATATTTATTGCACAAACATTATATACAGTGTGTAAGGTAAGTCAGTCCCATTACAGGCCTGAGGTGCCCAGAGGGTTCCAGGAAGTTAAGGTTCCCAGATTACGTGACAATAGCCCAGGATGGCGGTAAGGTTGTCAGCCTTACGCACCGGTCAACTTTACCCCCAGGAAATGCTCCTTGTACTCATTTCTGTTAGAGGCTGAGTCGACCCCAGGGACATAGTGCGATCGGAAGGACTATGTCTTTGAAAAATTCCAATGAAACCATCTGGAATCGAACCAGGAACCTTACGATTTGTAGCATAGCACTTTAACCACTGTGCTACCGCCGTCCCCAAATGCAATGTGTACAAAGATAAATTACAAAATGGTTACCTTAACCAATTTGAAGAAATATTTACACTATGGTACAAGTGGAACTGAAGAATATGTATATAGATAATAGGTGCAAAGAACGGAAGTGGAAAATTATGAACAAAAGAAAAATCAGTGGGCAGACGTTATATATTTCTTTTCTCCGAAATGTGAATTTCGGATCTGGGGGCTCACCCTGCGTCTTTCGCAATGGATAACTAGGGTTTCTTTCCCTGTGGATAAAACGGCCGTGACTTGAAGCTTTGTAGTTAATTAAGGGCAATGTCGAATTTATTTCTATACATTTTTTCATGCACGTCTTAAGGTCCCTGGCTGTGTGCTTGCCCATTTACCTCCGTTCTGAGCGGTCACAGAATATTTCTGTACGGACTATAGAGTATGGAGGATATACAAACATTGACACTGCAAACTCAATTCTAATCAGCCGCTACGAACTGACATGTACGTCGTAACGAAATACATTTTTGGCTATTGAAGTTTCTGATGTCTGAATGTGACAGAATTGAGTTTTTCTTTTCGCTTTACTTTATCGCTTGACATGTCCGTCGTATTTGTTTGTACCAAAACAGTTTGCTAATAGCTTTGACGATGGTCAGGGGCTCCCTCAGCTTTGTGCTCTTTGGACCTGTGAAATCACGGTGCTTAGTGTCTGTGCCATCCACTCTGCACCCTGCATTTTACACACAAAGCGTGTCTATGTGTCTGGTGTGACGCTGTGATGTGCTGGATAACTCGGCCGAACTTTGTAACGAGATGCACAATGTACTGCTGAAATATTCTATGTTTCAGATGAAAATTTTGTTTGGAGCATAATTTGGCGTTGTCTTGACGTTACGTTTAGCGAGCATCATATCAAATATTGCAATCTGGGGCTTCCGCCGCAGCGTAAATAAGATTTTCGCTGTTCTGTGATTTTACACAGAGTAGATTGCTAGCCTATTTTGCCTGTTGTTTTGTATGGGTATGAAACTTGGTAGCTGAAATTGAGGGAGGAAAGGAAGCTGAGGGTGTCTGAGAACATGGTGTTGAGGAGAATATTTGGACCTAGGAGGGACGAGGTAACGGGGGAATGGAGGAGATTGCATAACGAGGAGCTAAATGATTTGTACT
>Ga0131853_10013847_pt1 | contig 14780 bp, 6 predicted proteins | sample TergutLab28metaG_FD_92764 | JGI IMG/M metagenome (GOLD analysis project Ga0131853, IMG submission 92764) | Labiotermes labralis P1 segment gut microbial communities from Petit-Saut dam, French Guiana - Lab288 P1 (version 2) (version 2) | ecosystem: Host-associated > Arthropoda: Insects >... | reverse complement strand
GTTTTATTTCATGCCTCTACATGTTTCGAGCACATGTGCTCGAAACATGTAGAGGCATGAAATAAAACTTACTGTGAAACAAATTTTGTGCATCAAGTTGGTTAAATACTGATATAAATATACCGAGATGCACGGTCAGCAAAACGTCAAAAAACTGTTTCTATATTCATGATCCAGCAGTCTGTGTTCAGCGAAAGACGACATGTTTATGCTCGCGACTTCTAATGAAGGCAGTTATAACTTCATAAAGTTGCCAGAATGAATAAACTCATTTACATGGATACTGTGGTCAAATAAAGCATGACGGAAATTACAAAATCTCAGAACAATAGACATTTAATGACATCTCGAATATACCACGTGCACAGAAAATATAACAGAAAGTTAAATATCGTAACAAAAGTGCAAATTAAATTTCCTGCATATTTTTTATATCCATTTCATTTGCATGCACTGAAACACTTATACTACTTCACAATCCTGAGGAAATTAGCTCCTTGTGTTACTAAAATTTTAACCAAGACAGCACACTTTGTAATTTCCTTATAATTTCAGGCGCGTTCCCAAAATTGAGAAAAGCTACTATGAGCTTCGTCTTATCTGTTCATCCATCCGTAACCGATGTAACCCAACAGCTAAAAGTAAAACAGAAAAGTAAAAATATTTTATGCTCAATTATACAGCATATGAATACACATCGGTGGAAATGGTGAATATTGAACTCCTTGAAAATATCTGCAGTCTTGTGTTTATGAATGTTCAGCACTGCCTGAACTTGTACCAAAATGTTCTGTCTACTTTAAATCCGCATCGTATTTGGTGCTGGATAATGTTCGGAGCAAAACGTGCTAATAATTTATGTTTATGGAGGCAGAACGTATTAATTGTTGTGAGTGAGAACATAGTGACTGCTCGCAAAAAATGGTCACACCGACTTGCTATCGATTGCGTGGCGGTTTATGTAGTACATACTAAACGATGTACTTCTGTTCTCTGGATACCTCGTTTTTACTATGTTTATCATTTATTATTTTAAAAAAATATGCTATTGTTGGTTTTACAGATTTGCCACAGTCTCAACTGGAACCGCTCACTGCTGCTCTTGGCAATTACCGAGATATTACGCTCGACAACTTTACGGTCTTTCAGCGACTCGAGCAAACAGTCAAATGCTCGGTCTTTTTACGAGGGACTATCATCGAGAACGGGTTGGATGGATTACGATGGCATTGGTAGTTGCCTGTCAGTAGCAGTCAAAGTATTTTGTTTCGGACACGAACCTGTTCGCAATGAATAATTACAGGCTCCGCGTCTGTCCGCAGTTTTTACAATTAATTAATATAATAACTGTATATAAAGGAAGGGAGACTAACTGGATTGGTCACATTTTGCGCAGGAACGGTCCTCTAAATCAAGTTATTGAGGGAAAGATCGAATGGATGGAAAGACGGGGAAGAAGACGTAAGCAGCTAGTAAGGAAAGGTGGGGTTACTGGAATTTTTATATTATATATAACGATGTGTTTCAACAGGTCATAAAGAACTATTTCAGGCTACTGGAAGCTGAAAGAGGAAGAACTAGATCTGCTTATAGCGTAAAACTTTTAGATTCCTAAAGATTCAAATTTCAATCACCTGTATTACCGGAAAATTTATGCAATGAAGAAAAATTTCGGTTTCTTTCGATTTTGTTATAATCACGTTTCACTCTACTGGTTTCAAAGGAACGTGGTTAAGATCCTGAAAATTTACGAAATCAACAGAAATTTTTATGTTGTATTTTTCTATATATCTGGAGTTGTTAATTACCTTACAATTATACGATAATGCAACTACGCCTAAGACAACACTAGATAAATCTATACATTGACTAAAGAAACATGGGAAGTTAGAAGATCATTTCAGTTCATTTACTATTTGAGCCATGATTCTAGTGCATAATCCCAGGAATAAAACATGGTTATTGTTGCTGCTGGGAGTTTAACTTAATTTAAGTTAAGAACGTAAATATTGTAAAATTACGTATTTAAAAATGTACGTAAGTCATTATCTTTGTCATTCTATCTACACATTTCGAGAATGGTTGTTTTTCTTCCAGCAATTCTTGTCGAAAGTTTATCACCTTTTAACATTTTAAATGTCCTAATAAATAGACCGATTATCCCACTATAAGGTTTATTTAGGGAGAATCATTGAGAAATTTCGAGCAACGATTTAAATGGTTACAGACATCGGACCAAAGTATTGTAAATATTATAGGCTCTCGCAGCTAAACATTCCTCTCGTTTGTTCTCGAGCCCTCAGCCCCGTCAGTGACGGGTTAAAGCCAGAACTGCCTCCTGAAATATTGATCCTGATAATGGGCCAAGAGCAGATCTATAAAATATTATTTTCTCGCCCATGATTGACACAGTTCCTAAACCGAGAGCGCCGCCTTCCTGTTGTTTGTATTTTACAGTCTAGTGAACGTGATATGAGTTACGTCTTTGTAGAATAATCCGCATTTGAGAGAACCGGTAAAGCTCCACTTTCGTTTCACAGAAAGTACAGTTTACTGTCAGTCAATACCGAAAGAAAATGTTTCACTCTTAAACGCTCAGTGAAGAAAATGAGTGTCGTATTTCGTTGGTTCAGACCTATCGGTTTCGGATATACAGCGTAAAGAATTGGGCAGCCACCATCTACTAATTTTGATCTCTCTATACGTCTAGCGCTAAGAAACATAAGGCAAATATTTTTCATTCAGTCAGCATGACTGTAAACCCCATGCCCAATATTTCAGCACTCTCTAACGCCCTCGAGATTTGTGGTAACATAAGGTGAAATAAATTTTTGTAAGTAATTCTGATAGACTGATTACAAAGTTAGAAGCTATAATTAGGTATTAGGTTACAAGTTTAAAAAATCAGTATTAAGGCAAAAAAGAGCGTTCTAGCAGCCTTTCTCAACGCTGCTATAAATATTTGCTTCTTTTGATAGAAATAAAATGTATTTTTATTTTTAATCTTAGATATTACTTTGTCTTTCAGAAGTTATAAAATATTTATTTATGTCATCAACACGCCTAATTGTATTATATTATATTATTATATTACTACATCACAATATATATTGCTCTTTAAAGTGCTAAGGCTAGTCCCGCTGTCAGATTCGTTACTGTGGCTAATGCTGTTGGCAGTAAACCAGATGTTTTCAACTACCATGGCATTTCGTTAAAGTATGTTACTTTATCTAATTTTACTTACTTGATTTACTAATTATTTACGATTGGATCTTACTTCCCTTTAAACAGTTAAATGGCCAGGTATTATTCTCCAAATTTTATTTTCCTCGTTTAATATTTTGTATTGTATCTCCCTTGTTTTTTGTTTTTGCACTGTACATTTGTCTTTATTTTCTACGTGTTTTATCCCAAGCTGTATTTTAACATTTTTGTGAACGTTACGCCTACTATTTCTATGTTTTGACAAATGTTTCAATTCACTAATTTTTCACGAAATGATTTTCTGTTGTTTACAATGTTATTCTTAGTTGTGATTTTTATTACCTCTTTTATATGTGACTTCGTGTGCTGACTGTATTCTTGTATATAACTTATGTTCCTCTGCTGTCTCTGCAATTCGCATTGTGGCCGTTGTACAAGCGCATTAATAATAAAGAATTGAATTATTTTGAACTGAATTATTTTATATTATACTTTGTTGTGTTGTTTTATGTTATATTATTTATATTATATATAAGTATTTGTCTACATGTTTGCACCAATTATATGGTAATTCTCAGGCCACACGGACACATTTACAATTACAATTGCAAATGATATTTGCAATTGTAATTTCGTTTATACTTTTTCATATGACCTGCAGATGACCATATAATCGATCAAAATATGCAGCCAAATATTTATATAATACAATATAATGAACTTATTTGTGTCGATGGCACAATTAACGTTTTCATATTTTAATTTCAAAACATTATTTTGCCTTTGAATAATATTTATCAAAGAAAGAAAACGTTTAAGGAAATTTGTAGAGAAAACCTCAAATACATAATTTGGTCGCAGTACACCTTTTCAGATAACATGGTTAGTGAATTCTGTTACTTGCGCATATCAGGAATTAATAATTGTGTTTTCGGGTGTTCTTACTGTGGATCGCAAATAAACATTTTCAATTCATATTTGTTGCGTTCTGATATTTCACACTGTTTCATGTATAGGCCTATACATAACAGCACTTCACTGTGTGTAATTGCAAAGCGTCCTTAAGGCATCATCTGTTTTGCTCCTTGTGCATAAATTATGAAGCTATTCATTCATACTGGTCTATAAAATCCGGCTACTTTAGAAAGTGTCTTTTTCATAATAAGCTTATAGTAGGCAATTATTTTACCAATAATAAAACTGTTTCTCTTTCACACATTGTGCGTAATGGAATGTTTCGAAGTAAAGTCTAAAGAACGTCAAACTTCACATAAACAAATTTTCCTAATTTTATGTAATTTTAACAATTTGGTCTGATATTTACTACTTATGCCTTACGCCACCATTCAGTCTAAGCACTGAGATTAAGAACCATTTCTTTCATTCTCTGATACCCACTCTCTTCAGATTTACAAAGTAATTTCAGTTGCTTCGACCGTTATATTCTTTACATACCTGTTCCTTCGATACAAAGAATAGACCTACATTCGATTAACATTAACATTACATAAATAAGTGAATTATAAATTCTATATGCATTGGACAGTATGACATAAAGGAATATCCTTTGTGTATATAGGTTTTGTTACGTACAGGCACATTCTGTCTTACCGCACCGTGTAATCTGGATAATGGTCAACAAAACTTCGGAAGAATACTTGCTCTCGTGTTAAGGTTAGAGTCGTGGCCGAACAAGTACAATCTGTGTTTAGGGGTAGAGTTTACTAAAATATGCCTAAGATCTTCAGCTTACCTTACAAGGGTTATTATGCTTTTTATTTTCTGTAGGCTATTCTTTTTTATCACATAACAATTAGCTCTGTTCATAATTGGGTGTATTATTTGCATTGTTTTACACTTATGTGTATTGCTGCATATTACTTTAATTAGCAACATGAATGCTTATGGGATATGTTAGTCTTAGGTGAAGTCATTATATTTATGATTACGAAAATTGTATGCAATGGAAACTCTGTAGCAGACAATAAAAAACCTAGAGGTTTAAAAACACACTCGTGTCGTCATATGTGAACAAAACTTTGTAAACTCGACGTATCCACTGATGTGTAAAAGAAGTAAAAAACCATATAAATTCACATGCATTGGAATATTAGGGCAAACTGCGTCATTCTAGAATAGAGACATTTTAGAAACAGTGGAAGAACCATGAATTATACGCAAGGCCCAAATCAGTCTGACCTACATTCCAATAGAAATATTCTGAAACATTATACATGTAACGTGACCTGCTATTATCTCTACATATTCTCACAAGTCACCATCATTTTTCGCCTTTGGTTACAAGTGCTGTTCAGCGTCAGCTCGAACTCTAGGTCGATGTCAGAAGTCGGTTTGATTTTCACTTAGAATCGATTTTTTGTTGTCTGCGGTCCAGATTATGCAATTTATTGGTTGTAAGAGATTTTGTTGTTATAGTACCTTGTTAGCAGCATCTTCGTCACCATCTATGGGTACTTCACAGGTAACTGCTTATCCACAACCCACTATCCATCCGAAAATCGATTCAGGAATAAAAAAGCTGCTTTTCCTGACACTGTACGTCGCGACTGGCGCTGCACACCAATGTTAGGAAAGGACTGGCACTGAGTTGGTCACAATAATCTATTTTACCGTCATGTCGAGGTCTCGAAACTGATGCAGGTGAGTTGTAAGCAGTTAAGTGGGTTGCATACACGCGCCTAATTATACAATTTTAAATTACGCTATTTCATATTCAGGCAACCTAATTTTCCAAAACTAAGATTGCGTAAATGAGTTCGTTTTGTTTTTATCCTTCAGGAGAGTGAATCTTTTCATAGAACATGCATAATTGCACAATCCAACATTAAGTTTTATTAAGTAATTACAAATAAAATATACATTTTTTAACAGCAACATTTTTCAACTCCTCTTATACAGCCGTCTTCAGGCTGAGCTCTAAGAAGTGTTATATAAAATTAGTAAAGCTTTATAGAAAAGAGACCTAATTGTTAATTGGGCTCAGCTTGAAGATGGCTCTATAAGAGGAGCCGAAACATGCTGTTGTTAAAAATGATTTAATTACGTGTATATTTAAATTGTAATTACTTAATAAGAAGTTGTGTTAGACCGTGTAATTATGCATATTCTATTGATTATTGAACACAATGGAGATGTCTCACCTGAGAATCTTATCATAGCGATTATTTTCTAGGTTTACGGCAATTTACAACAGTGCCGTAAGGGCAAGTCAGTATGCGCAGTCCATAAGAGAAAGCAGACCAGTTTTCTAATACCTGGTGACACTGATACATTTCGTTTTGCGCTTGTGTTTGAGCGATCTTGCCACGAGCGAGTAGTAGCAAGGGTTGGCCAAGACTGATATTTACGTGTGTTCAATATGTGTGATACTAATTTGTCCAATGTACAAATTAACGCCTGAGACCAGGTATTACATTTTGGCACACGGTCCATTTGCATGGCTTGAAAGGCACCTTTCCAAGCAATTGTGTTCCACACACACATTTAGCATTCCGCAATTGTTCCGCTACTTAGACTTTATTTTCAAAATCACGTTGCTAGCACTAACAGTACGCACATCAAAATCCCCTTTTTGTGCATGTGCTTTCTCTTGTTCAATCTACACACTCTTGGAACTGATTGTCCCTCGACTGGTAAATGTGAACTCCTAACCTTTCTTTGTAGAATCTGACGGTCATTTCGAATGGCTTCAAATTACATATTACAAGGGACGAGAAAAGTGGTCGTGACTGTGAAACATTGCATAGCGGCAAGACAAAGAACCTTAAATTGAGAAAACCAGAGAAGAGATGCCACCGCTTTGGGAACATAAAAGCCAGTTTTAAAACCCCTGAGTACTGACTAAATTCCAGGCGCCTCGAATTCAGGGGACTATAATTTTTTCCGCTCTAGGTATCATTTAATGTATAATCATAACGTCTGAAATAACTACATTAAAGAGTAAAGCTGCAGTAATGATCTGTTCCAGGGGACTATGTCAATGTCTTTGGGAATTTGGAGTCAGTTTCGAAGGAAGAACAAGAAAGAGAACGAGAACTAGCGAATTATGTTAGAAATCTTGATTAAAAATTCTGTGGAATACACGTAGGAAGGTATCACTTCTCAAACTATGGCAGACGAACTGAAAATAATTCAGTCGTCCTCCCTCTGGAAAATCACATGCCACGCTGCAGACTCGAGGTTTTTATCTATTGCACAGAGCACTATTTAGTGCTGCTGTCTCCACCAGCTACCTCCACACTTCAGCCATAAGCTCCAGCTGTCAGACCGATGATTTTTTTGGACCAAGTAAAGCAGTGTTTGCCTCATTTTCCAAAAAGCCTGTGAAAAGGTTGCCATACTGAAGAATGCAAAATAATTTCCGGTTACAGGACAGTACCATGAAGCGTTTTCTGATGAGGATTTTTTTTCAACAGAATTCGGTAATCGGCCCCAAAGAAGCTGGAATGAGGACATAATCGGCAAAATTGATAAGAAAATTGCAAATGCCTGTGTCCATCGAGAAGAAAGTAGCAGAGCGAAACACGTACGCAATTCGTCTTCAGAATAGTTAGCCACCCCAGATCGGAGAAGAAGAGACGGAAGGAACATGAATTTCTAACTCAAAAAAAATTTCCCTTATCGAAAGCCAAAAGAGCAGTCAAGAGGGGCAGACCAGCTAGACAATCAGAGATAATGACTTGTTTTTCTTCTAAAAATTCACTCCTGAGCAATTAAGCAACAGAGAGCAAAAAAATTCTATGACGAGCCTACTGTTGGAGAGCCATTTTATTCAGTAGAGAAGACGGGCAAGGAGAAGATTTTCTGTTCCGGCCGGGATGAACGATATGAACAGCCAATTACAGAAGACTAGACACAGAGCATTAATTGCCAAAGATGGTGGCACGGGCAGTGTTCTACTTCTGAAGGAGATATAGAATTTAAGTACGAAATTTACTAAGCGTGTAATATGAGGTGATGCTGTTAGGAGCAAGAGTACTTGAGAGTGGGAATTTGTTACGGTGTATTTTTTTTGTAATTTGTCAGAACAAGCATACTTCTATGTAACTGTATTTTTGTAACACGCTGCCAACAGATAAATAAGACACCTGCAGAAAATCTTTTGATTTGGCACTTCAAATAACGGTTTTAAGCAAGTTTATATGTTAAGCTTTCGCTCCTTTCCTTTAAATTTATGGTTATTATTAGAGTCCATGCAGTATGTGTAGCCGATATACACTCTATAGTGTACACGGATATGCAAATTTGACCTTACATTAAATTCCGCCTCCCACTGGACAGTCGGTAATATGACTATTGTGTAAGCAGCAGTATGTATTTTATATATACAGGGTTATTCATAAGTCCCTCCGGGATTTCCGAACTCGACTGCACAACAACCAAGATAGACACGGCAGAAAGGAGCATATCAATAGCTAGAGAATCTCTCCAAACTTGGAGTGTCTCTCTGTCTGTTGATATGCTCCTTTCTGCCGTGTCTGTCTTGGTTGTTGCGCAGTCGAGTTCGGAAATCCCGGAGGGACTTATGAATAACCCTGTATATATATATATATATAAATATATATAAAATGCATACTGCTGCTTACATATATATATATATATGCACAGCACCCAAACTGTAGCCTATTTAATACTCGTAAAATAATGTTACGTTACCGTGTTTCTGGGATCACAGTTTTAACTGGACTGATTTCCAACGAATATTTTGTGCCATTACTTGCGGCGTTACTTCTTAACAGCCCGTGTTTTGCCCTCATTCAGACGAAATTTTAAAGTGTTTTATATGATTATAATCAGATGTCTTTTATTGTCAACGACAGTGTGGGTGGTCGAAGTGACAGCCCATTTCTGCACTGATGATGGAAACAGAGAAAATACCATGGTGCTTTTCGCTTGAAAGGACTTCAGCGCGAAGTTAAACATCAAGTAGAGGAAGAGAGTGGAGAAAAAGTAGTCTAGAAAAGATTAGAAAATTAACTGTCAGAGGTACGTGGCTTTCTTTGTGAACAATTATGATCCGTCTGAATACGGTAACAGGTAGGGCAAAGTACTGCGATACAACAAAATGATGGCTAGTCTAAATTAAGCTTGCAGCACAAATGGGGCCTGGGCCGTGATGGAGAGACGAATCTTGCAGCGCAATTTAGAACAGGACCGTGAGGAGGAGAAGAATCTTGCAGCACAGTTTAGAATTGGACCGCGATGGAAAGACGAATATTGCAGCCTAATCTACAACTGAACCTTGAGGGAGAGACGAATCTTGCAGCATAATCTAAAACTGGACCTTGAGGGAGAGACGAATCTTCAGCATAATCTAGAAATGGACCTTGAGGCAGAGACGAATCTTGCACCATAATCTAGAACTGGACCTTGAGGGAGAGACGAATCTTGCAGCATAATCTAGAACTGGACCATGATGGAGAAACGAATCTTGCAGCGCAATTTAGAACAGGACCGCGACGGAAAGACGAATATTGCAGACTAATCTAGAAGTGGACCTTGAGGGAGAGACGAATCTTGCAGCATAATCAAAACTGGACCGTGAGAGGAGACACTTTTCTCCCTTGTATAGGAACAATTACGCCACCTGGACAGCACATGCTTCACCAAAAGACAACATAACTAGCGTTACTATACGACAATGTAATCCGCTCCTTGTGAGCCATCAGTAGCAAGCCCTATTCTAACCTGAAGACAGCGGCAGAATTTCGCAACGCACCACAATACAAAAGGCTGTGTAAATTTACCAATAAGAAAAGAAGCTACTAAAACGCGATGCTCTGCCATTTTCATTTGTCCCTATCTCTACTACCTATTTTCATTACTAATTTTATTTTCCTACATCTGTCTCAGTCCTTCGTGTGGCCAGGTATGAAGACAGTCTCTCACAATAATTGTATACCTATTCCCACCTACCTAGCTGAGCGTAACCCCAATTTGTCTACCTCAACTAAAATAAGAAAATCAACATGTGTAATTACCAACCTGACTTAACGTACCGAATCAATTAATTTTATACTCAACCCACCATGTCATGGTATACGTTTTGCTTCTTAAATTTTTGTGATCTATGTTAGTATGTTATGCGTTATAATGCACTGATTCCGCAGTGTCCTTATAACTAATTCGTAAATGTGAAGTAATGCATTTAAGATAACATGAAAACAATTAATCCTCGTAATTGTGTTCACAGATTAAAAATAAGTGTTAAAAAATCACCTAACCAGCTTCCCTTATGCATAGCCCTGAAAAAATCTAAATTTGTCTGCTCTGATACTCCTATATATATATATATCATGAAGACACACAATATCTGTTCCTGTTTTATAAAGAATATGTTTACTTATCTTTATTGATTCAAAACTCTTAACACCGTCAACGATTTAACGTCGTCTTCTGCACCCTGCATTTTTTTTGTCCAGCTATCTTAGTTCGTAAATTCCGTGTATTGCGATGTAATACGCCGTAATCGGCTACACAAAACAGACAAAGAGATAAACTCGACGTAGAACGTAAAATTAATAAAAATAAGTGTATTTCGGTTTTGAATCTCGTGGAGGTAAATGTATAATTGGCTGGCAGTCAGATTTTTAAAGAACCTCAAAAAATTTGAGTAAAGTATGTACACGTAACGTAATCCATATTCCTTTCAGTACATTGGTAATGCGGTATTCGACCCATTAAACTGCACAATCAGTAATAAAAAATAATTTGTCACTCATGTTTCTCCTATATATTTCGACCTCTACAAGGTCATCATCCGGGTAGTAGGCCTATATACAAAGGCACAAGAATACAACAAACTCAATAAAACATGTGCATGTGTGGAGTTAGTATTGTTAATTGTAATTACTAAAAATAGTTTAAATGGAAGATAAAATGTTGTTTAGAATTATAAAATTATTTGCTTATCGATTTATATTTAAAATATTTTTAGTAACTTTACGCGTAATTAAAATTATTATATCTTAAATCTACACGTGTACATCATTAACATAATTTGCTGTACTAGTGTTCCTTTTTGAATAACTCCCCGAGGATGACCTTGCACATTTCGAAACATGTAGAAGGAACGTAAATGACATAAGATTACTTATTATGAATTGTGCAATTTGTATATACTTACTTTAACATTACTTTCATGATTTGGTGTAGTGCTGTAATCATGCACATTACCTTCTGTAAAGATAATTCTTTATTCTGACATGATCAACATCGCCTTTAATGCTTAGATAAAGAAAGAAGAAATCGAACATGCAATTATCCACAACAACCTATATCAAAACATTGCAGCTCATTATCGTAACTTCAGTGTGGCTACAATTTTTCAGTCTAAAACCAGAATTCATATTTGAAGTTTCGCTATTATCTTAATGAAAAGCGAGTTTCCAAGTTACAAAGAAGCGTCTTGCACAGCGCTCTTGAAGCATGATGCTAGTTAACGAAAGTTGCGCTGTACAAATTCTGATACCTTGTTAAGCAACCCATTACAACAGGTGTTATTGTAGATCCACTGTCTGTGTTAGTCTTGTGGTTGTCTCCCGAATGTAACATGCTAGGCCTTTCGACAAAGTGTCAGCTTACCAACGTGACCTCTAGGCCTGTTAAAGCGTATTTTGTCTTCTCAAGAAAGCTACATCAAAAGTGGTGAGTTAAAAAATTCCAATGAAAGACTGAACTTTAAAAGTGAAACTTTTAACACGCGTTTCTAAACACAGTGGTGGATACAAAAATAAATTTTCAAAGCCCACTGAATTTTAAAATTTTTATGCTGCACAAATTATTTAAAAATAAAATTATAAATGTTACACACTTAATATTCTGCTGATGGACGCCAACAGGATAATTCAACCTTAACACAGAATTCAGACACCCTAAAGCAGTGGTGCTGAACTGGCAGTACAACAAAGACGCTGTCAATTTCCGAGTCAGTAGCTGACAAATGAAATATTGATCTGGAACATTCATTGACGTACACTTGACAGTGTAAGAGTGGACTATTTAGAGAAATACTCTCCGTGGACCAATTTTCCATAACAAATCTCATGTGGGGTGGCTTGGGGTAAAACATGGATCTCGGCGGTAAGAATCCAGTGGCGCACGTAACAGTGCGACTCACCCTTATCATTTCTTTATGCTCCATTTAAATATTTTCCTCGCATCTACTCACTATTCCCGATGATCTGCTTCCTTCAGGCTCCCCCCATCAAAATCGTCTATACATCTCTCTCCCTTCTCATGCATGCCACACGCCATACACATTTCATCCCCTTGAATCCGATACCCCGTTTTGACTTGTTAAGTTTTTTAAATCATGGAGCCCCTCATTATGTGATATTTTGCACCTTCCTGTTGCCTCCTCCTTTCAGACCTAGACATATCCCTCGGCGCCTGACACTACAACTAGGCTCTTCCCTTAGTATAAGAGTCCAAATTGGGCTCAAACTTATTGGACACGCACCAGGTGATTCACTGTTAATGAAATTAGCGTGTCGATTGTCTGCCACAGAAATCTGCGTTGAAATGGGACGAACAATTCAGATGTTCGTTTGATGATTTCCAGTTAGCGTCCTTAGATAATTCCATTCACCGCGTTTTAGAAAGAGCTTCTGCGGTGCAGGTCCGAACTGAATAGCCACCGCACTTGACCACCACAAAGGTAGTGCCGTGCAACTTAACTAACCATAAATCTCGCTTTGATGTACGTGAAGTAAAACAAGGCTCCAGTGGTTAACCTGGCGTCATTCTGTAAAAAAATTCCCTCTTCTGTGACAAAAAGAACGTATCGTATACTGGATAAAGAGACTTTATGAAATTAAATTGTGGCTATTTGAATCCCCGGTAATTATAACGCTTCCATCGATTATCTTATGGGGCAAAAGAATCCGAATATTAGTTGAATTTGAGGGGAATCCACATACATAGAAACAAAATTAACATTTTTTTTTATTTTCGTCTCTAAAACAAACAATATTTTTATTTACACTTATTCACTGTCGTTATTAATTTTCGAAATTCAGAACGTGACGGACAGACTGATCAACCAAGTATAAATTTAGTCTATATGGTTACAGTGCCTGAGAACGCCACTCGAACTCCAGTTGACACGAACGCTCCAGACTTGACCATTTACGTTTACGTTCTCCGGGTGATGGCTTCATTGCAATTTACGGCCACCTAAGTGGTGCAACGGATCCTCGTACTGATGAATCAACAAACCAGAAAGCATTCAACTTTGTGATAACACCCCTTTTTCAGAGCTTCTGGACGCTTTGCAGTCTAAGACTTGCCAAATTTCACATATCGACAACCCATTCGAATGTTCCTTCACTAAATGCGGTTCTAAACCACTCATTTCTAGTCCACAATCTCCCAGCCTGCCTCCCTAACACAAGGTTCAACATTATCGTCCTGTGTACTCTTAGATTTCCCAAAGATATCTTGACTTCACAATCGTGGTGCACAAGCTGAACTCTCCAGGCGTGTCGTATCGCTCGCCGGTTTCATTCTCCTTGATTTCAGCGTCGCAGTAATACAGTATCTGGCCAATCAGAGCGGCTGCACCATCTCTGGCATGCAATGTATTTTGTTGCAGGAATACTGGAAGAGTGATTTTGAGCCCCACTCGGGGCATGGTTGCATATCTGCGTCTTGTCGTGTCCTTTTTTGAAGGTTAAGACCCTGCAAGGCACAATCCCTTGTGGACATATTCTTAAAAAGTGTCTGCAAACCAAGATCGAGAATCGCGGAAAGAGGAGGCGCTGCACAGTTTTGGCCTGTGACGCCACAAATAAAGATAAAATTATTAAAGTTTATAAATTATGAGCCGAAACGAACGGCCGCCCGGTCTAAGGCGTGGGTCTGCGGCCACACGCATGCTGGGATGGCGAGTTTGAATCCCGCCGGTAGAATGGATGTCTGTCTCTTGTGTGTATTTTGTGTTGACAGGTAGGAGTTTATATACTCGTCCAGAGGAGTCCTACCGAGTATGATGTGTCTGAGTCTTATCGTGAAACCTCGGTCATGAGGAGGCCTTGGCCAACTAGAGGCTGTTGAGCCTTGGGGACAAAAATTATGACGATCCTTTTTGTGAAATTTACGTTCCGGAACGTTCCTAGGTCAAAGAAATAATATGAATTTTTTGAAGTTAAAATTGCTTAGTACTAAAATCTGATACATACCACAGGACAAGGTACATTCTAAAACCATGTTTAGCAAGTGCCGGTATGAATCCATACCTCTATATTCACTGATTTGGGGGCCTCGAATTTTCAAAACGGTACTCCACGCGAGTACCATTTACCCATCATGCCTCATGTCAAACCTTTTCCCACTGAAGTTTCGGTCTTATGTTCCTCTTATAGACTGTAGTGTAATACGAAATCAGTAAACCACTCGCGCACGTGTACGGTACCTTACTTACTCACTTACTGCATGGTGCAGAGTCCTTCTTGAGAAGCTAACTGGTTTGCAGCTAGTCAAGAAATTCCCCGCATTTCACGGAACCCGAAGGTTCATTACCGCACTCACAAGCGTCCGCCAACTATCTCTATCCT
>Ga0131853_10013846_pt1 | contig 14783 bp, 10 predicted proteins | sample TergutLab28metaG_FD_92764 | JGI IMG/M metagenome (GOLD analysis project Ga0131853, IMG submission 92764) | Labiotermes labralis P1 segment gut microbial communities from Petit-Saut dam, French Guiana - Lab288 P1 (version 2) (version 2) | ecosystem: Host-associated > Arthropoda: Insects >... | reverse complement strand
TAGCCTCAGATGAAATCTCTGAAGGACGGAGAGAAGAATGTGCAACACCCAGCACTGGCAGAATGGCACAAAATCCTGCTACCGCCCCTACACATCAAACTCGGTCTGATGAAAAACTTCGTAAAAGCCATGGACCGGACTGGATCGACGTTCAAGTATCTGGCTGAAAAATTCCCTCCACTGAGCGAAGCGAAAATTAAAGAGGGGGGTTTGTAGGTCCTCAGATCCGCAAGCTCTTCAGGGACGGTATGTCAACAACCTACATTAGGGTGACGAGAAAAAAGCTTGGGACGCGTTTCGTCTGGTTTCAACTAACTGCCTTGGGAATACCAGGGCAGAAAACTACAAGGAATTGATTGAGGACATGTTGTCTTTGTATCACAAACTTGGTTGCAATATGTCCTTAAAAATACACATGCTTCATTCCCACTTGGATTTCTTCTCCGACAACTGCGGCATGGTTAATGATGGGCACAGTGAACTTTTCATGAGGAAATTGTAAAGATGGAGAAAAGATATCAGGGAAAGCGGTCCACTTCCATGTTGGCTGACTACTGTTGGACGCTCGTCAGAAATGCTCCTGAGCAGCTACACAAGCGACAGGCAAAGTGAAGTCGCAAGTAGAAGCGGATTTTTATCGTTACATGTCTGATGTACATATTTCTTAAATATACAATAAACGTTTGCGGATTGCTTAGAAACCGTAGCCAATTTTGAGTTGTCATAGTCATATACGTGCCCAGCGGCTCGAAATTAATAAGAAATAGTTACTATTACATCAGAAGCATAACGTCCAGTGTTATTTTCTGCAAACGGAGCCAAAGACCTCAATAAAAACTATGAAAAAGTCAGTTTATTTACGAATTAAGGGATGACGTGACATAAAAATATTTTTGTTTATTTACCTTGAAAACAACAAACTTAACACAGAAGTATACTGCACATGAAATTAAAAAAAAAACATATGTTTTAGTGAACACCAAACACTTGTCCGTAAAACAAAACTGTATGTTCAAAAGTCTGTAAATTAAATTCCTGCACACTTTTCGGTACATTATCAAAGCATCAGGCTGTGTGTAGGAATTAAAAGGTAAAATTTACAAAGGTAATTATACTTTATCCCCCCGAAGTTGTCCCTACTTCGACTTAGTGGTGGGGCTTGTGTGGTCAAATAATCCTGAGAGCTAAGCCGGCGGTAGCGTAGCTAATGGCAGGGTCACCCAAGCCGGACAGGTCAAAGGTGATGACCCAGACAAAAAGGGACACCCTTGTCCTCGAGGTTCGGTGTTGGGCGTGGGGGTGACGACCCCACCCCGGAAAAGAACTTGCGTTCAGGAAACCTCAGAGATACCTCGGACGGGTTTTACAAATAGACGACGACCTGGCTGCAAGGAGAAGGAACTGATTTTTGGCACATGGAATGTTCGAACATTAAGACCAAGAACCAGATGGGCGGATATGGTCCAGAGTGATGCATTACAACTGCTGGGGCAAGAGGATGGAGGAGAAGAGCTGAAAATAGGGCTGAATGGAGACGTCTTATGAGGGAGGCCAAGGCCCGGAAGGGGCTGCAGCGCCATATATGGAATGGAATTATACGTTATGTTAATTTTATCTTTAGCTTATTTCCAGGCAGTTCAAAACATAGTTGTGTTCGACAGAGCAGTGTTGGTTTTACTGATATTGTAACACATCAGGATAAATAATCTCAAAAACGTATATTTTTAAATTCTTTTTGGCCTATGTTCGGAGCAAATTTTAGGCTCTTGTGATCTTGCATTATGAACGTAGGGTGAAGAGAGAGAAACCAACAAAATGCAACTAATCTGAGATAGACGTTTAACAATAAACATCAGATTAGTTGCATCTTGTTGGTTTTTCTCTCTCTTCACCCTTTGTTCAGAGCATTTCTTCTTTACCAAATAAGCATACTTTAGGAGTTTGCTCTACATGCGCTCAGAAACTGACGCGAATTCAATTACTCTTTCCGGACTTTAGCCAAAACTAGAACGTATTTCGCTTTAATGTCGAATTTCACATTTCACAGAAAACCGTTCAGGAGTTTTCTTTTTTAATTATGCACATATGGACAGACAGACTAGGCAAAACCAATAAGCGTAGTTGTGTAAACTGCGTCGCGAATTCGCCAAAAACAAGAGAGTTACTGTGTTTTTGTACAGCAGGTTTCGATCTGCGTGTTTTCAGCATTCCGCCGCGGTGTCAAAGAGATCCTCGTTCTTCTGGGATGTTACGCAGCAAAGATTGGTAGAGTTCTTTGTGGGCCGCTTGACCCTCGAAGATAGGACCTATAGGTTGTTCCGAAACGTCTGTAACTAACTACCAGTCTACGCTGTGTAACAACCCAGAAGAGTGAAAATCTCGAGTTTCTATTGCCCCTTCCTAGGTTTGCAACGACATGATTTCAGGAACACACAAAATAGAAGTTATTGTAAATTGATAGGCATCAGAAGAAAATGTTTCTACATAGACTAGCATATCAAATTTGATCGAAATTGCAATGAATTTGAATATTACAATATTTTATGCACGTCGTAAAAGGTGAGATGGTAACGGGGTATTCTGGTGTACACCCCTGCTGGCCACACCTCGCCCCTCAATGTTACGCACACAGATACGAAGTTGCTGCAAGGTAACGGTGACCACGCCCATCCCGGCGGCATTAAATTATCTTTTTCAAGGACACATGACAAGTGGTGCACGCTACTCACAGGATGAGGCGTGATAGTTGGTGTCACTTGAAAGAATGGTCTTAGAATGTGCGATCGACTTGAAGGAACGATTCTAAACACAAACAAACAAACAACTCGTTGGAGTGTTGTCCTTCTTGAGAAGCTAACAGGTCCTCAGCTACTCAAGTAATTCCCCGAATTTTATGGAACCCTTAAGTTCATTACCGCATTCACAAGAGCCCGCCACCTCTCCCTGTCCTGAGCCAGATCAGTCCTGTCCATGACACCTTCTCTTCTTGAAGACTCATTGTAATGTTATATTCCTATCCACGACTGGGTCTTCCAAGTGGTCTCTTTCCCTCTTATCTCCCGCCAAAACCCTGTATGCATCTCTCCTCTCCCCCATACGTGCTACATGCCCCGTCTATTATTCTTTTTATTGGTTTGATCACCCGAATGATAATGGGTGAGGAGTACAAATCGTAAAGCTCCCCGTTATGTAATCTTCTCCACTCCTCTATTACCTCATCGCTCTTAGGACCCAGATGCTCCTCAACACCCTAATCTCAAACACCCTCAGCCTACGTTCCTCCCTCAATGTGAGCGACCAAATTTCAAGCCCATACAAAACAAAAGGCAAAATTATAGTTCTGTGTATCTTAATTTTTGTATTTTGGATAGCAAACTGAAAGCCAAAAGATTCTACACGGAATAATATTCTTAACTAAAATGTGAAAATACCAAATACAACAATACACCAACACGTGGTAATCCTCGTACATGTTTCGGCCTTTTTCAGTCATTATAGGACTGCATTCAACAAAGAAATACACAATAATGTCACAGACAATTCTACTATTGCACGTCTGTGACGTAAATAGCTAATATTTTATTTTATTTGTTGAATGCCCCTGTGAAGATGGTCGACAAAGGTCGCAACATGTCGGCAGATTACCACATGTTCGTATATTACTGTATCTAGTGGGTGGAATATGTATGGTGACTTGTTTCGCTAGAAGGAACATGGATAATGATTTTAAATATGAAAAAAAAAAATCAAATTCGAGGAATGTTTTCTTAGCTCCATTTCACAGCGTTTTATCTTCGCACTGCATCATCTAAGCCCTCAATAGCCGCCACGGCTGCGGTGCCGAGTCACAGTCTTGATGCCGCACGTTTCATTTTCGTCTGCCAGACTTCGGTGATCGGGCGTGACGGCTGCTATCTTGAGGAATAAATGGATGTGGAAAAGCTGATTCTCTTAGATAAGGACCACGAGGCAATTTACGACGCCTCGCTTTATGAGCACCGAAAGCGAGATTAAATAGCCAGTCTTTGGCTGAAAATTGCACAGGAGAAGGGCGTAGGTAAGTGAAGCGCTTCTGTGTTTTGTTGCCTACTCTAATGATGATGATGATGATGATGGTAACAAAAAAACGACAGCAACACTATCAACAGTAATAATGTTCCTCTTATTGTTATGAGGCCTTATATTTAAAGGTTTTGTGCGTTATTTTTGGTGTAGGAAATAGTGATAAAGTTTAAACTGGTTTCAAATTAAAGATAGTGTAATGTGTATTATTATTATTATTATTATTATTATCATCATCATCATCATTATCATTATCATCATGATGAAGGGATAGCTGCTCGCGCGGACTTGATTGGACCCGACTTGGTCGTTGTGCACCGTCTGTGACTCTAGAATCTGACTGGACTGGATTGGACTGGACTGGACTCGTCTCTGTTGATGGGACGCACCCTAAGGATGGGTAACACGTATCGATGCCGAATTTGCTGGGAACGCGGCTTCGAATCCCGGTGAGGGCATGGATGTTCGTCTCTCATCTTTGTTGCGTGTTGCGTAGAATCTTGATTTTCAAATGCATTAGTCTTAATTGGTCATTTGTCATCGTTTCTTCATCGATTTTTTTCTATCGTAAACATTAAAAATGTGAGTACTTTTGATGCGCTCTTTCAATTTTTAACCCCTCCCTCCAGACACAAACAAACAAACAAACACGCATACAAGAGAAGATGACAGCAAAAATTTACGTCACACGCTAACGAAGTTCTATCGCAACCATTACAACGAAGTAAGTACTAACTCAATCTATAAGACTGCTGCCATCTGTTGGTAGAAAACCATGACAACCAAGTAAGCAGTTCACTTCAGCCAGACGTAGCATATCACGCATTGTATACGGCAGATATTTTCTTCACATTTACGGGCGTGAAATTTGGTCCCATAACATAGAGACAGACTGAGTCAACAGTGTAGCTTAGTTTCTGGAAGCCACGCTGCAGCTTAAGATTTTCTAAATCCGCCAAAGTCAAAAGATTAAAATCGAGAAGAATGAGATGTACGGGGCATGTAGCGCGTTATGGGGGAGAGGAGAGGCGTATACAGGGTTTTGGTAGGGAAACCTGAGGGGAAAAGACTACTTTGGAGACCCAGACTTAGATGGGAGGATAATATTAACATGGATCTTCACGAAGTGGTATGTGGAGGTGTGGACTGGATTGAGCTGGCTTAAGACAGGGACAGATGGCGGGCACTTGTGAATGCTGCAATGAACCTTCGGGTTCCATAAAATGTGGGGAATTTCTTGACTAACTGAAAAACGGTTAGCTTCTCAAGAAGGACTCTGCTCCATGGAGTAGGGGCAAAAGATTCCTGTCTTCTCTGTGGAAGTCATACCGGCTCTGGACCCCACCCAGCCACCTATTAAATTGATGGAATGAAGTCTTTCCCCCAGGGTAAAGCGACTAGGGCGAGAAGATGACAATTCACCTCCTTTTGACGCCCAGGTTAACAGTGAGTTGAGGTATACCTTCGTTTTATTATATGCCTTCATGTCGCGTGTAAAGTCATCGTAATTTATTTTATCTATGACATCATGTCCTCAAACCCACCCTCAACCCACACACTGCCAACCCCCAACATGAGACTCTTACCAAGAATTAAAACTGCAGAATTCTGTCTTTCCTCGTTTTATATGACACAGTCACGAATTCTTGACAATTCAAAGGTGCCTAGTTGATATTATTAACTGCATATGTGACTGTATCAAAAGGCAAATACGTGAAACCTGATATTGTAAGTTGATACATGTGACGTAGCAACCCAGTTGCAACTAATAACAAACACATTGCAGAGACAGCTTATTAGCAACACATAAGCCAAACAACGAACATCATACCAATCCTAGTATGATGTACAAATACAAGGACAGCCATAAATAAAACACCACAATCCAAATATATCAGCCACTTCCACTTCCGGCTGCAGACAAGACTGTATTAACACCAAAAAATTAAAAAATTACATAAATGAATAAACATGACAAATATTACAACTAGACCAATTGACATTCGACTTCTAGTGTACTCTGAATTAAAATAATGACCTTCATTCTTCAACCATAAGTTGACACAACTGTGTCAAAACATGTTGGGTGTTTAAGCATGAATGTAGTATGCAGTTTTATGAGACTGCTCCAATTTGGAACAAAGTCACTGGAAGTTTTTATTACTCCCATCCTATGTTTTTTCTCTCTTATTCACTATACCACCTAGTCTTTGGAGACTAACTAGGTATTTCATCCTGACCTAAACTGCTACGTTGTCTATTTGCTGCAGGCGTCGCCCAACGGTTCAGCCTGCTTTATTATGGTTCCTCATTCATGAGGTTTCGAAGTTACACACAAAGACGCACCACAGTCAGTAGGCCTTCCCTGGGCGAGGGGCCAGGTCGTCACAGAGACCTATACCTGACAACACACACAAAACTCACAACAGACAAACGTCCATGCCCCTTGCGGATTCGAACCCACGATCCCAGCAAAGCGAATCGCCGTGGACCTACGCCTTAGACCGCGCGGCCACTGGGATCGGCTCACATCCTATGTAAAAAAAAATAGTTAATTGCTCTCCGTGACTATCTGAATGTATGATATTAGAAAGCTTAAGTGTCTTAAAAATACACAGTGACACACATGAAAAAATTACTGGTCAAAATACAAATTTGTATGTAAGCGTGGGGTAGTCCGATCTTTTGAATATGCACTTCGGTGACACAACTATACGTCTTTCATGTACAGTACCTGTATTTAGCGGCGAACAATCTCAAAACTATTTCATGTTTACTCTAAACTTAACAACTTAAGGTCACTGTAATCTTCATAAAACCTTCCCTGAAATGCGACGAATTCGTTTGCACAAATAGTTGCCGCCATTTCTGTTACATAACCGCAATCTAATGGATATAAGTAGACCGTTTGTCCGCCACTATTACGAACAATGGCCAAGAGATGTCTCTACGTAGCTTCACGCGATGTTTGAGGCCCAGCCGCCACAGCGTAATATCGGAGAATTCTGGAACGTGGAGAATTTCTGTGACACATGGGAGATCTAATGCCATGATAAAGAAACTTTTTAAAGATAAATCAATCAAGCATTCAACTAATCCACATTGTCTAAGGGAGGGAATGTGTCTTAACTCCTAAGTGCACTAGCCGACTGGCTCCTGAGCTCATCTGTGGGAAATGAATGAAAAGATATAATCGACACAACGATACATTCCACGCCGCCACACTGTCCCTGTATTCACTACGAGAGCTGTTCGGATGTTTCTGTGGTAACTACATTGGGCTAGCCACTACGAACAGAAGGGTTAGATGTTCTCCAACCAAATTATGCTACTATTACTTTGTATTTTAACATTGTAAGCAGTTCGGGAACCACGTGGCACAGTGGTTAAGGTGCTGGGCTACAAATCGGAAGGTCGCTTGTTCGATTCCAGATAGTGTCATTGGAATTTGTCATTGACATAAAATCCTTCCGTTCGCACTGTGGCCTCGGGGTCGACTTAGCTCTCTAAGAGAAATGAGTACCAGTAGCATTTCCTGGGGGTAAAGGCGGCCGGTGCGTAAGGCTGGCAACCTAACCACCATCCTGTGCCGTTGTCGTGAAGTCTGGGAACTTTAACTTCCTGGAACCCTCTGGGCCAATCGAGGCCTGTAACGGGACTGCTTTAACTTTTATATTGTAATCAGTTCATAAATTTCTTCAATGTATTGTGACGGGCGAAGGTATCGTACGTCAAGAAATTATCTTCAATTCACACACGCACACAAAGGATAAACCCAGGACAATGCAGTCAGTTATCGTCAGGAATAGAAACGTCGTTATTCGCCAGGCAATCCAGACGGTGTCTTGAGCCAATCCAAAATTAAGTCTATGGCTACTGCAGTAAATTTGCCTGTGGATGAATCAACCGTGGCGTGAAGTTGACCACTGGAGCCATGCCTCCATTCCCCGCTTACCCTTCGTTTAACAAAGCCTTACTTCTCGGGAGTCGAAAAAATGTTCACCTCGTAGCTGAAGACAACTAGGATCCTGAATACACATGTTTTCTGCTACCGCCGTCTGCACCCGGTGCTGCCAGTCGGAGTGCGGCCTGGCCAAGGGTCCGCGGCATTATTTTTCATCCAATTACATAGAAGAAAAATATTTTCCTGAAAACTGTTAACATTTCACAAAATATACCTATCAGGAATTAGCTCAGTCGGTATAGCGACTGACTACGGGCTGGACGGTCCGGGATCGAATCCCGGTGGGGACGACATTTTCCGCCCGTCCAGACCGACCCTGGGGCCCACCCAGCGTCCTGTAAAATGGGTACCGGGTCTTTCCCCGGGGGTAAAGTGCGGCCGGGGCGTGCTGCTGACCATTAACCTCCTTCTAGTGCCGCGGTTATGGAAGAGTAGAGCTATACCTCTTGACACCCTCTGGGCCACATCGGACCTGTAACGGGAGCACCTTTTACCTATCAGGAATAATGGTACGACAGAGCTACTCAGCCAGGCGTGGTCGAGTTGAGCCAGTTTGTGCTCTCTAGAACATAAAATTTCTCCCAATCTTAGTTTATTGGGTGCATTAGCAAAATTGCGGAAAGCTACTATCAGCTTCAAGTCTGTCTATCCGTCCGCTTAGAACAACTCGGCCCCACTGGACATATTTTCATGAAATTGAGTTCTTTTCAAGAATCTTTCGAGAAAACTCAAGTTTCATTAAAATATGACAAGAATAAGTGGTGCTGTATTTGAAGATGTATGAACATGTATGATAATATCTCGCGGAATTCTTCTTAGAATGAGAAATGTTTCAGACAATATTTGTAGAGAACATAAAAACACGAATTTTATATTCAATAACCTTTTCAGAAAATTATTCAGTTTGAGGGTAATACAGAAAAATATGGTAGAGCTAGGCAGGACACAGATGACAATATAATATGGCGCATGCACATTGCATGCTGGATACCTAAGGCTACAAAAACACACTCAGAACATGTAATACTTATTACATTTCCATTGCAAAAGTGGTTGCACGAAAGTGTCTCAGTGTCACGTTATACGTATATTGTCTGTCTTGCTAATAGTGCCGGGAAAGTCATAGCTTTTAAAATGACCTTTGACTTTGACTTCAAAACGTATGCTCCTTGTTTGCAATTACTCGAATTTCAAATGTCGCCGCGTGTGGCGCAGAGTTCTACAGAACCAGTCAGACTTTGTAAAGGTAAAAAGACGCGTGGACGGAGTGAGGGTAAAGCTCCACTCGTTCTTAACCTCGACACTAGGTAGAAGTGAGTGGTCAGCTTCATGCACCGGCCTCTTGACACCTGAGGACAGAGCTTCCTGTAGCCCTTGAATATAAAGCTGGGTGGGTCCCACGCCCGGTCTGGGGGTTTTGGAGAAGAGATAAATCATCTTACTCCTGCTGGGATCCGAACCCCAGAATGCCCGGCCCGTAGTCTAGTCACTATACAAATTACGCTACACCGGCTCCTTGTAGGGGAACTATGGTACCAGAAAGTTTGGGAATGTGTGGAGCTGTACCTCCACTCCCTAATATCGCTTCATGGTGGGGACAAGCACAAGTGTGAACCTGCACTCTCGATTAACCTTGCGAACGTGAAGCAGTGGGTAAAGCTAAATAATATAGAGCAAGAAAATCTATTTATACCTCACAGAAAACATGAAGCGTTTACATAACAAGCCATTTAATGCCCCATAGGCAAACAATCTCTTGGTCTGAAAGTTACAAGAAACAGAGCTTTCTGCAGCGAAGGTGATGTTATGCGCAGGAGAAGTTCCTACTGGGTCAACACCTACCTGACAGATTTGAGCTTATGTTCAATGTTGTCCGTTTTTTAGATGAAGAAAGAATTCACGGAGCCTTCGGAGGCTGGGCCTGAGTTTAATTTTGTTTAGGTAAGTGCCCAAAATTTTTTTTCGAATTCATTAATTTAACGACCCCTGCAAATCCGCCACTGTTACGCAAATGTACTTGTTACATCCCTGATCGCGTCAGGGTGGGGGGTGGCTCTTACGAAACGTCCTTAATCACATCCGAAACTACACTGCGTCATAACCCAGAGAACCACAACAAACTTCCCAAACAAATTCGATTAACCCTTTAAAGACTAGTGTCCACTATGTATGTGGTGTGGTATCCCGATGCCTGCATCCGGATACCACACCACCCCAGCCAAACCACAATGTAAAACCAACACGCATCGAACCAGAGCAATGCAACCCATGAAATAACTCAACAAATAAGTCGCAAGCTCCTGAGGATGGCTGTATTAACATCCGAAACATGTTGAGCATTAAATAATGAAATAAAAAAAAGCAGGTGACATCAAGTTGGTCTCTATTCAACTATCAAGATGATGCACGGTCCAATAAGCATAAGATTTTGATACCATATTTACGTAAGCAAGGAGGTGAGGGATTTGCAGTTATTTTTCGCAGCCAAAAAGATTTCTCGAGCAAAAATAGTTTGAGAAACCCAGCTTTATGGTTGCTTGTCATCCCAAAGACTTGATACATTACACAAAACATTTCATCAGGTAAAAGTTTTTCCCTGTGCTGTGGAGGTATAAACCGCGCATTATTAAGGAGGACGCTTTAGATGGATATGAGTGGCTTAGCGTCACGTATCGGCTACTGTATCCCAAGTAGAGAGTCCCCGGTATCGCATAAGGTGACGTCATGATGCCATTGTGTGCCATGTTTGGTATGAGGCAATCTGAACGTATGTGCGCATGTGCGACCCTAGATCTCGCATGTGATAACTTCTGTCAACAAAAGATGGCGCGGATAGTGAAGGCACATGAAGATGAGTGTATTGTGGTAGTGGTTTTGGTACGGAACGCGTGCTGCAGTTAGCGGGAATGTGGTGGTGAAAGACATGGTGGTTAGTGGGTAACGAATTGGAAGGAATGTGGAAGAGAGCCATCTCCCGAAATCTGAGTGGACGACCACGTAAAAAGTGCAGTGGATCTGCGGGCCTGCAAACAAGGCAGGGTTGATAACGTCAATGGATTCCATACTTACTTTAGCAATGAATTTGTCTTGCATTATCGGCCTCAAGTTCTTTACGTATGTCAATGTTTATTTTTATACGTCCTGAGCTCAAAGCGAACAAATAAGCGTGTATTGGAGGAGTCGTGTCTGTCGGTGTGATTGTGTGTCTGGAAATACTTCGTTTGTTTTCATTGAAATCTGACACTGGATGTTCGTATGGCATGATTAATTCCATAAAGTCTCCAGCTTCAGTTTCTTGTAACGTTAGCAAGCCTAGACTGATGTCACATGTGAAGAGAGCGCGCTAAGTCGTGTGCGCATTGATCAGTGTGTTTCTGCATGATCCGAGCGAGGGAGGTGCCAGTTTTAGTCTGCTTACGTAGCAGATTCAATCACGTGACTAAGGTAGGAGGGTCGTGAGGTTTGTGAGACTCGCGCTGAGGGTTGCCATGCAAAATGACGGGGGAATTTGTGGGTGTAATGGTGCCGTACACTAAATGTTGTAGTGCTAATGTCATATTGGTTCGCATCGGTCCAATAAAAGCTCTTCTTTACTTCAAGATCAGATAGGAAACCAGAAGAAAATTGTTCTCGTTAAACATTTGACGGTTAAAATCAGAGTTGGTTACGTGATTACAAATACTTGCTTCTTTAAGACGTATGGGGGATACAATTATAACGCCACGAATTTCTAACTGCGGTTTCAGATGTAGGTAAATACTCCCCGATGAATTTACCCCCGGTAGTACAAGTTCCTTAGGTTTCCATTGTGTAGGAGGCTGAGTAGCCTGCAATGAGTGGATGCGATACAGAAGAGAACATATTCTGCCCCTGCCTCTGAACAAACCACAATTTCCAAATATAAATATCCAACTCATATTTTAAATGGGTAGGTCAGTCGGTATAGCGACTGACTACGGGCTGGACGATCGGGGATCGAATACTGGTGGGGACGAGATTTTCTGCCCGTCCAGACCGGCCCTGGGGCCCACCCAGCCTCCTGTACAATGGGTACCATCCCTTTTCCTGGGGTAAAGTGCGGCCGGGGCATGCTGCTGACCACTCACCCCCTTCTAGTGCCGCGGTCATGGAAGAGTAGAGCTATAACTCTACCCACCCTCTGGGCCACACCGGGCCTGTAACGGGATCACTTTACCTTTACCAAATTTGAATCATTTGTCGGTATAGTAGATGTTTAACGATTACTAGTAGAAATGTACATCATTACTGAAACCCCTTATGTGATACTGAATTCGTAACGTGCAACAGAGAACGTCAGGATTGACGGGGGCCCCAAAATGGCAGAAAGAAGGCATTTGAAAAAGGATCTGTACTGCATATTAGCCCTTTAAAGACTAAGATAAATCTAAATTGCATTTAAAGACTCAGTTCGTACCACGCAGTAAACACTCCTAATCTAGGATATAAAAACCAGTCAGTTGATGTTATGTACGGAAATAATCGCTCGTTGCTCTATGATCCGTAATAAAAAAAAACCAACTCATAATGCATTATGTGGGAAAAAGTAGAATTTTTGAATGTTAAACCTGGAGGTGCCTAAAGTAACATGACAGGCAACCTACGTATGAGGTAAAACCGAGGCGCGTTCGCGTAACCATTTTTGCTGTGGAAAATCAAATAGGTATTATAATATTAAACAGTGTACGTCAGCACAATCACTTTATTACTCAAGGTAATTATAATTTTTTTACATTTTTCGACTATAGATTAGTCATCCTCAGGCCTATTTTGTCAATTGTGTCACAAGATGCTATGCACACTTTGGGATCCCATCGTATTTACATCCATGGATGGGATCCCAAAGTGTACATAGCATCTTGTGACACAGTTGGCAAAATAGGCCTGAGGATGACTAATCTATAGTCGAAACATGTAGCCTTATAATTACCTTGAGTAATAAAGTGATTGTGCTGACGTGCACTATTTAATATTCTATTACGTTACAAGCACATCGTGATGCTTCCATTGAAATAAGTATTACACATTCTGAGAGTGCAACCTTAAAGTGCATGCCCCTTATTATATTGTCATCCGTGACATGTCTGGCAGTGCAATATCTGTCCACATTACTGCACAAACGGCATGATTTTAGGGAGAACGTTTTTGAACATACAGTGTGTGTTGGTATTATCTATAGCTTCTCTTTGCCGGAAAATTTTATCATTATCAGAAGAAACCAGCGAGATATGATGGTAAATGTATTTAGGTCTACATGTAAAGTGCCCGTTAATCTTTGTCAGATTTTAATGTAACTTGACTTTTCTGGACAGATTTTCGGAAAATTCTCACATCAACTTTCATACAATTCCGTCCAGTGGTAGCCGAATTGCTTCATGCGGACGAACGGGCTGACAAACACGAAGCTAATAGCCGCTGTCCGTAACTTTGCGAACGCGCCCAACAGGTGGACATTATGGGGTTAAGGAACATCCGTCAGGTGGCGTTGCGCGGGAATTCCTCTTTCCTTGATGGATGAATCACACGCGTGTGAGGCGGCTGGGCGGAGGATGCGGTTTGGTCACGTGAAAAACAAGGAAGTGACAGACAGAAATCCCCGTGCAGCGTCTCGATGACAGATTTGCACTGCTGTCTGCCGATAGCGAGTAGTCGTGACAGGATGCTAGTGTCTGGCACGCGCCCGCTCGTGTACAAGTGCGCCTGAACGCTGCGGTATTTCCTCAGGTAAGACACGACCATTTGTACACCAGTGACACGTGCGTGAGCGTTGGGCCTAGTCTGTTTTGACCAGGATCAGAAGGGGGCCCCGAAAAGTGGGGAAACGAATAGCTCGCATCTTTTGCCATTTTTCCAATCATCCTTTATCTTGACGTTCATTTGTTGTCAGTACAATTGTGTTGCAAGAAGACTAGCATGTGTGGTGCCCCATGAGATAGTGCACAGACTTCATCGAGGCGTTCTTTACTTTGGAAACGCACTGGGCGTCGGCGCTAGACGCTCAAATGTCATCATATTTACGACCGCGAAGTATGGTATCACTGTCCCTATTTTTAAGAAACTATGAATTTTGTTCAGGGGGAGGGGGTGGGGGTTTAACAAATTCAGTTGAGGACTGCAATTGCAACGGTTTTGACGAAAGCCACAAGCGCCCAGCGTCACTGTGTGGAGAGATCTTTACAGAATTATATTGAAATCCGCAATAAACAAGACAGGCAATATACGTATGACGTAACACTGAGGCGCTTTCCGCGTAACCATTGTTGTAACGCAAGAGCAGTACATATCACATATGCAGAGTGTGTGTCTGTAGCCTTAGTTATGCAGCATACAAAGCGCATGCGCTGTATTATGTGATACGTAACCTGTCTGGCTCCAACAGACTTTTCCACGTTATGTCATACAAACTGCACGATTTTCGGGGAAAAAAAAAATTCATTGAACATAAAAATGTGTGGTTTTATTTTATCTACAAGCCATGTTCGAAACATTTCTCATTCTAAGAAGAATTCAACGAGATATCGTCATAAATGTACAGACGTCTTCACGTAAAGTAACCGTTACTCTTGTCAGATTTCAATGAAACTTGAAGTTTCTCTCTCTCTCTCTTTTTTTTTGGGGGGGGGACAAAGGCCATCCCGTTGTGTAAGTACAAAATTGTATAATGCAATATACTCCGTCTAAATCGAGAAGAATGAGATGGGCTGGGCATGTGGCGCGTATGGGTGAGGAGAGGGGGGGG
>Ga0131853_10013843_pt1 | contig 14786 bp, 10 predicted proteins | sample TergutLab28metaG_FD_92764 | JGI IMG/M metagenome (GOLD analysis project Ga0131853, IMG submission 92764) | Labiotermes labralis P1 segment gut microbial communities from Petit-Saut dam, French Guiana - Lab288 P1 (version 2) (version 2) | ecosystem: Host-associated > Arthropoda: Insects >... | reverse complement strand
GTTTTAAACTGAGACAAACACAAAGTAGCAAATTCTCTTAAAAACAAAACAAATGAAAATAAAAAAATTACAATAAAACATAAAAAAAAAAAAAAAATAAAATACATTCAACATTTAACCCGCGCCCTCCCCCCCCCCCCCCAACCATTTTCCTAAAACGTGACAAAAACACAGTAAAACGCTATGTACATGTAAAAAACTATTATGTAAGGATTTCAAATGCTTAAAACATCGCTTCCCGATCACCAGTCAAACAAAACGGTTGTTAGCAAACAGTTGCTTAGTATACAGTAAGTAACATGTACAGTATTTGGAACATAACTCGAGAATTTCCCAGCGTATCATTTTCTTAAACATGTTATATTGAATTTTCGGAACTTTGATATAAATTGTTCCTACAAAAACATCGGCCGAATAACGTTGTCTAGAGAGACACGTACGTTCTGTGAAGTTTGGATACTGAAAACCAAGAGGTTTTCTACCGGCGAAACGTTAATCAGGCAGACGTACTGCAGGTTGTGCCTGCATGACTTCCAGGCTATGAGTTTCACCTTAAATTTAAAAAGAAGTACAATGTTGGATTTAGAGCTTTACTTTCCTGAAGAAGAAATGGATTAGGTGCTTTGCTGTGCCAAAAACCGTTCAGACTTTAGAGTAATCAGTGCTTTAATTTCCAAACTGACTTTATACAAAACGTTTTAAGAGGTTCTAAAAAATCGACAGTCTATACAAAAAATAACGTGCAACAATAAATAAGAAACCCATATCAAGCAGAGCCAAACACCAGCTTAACACTTAATAATGGTATAGGTTGTAAAGAAATCTGAACCAAATTTTATGTTGGTAACATAAACTGATTTTCGGTAACATCCTCTGACTTAGTTCACGAGTTTCAATTGGAAGAAAGTTCAGATTCCACAACAACGAAATTCGCAAGGCCACGTAAGTCCCGACTACAGCCTTATCAACAATATTCAACAAGAATACAATACGTCATATCCTTGGCCTATTAAAATACGTGACTTGAAGGCACTTCACTGTAGGGTCAATTGCAATGACACAATTCCCGATAAACTAAATGTAAGGTGACTGACTACAATGGAAGCCATAATATTTTCAGATGTATATTTGCCATGTATCAACTAACACCATAATACTATAAATCAGAAACAATAACCCTATATTTCAACCATAACGGCTTTGCCCGATCTTGATAGTAGCGTGTGTTTTCGTAACTTTACAGTCTCTCTTACTTGCACACTCAGAACTTAAGTGGACGGGGAAAAAAGGCATTCAATTGTTTACTTTTTCTCACTTGAATCGCCTGTTTTGCAAGTCCGGTCTTTTGTTTACGTAATGTGTCGTGCCTCCAATCTTGTATCAATTGTCACAATGGGCACTCAGAGCGGCACGTCTAAGCGGCAGTAGCATGCCCTGAATGCATACAGACAATCGCGGTGTGGCGGCCAGCATTCCTTCATTCTTTTCAGTACGCTCCGTGCATTAAACAAATGTATCACTTCACTCCTTTTCCATTCTAAGTTCCGGAACATCACAAACCAACGCCCCATTTCTGAAGTACTCAAAAGTGAGGTGACAAATGTCGGCACTGCATACAGGTAAAGGCAAAGCTGCCCCTGTGCACGCCATAAAGGCACAAAGGGGAAGTGGAGGTACAGCTCCACTCATTCGTAACCTCGGAACTAGGTGGAAGGAAGTGGTCAAATTCACGTCCCCACAGTTATACACCCGGGTAAAAAACTCCCAACACCCATCTGAATTTTAGTCTTGGTGTGCCCAGAGCCGGTTTGGACGTTTTGGGGAAGAAAAATCTCTTACCCCTGCTGAAACTCAAACCTTGGATCGTCCAGTTCATAGCCGATATCATATGAATATGTACCACCTGTTAAAAAAGAAAAAGGAAAAAAAAACTTAATTATTCCCACAGAGTAATTTGTGTTTCATAAGACTCTCAAAATAAACAAGGATTATATCCGTACACAGAATCAAGCGATTAGCCTTTGCTATGCAGACACCACTGTGAGGTATGCACTCAGTTGTTTCAAATACACATCACAATAAATTCATTCTTCAAATGGTCATTGCGCTGTGTTTTGAAATGGGAGAAGCGATACTTAATTTCAGGGATCTGGGTCCTTCATCAAGAAGAACGGAACACGGAATTCATTAGCGTGTTCAAGACGGCCCAACACAATAACATGCTGTCAACAGTTTAATACAGTTCTCAGACTCACAATCTGTTTCCTTAAGATCCACCTCAACATTACCCTCCTATCAATCCCATCGTTTCCCAAGTGGTCTCATCCCTCTAGGTTTTCTCAGTAATATAACACATCTTCCCACGTGTGCTAGCTACATGTCCTGCCCACAGCAAGCGCGATGATTTAGTCGCCGAGCAGGCTGGTTTAAATGTAAACGAGAGGCACCTGCTTAGAACCTGAGGATTTCCGTCGCGTTCCTCAATGCCAACGCAAACTCTTGGTTAGTGCCTCGATTGAGCTACAATCGCTTCCTTCCAAAACCCTTACAATTCATCATTCACCAGTCACCCTGCCCTCGGTTATATACACGTACTCCGAAATACCGACGTAAAAAACCCATGCAATGAATGTGGTCGAGAAGTACATGCTATGAAGCGCCTCAGTGTACAACTTCCTCAGTCCTCCTGCCACTTCGTCTCCATCAGGTCTGAGTATCCTCCTCAATACCCCGTTCTCACACACCCTCAATATCGTGTAATGGTCTCTAACGGACAGCAAGCTGGCTGTACAAATTCACAAATAACTCACAAGCGTCTGATCTTTTTCCTGCCCAAACGTTCTACAAAGAAGGCCGTGAACGGCGTTTTATAAGATATTATAAAGAAAGGAGACTCATAACTACCGCGGTTGGTTGAATAGAAATAATACGCTTTTAAATAAGGTAAGGAATACTGAATTGTTTTAATGGATCAGTGGATTGCCCAACAAGCAGCAGCTCCTTGTGTCGCTAACAGAAAGCGCTGGCTGCGTTCTCTCAAATGGTGAGCAGTGTTGCTACCGTACATTCACTTCATACATACAGACATGGTTCTTGCCTAAGTTGCCTTCCGAAGCTCATCTAGCTGGCCACCCCTGTAATATAACAACAATTATCGAACGACCTGAGGCACATTTTCCGAAAATGTTTATTTCCACAAATCCAGAAAATTAATTATCAATATAGCCCCCAAGTGTTTACTTACATGAAGAAACTAACAGCATGTTTTCCACAAGGGCATCTGAATTCATATCGTATACCGTTATGCAGAGGCTGTTCACAGCATTTCAAAATACAGTAAATAACGTGCCGTTTATGATGATGATGATAATAACAATAATGACATTCGTGACGTAAACATGCGTTAACACAACACTCATCACGAATCACACCAGAACCGACTAAGTCTCCGTTTCAAAGAAAATCTACCCACTAACTAGGAAGCCAAATACCCGCATGATACATGTTCATATACAAACTTCAACCATTCCATAGTCTGTCTAACGACAGGTCTACAGCTTCTTGCAAAGCCAGTTCTCCAGAGAGTGCGGTCTAGTGTCTCCTTTATCAGTTTACAGTTTCCGGAGGGTCATTCAGTAGCTGCTTACATCTTCTTCCTCACCTTCACGCCACTGCTATCATTCATTCTATCTTCCCGTCAGTCACATGTTTTCCAATGCAGTTCCTACGCAAGATGTGGGCAATTCAGTTTGCCTTCCTTCGATTTACTCTGTGTGGGGCATTTCTTTCCTTCTCGTCTCTATGTAATACTTCTTCATTTTGACACAGTATATAGGATACACTATATCCCGAAATATCACTCTGCACAGAACTGTTTTCATTCCTTATTACATCCAACTTTACACAAGGACTGACACTCCCTACTAACTCTATGCAGTTCTAACTCTATAACATACAGAGTGATGAGAGGCGGTGTGGCTGTCACCTAAGCTTATTGGTAAGACAGTCACAAACACACAAAAATTAAACGCGCGCCGATGTAAAGAGCAACTAAAACAGCTCAATAGGTTCTCCAATTTGCTACCCTGCACGCATCAAGTTGATACTCGACTTCGTGCCAAGGATTTTGCAACCAAGGCTGTTCAGTTCTTGCAATCGTTCTTCGCATTCGATCCGTCAAGTTGTTCGAGTTACAGGCACTGGGGGAGCTTATCACTCATCCTCCAAAAAGCTGCAAAAAAATTCGATGGGGTCAGATCTAGAGATGGCTAAGCCCACAGGCGCGCCCTCCTGAGATGAAACTGCGCCCAGGCAACTGTCTACTGAAGAATGTTGTTCATCTCATTGTAGATGTGTGGCAGCACTACGTCAGGGTGGAGAGCAGCACTCTTGTTTGTTTTCAAGTACGTGAATAAAATTGAAGCAAACAAAACGCTTTCTGAGTCACCATCTCTCGCTTGTGCCGTATTCCGACAGCCAGAGCAGAATTATCTCTTACGCACTGCTTTTCTTTCGAGTTGCTCTTTACAACGGCACAAGTTTAATTTTTGTTTACCCATTACTTCCTCAACAGTACGTTTATGAAAATTGCTCACAATATTTGCAATCGTCCTGTACGTTTAATTCGCTTGACACTGAAGCGACTACCGTAACATGTTGTGTAAGATATAATTACGTTCACCAGTAATTAAATGTTAAATTACACGCTACATTCAGCACGAATTAGCGCTGCCGGCAGATTTCGTTCTGTCAGTAAAGTGACTTGACGGCCGCAATTCGATGCCCGGAAGGGGCAGGCATTCTCCTTGCCACCACCTCAAAACAGACTCTCGGGTCCATCCAGCTAATGAACTTTACCTTTGCTACCCACACACGCCAATATGGCGTGCTACTTAAGCGTGGGAAGGGTTACGCATTTAACACGGTATCCCACACGGCAGTGCCTAGAAGTGCGAGAATTACCACGGTACATAACGTAACCGTGTAGGATCAGTGCCGATTAAAATATCTTCTAATTACTTCTGACTGTATTTGTGTTCTTTTTGATGAAATTCTCACTGATCACTACACTACATTAGATGTTATTTTACCCGGAAACGAAATAATAACTTTCTGCAGTCCTATCTTCAAGGCCTCAACAGTCATCCGTGGAGTTAACAAATATTAACCTTAATTAAACAATATAAACCAACGAAATGCATATTTCATAAATTAATATTTTAATTTTTAAGCAGTCTAGGAGGTAGAAGATTGTGTTCGAACACGCTCTTCTACCTACTAGACGGCTTATACTGATGCATGTACAACGTACCATACCAGAACTGTATATAAAACCGTATTCCTGACGATGTACCCTCGGGTTCGAAACATGTAGAAGATACCAAAAAATTAAAAATTAAGATATTAATTTAGGAAAAGTGCATTTCGTTGGTTTATATTGTATAACTGTATTACAATGCACGGTGCAAAAAAAAAACATTAACCTGTAACACTCAGTTGCATCGTTTGTACTGCAACGGAAGCTTCTATAAAATCGAACACATGGCTGAAGTACGGTTCTCGACACACTTGCCTTCTGGGCCACATGCTCCCTCTAGGCCTTCCTCTATGATACAAGCACAGTGCAACAAACAAAACAGCGATGCAAAGGCAACAAAAAGCTTCGTGCTTAATTAAGCACCATGCCATCAAGGCACATGGGGGAGTGGAGGTATAGCCCACGCATCCTTAACCTCAGCGCTAGAGCGGTCAGCTTCACTCCGCACCCCTCTTTACCCTCGGAGAAACAGCCCTCATTAGCCATGGTAGAGGACAGTGACTGGGCTTCACAGCCGGTATGGATGCTCTGGAGAAGAGAAAGCTCTCTTGCCCCTGTCGGGAAACACTCCCAGGGATTCGATCAACAAGCCTGCAGCCCAGTCACTAAACAAACTGGGCTATTCCGGCTTCGCAAATACTAGCATAACACAATAAAGCATATGCATACACAGATACTAAAATAGGTGCAGATACAAGCACATGCTCTGTGAAGCGAAATGACGAGGTAACGTAAACACACTATTGTACTAAAACACCCAAATCACAACGGACTAAAAACACTACACAGATAAAAGAAAATTACGATACACCTTCGGAACAGTTATATTTGTAATGGATGATTTCTATAATTAAATGTACATTACAAATTCGAAGTGAACTTACTCAGGCCTCAGAAGCTCGAACTAGTTTACTGCACTTGGTAATTGTTATAGAAAGTTTGTAATTACCTGCCAGTTTCTTCTTCAGTTCATCTTCCCTGCGTTGCAAGAAAGCTGCTGAGTTTGCTATTCCATCTGTAGATGTGCAAACAAACAATAATACAAATAAAGAAGAAAACACTACTTAATATTCCCCGAGCATTTAGCAAGAACACACTCGGAACGGAAACAGCTCGAATACAGTCGCGAAAACAAGTTAATTTGAACATGCTGCTTCTTGCAAGTTACTAAAACTGAAATGAAACGTCGTTATATTGCCTGTCATGCAAGGCCTCTGATGGGTCCGTTAAGTCCCGTATGAAGAAAAGAAACATCATAGCGACCGCAGATATTGAAATCTTATTGTGTCAGTTAGAGATGGGAAAGTACGCAGTGTATGTAACAGTGGTGGTACGTGTGGAGCGTGCTGATAACTGCGGCATTTGACAAACAAAAGTCGTGGAACTTGCATAAAATATCCAGCTTGATGGATGCTGTGTCTTAAAATTTCAATTCTGGCCAATATTTATCGAATTACATCTAAATCAATGCAGACTCTTACATGAAAGTCATATATGTTGTTTAACTCTGAAAAAACAGACATTACATTGAGGCAGCGAATTTACTTAAAACTAATTTAACTTCGGCGGCATATTCTATACATGATTAAGTAAAGTCGGAAACAAAAGGAGATGAAAGAAGTGCATTCAATTTCCTCCCTGTAAGATGCATTCACCATGCTTCGATAAATTTCAAAAGTGAATTATTCACATTAAAACGAAGAACAAAGTTCATACAAACATGTCTCCGGAATTAAGTGGTTTATGAGTTTAACTGAAGGATTACAGTCAACATTAAATAGCTTAACTACGTAATATGATACTTACGGCCGATAAAACAAATTTACAATACAAGCTCCCAGTTTAATAAGCGTTGAGTTCCTACTGTTTATCAAGTCACAATTCACAACCAATGCTCAAAATGCCCTACACTTGAATGTAAGCACGCACGGGCACCCTCTCAAAGGTCCGAGGACGGTTGTGAATGATCTGACAGCCATTAAAATGCGTCGGTAAAGTGGCTCTTCATTTTCAATTGCCGCTGAATACACTAGAGTTTTTAAGTGGTCCCACAGATAAAATTTACAGGCCTGAGGTCAGCACACTGTTGGGCCGTACCTCGAAATCTAAGTGTCAGTGGACATATATTCATATGAACTTGTTTCCTTGTTTTGTGCGGGAAAATCTCTCCTGGAGTTTGTCCAACCATTTTCGATACACCCTGCATGGTACACACATATTTAACCCCTCATTTCTTTGTATTATTACTGCCTTTAACGTACGCTTCTGCTCCTCCGCTTCCAGGACGATCGTCAATAAGATGTCTTTAGTTATTAATCCAGTAAAATGAATTAACAAGCTACAAAAACTACTTATCCGATATTATGCGACATTTAATATTCTCACGGTGTTCATAATGAATAATAAGGTCTTCTGAACGTGAAGCCGTGTTCTCTGCAAGTCAGTTACCAATATTTCGCAAGAACCTGTTGGCTCCATCTTCAGGGTAGAAGACCCTTCTAAAAATTGGTAACCAGTTACTTAGAGTTACAGAGAGTCTCAACCCTGACGACAATTGTATTCACATCCGACGTCAGCCTACAAAGACAAAGGTCAATCAAATGAAAACCGGAAAAACTGTATAAAATTCGTAATATGAACATAACCTGGAGCAAAAACAAACAGGGAACAGTGAAAGGTATAGCTTATGATTCAGAATCAGCTTAAGCAACCAATTCGAGAAAACGCCGTCGTCTGCTGTCTTCTGGAGTGTGTCTGCTGCATGACAACGCCCGACCGACCTCATACAGCTGCCCTTCATACCGTGAAACAGATATTCAGGATTTCAAACTGGGGTGTTAACCCCCATCCGCCACATTCACCAGATCTGGCAACCAGTGATTTTCATGGCCCCTAAAATACGCTCTAAACGGAAGTAACTTCACGTCGGATGAGGAGGTAAAGGAGCATGAAAGACTTCTCCCGAGGAATTTATACCTTAGTGGGACGTTGGAGACAGTATGTACAACGCGGGAGTGGGGAGGGACTACAATGAAAATTAAATGGCACTGTACTGCATCCATTTTTGCAACAAATTACGTTATATAATTTTGCCGGTTTTCATTTGAATGGCCCTTGTATGACATCAGTCACAACAGCTAGTTCTGCAGTTTTACTGGCCATTTTACGTTCAGGTGAATCGCGAAAAGATAATATCTCACATTCATTTATAAATTACATTTCACAACTTTAGCAATTAAAGACGAACATTTTTAAGTGTTACAGAGTCTTAACATGGAACCACCAAATTTAGTTTTAAAAAAACACGTGGTAGTCGAGATCGATCACTTGGTGCTTGGTGATGTCTGAAAAATCTCCTCCAACACGAATATTTCATCTGTGAGGTGATAGTTTCCTGGCATGACGAAATCCCAGAACACACTGACTGAAAAGCCTCAGCTTTTCAATCTAATAAAACAGTCTATCTTGGGAACAGCGTCACTTGCCTTCAGTACCGCAGCTACAGTACATCGTTCGTGAAACCGCAACTTGTCGTAACCTACACAATTCGTCAGAGATTCCTGCATTACTGGACGGGTTAAAAACTCACCTTCCGTCAAAAGGCTGTAAAAAAGGTAAATCAGTCCCATCAGCCCGAAGTGCCCAGAGGGTTCCAGGAAGTTACGGTTCCCAGATTACGTGACAATGGCCAAGGATGGTGGTAAGGTTGTCAGCCTTACGCACCGGCCGCGTTTACCCCCAGGAAATACTCCTGGTACTCATTTCTGTTAGACGTTGAGTCGACCCCAGGGCCATAGTGCGATCTGAAGGATTATGTCAATGAAAAATTCCAATGACACCATCTGGAATCGAACCAGCGACCTTCCGATTTCTAGCATAGCACCTTAACCACTGTGCTACCGCGGTTCCCGTCAAAAGGTTGTACCCACAAAAATTGACCGTCTGTACATTTTCGTTAAAAAAAAAAAAAATAACACGCTTACGTACTGGTCCATTAAGGATACGTAAAACTTATGTTTTATGAGCGATATATGACTGTTCTCGTTAAAGGCTAGCCATAACCTACCATACGAAACTTGAATATTCATCATCCACTAAGCAAGTCCTGCCGCATTACCGATCCTGAGTTAATTCTTTCCGAGCCAACTAAAACAGAGCACACTTTGAAATCCATTATCAAAGTATTCTCCAGTCTCGGTCAAACCTGTTTAACCCTTCTGTCGTCAGGATTCTGGGCGTGTTGCTTGTTTATACTCCGACCCGAACTAAATATTCAGCCCACTGTAATCTTCAACTATTTGCATTCGCCCTTCCTTTATTACCATTGACGGCACATGAGCGCCACCGTTTACTTACAAGTTACGGTAACTCCGTGTAATGAAAACCAAGTTGATGAACTATTTATCTTCTGTTTATTTCGTCAATCAACCTTACATGTTTCGGGCTTATTGGTAACCCATCATCAGGAGGTATACTGTGTATGTGTGTGTATATAAATATATATATATATACACGCACGCACACACACACACATACATACATACAGTATACCTCCTGATTATGGGTTATGAGGTATACTGTGTGTGTGTGTGTGTGTATATATATATATACTATATATACATACAGTATACCTCCTGATGATGGGCTGCCAATATGCCCGAAACACGTACAGGTTGACTGACGAAATAAACTGAGGATAAACAGTGCATCAAGTTGGTTTTCATTACACGGATGTATCGAAATGCACGGTCAACAAAACATAAAATTTGCGGCAACTCATTTACCTGGCTTACGATTCGGGGGACTAACTTGTGTAAGGGTAACGAACGACGCGATCGAGAAATTCTCCAGTTCTGAATGTCGACCTTCTTTTCGTATTATCATCAACCACACAAAATGAATCTGAATTCATTTTGTGCGGTAACGGCAACATTTGTAACTTTACCCACTCGCCAGTTAAATAAAGGAACCAGTCACTCACACTTAAGTCATAGTTTTTCATGACTTCGCTAATGGCAATGACCTTTTAAGTGTGACTGGCAAAGTTCCAGAAATTTAATTACGCCACATTACCACGACACTTAGTTTGCATTATCCTAATTTGTTCAAGTATGTGGGCAGATCCGAGCAACTCCGTCTACATCCAACTTTGCCGTCTTGCTCAAAACGGAAAATGCAGGAAGCAAAATTTAAGGCGACGGTAAGAAATGTATGTGTGAAATAAAAACGATGAAAGTCATATATGCATATGTGACATGTAACCCACTGAAGATAAATATGCATATGTGACATGTAACCCACTGAAGATAAATATGCATATGTGACATGTAACCCACTGAAGATAAATATGTATATGTGACATGTAACCCACTCAAGATTTCAAGACCGCTGTGTGTCAATCGCCGCGTACCTACCGACCTCGACTTCGGCGTCAAACACAAGATTCCCCTCTATCTTCTTTCTTTTAAAACTTCGTATTGGGTCACTACTAAGCGAAAAAAGAAAGACTTCACATCTCCAAAACATTGCACACAGGCAACCTTGGCCAATATATTTACTTGAGGCGCACAGCCAGAAAGGCGGGAGCATTTTGTCACTAGCATATCTAAAGGCGCTAATGAAATAAAAACACTACCTATTTGAGAAACGACAAGACAGTATAGTCTAATGCAACAGCGTGACGGAAACGATGGATGAGAAATTGTTCTTCGGGTAGGCACCTATATTAAAAAGAATGGGCAATCCCTTGTCTGCACTGAAGACCCAAGTTCTTTTATTGCGTGATATGTATGTTAGAGGGAGAAGCACGCGAAAAAGGAAACACAACTCTGGTTCCCTCCACACCCCCCTCTCGCACTTCTAAATAATCAAGACAAATCTCCTCCCCTTCTACAGGTAATGACAGCGACCATGTCCGTTTAAAGTAAGTGGCAAAGGAAACTTGATTACTGGTTTCCGCCATCCACGTAGTACCGTGTAATAATCACTACATTTCTTGGCTTTAGTCCAAACATATACCGCACCCTACGTCATCAATCACTAACTTGAATATTTCATGACTTGAAGATGTACGATTTTATGGTAAAATTAATGTATTCTAAGGCAACAGATCGCACGTTCAACTAACAACGTGACCTTATTAGGCGCGACTAAATGACGGCAAAACAAACTCGAGCCATGATGGCCGAAATCACGTAATATATTTTGTAGCGTGAGGATTAAAGAGCACACATCCGAACTTACAATACAAACGAAAAGAATTTGAAAGTTAAAAGCGCCTTGTGTAACGATGTCGCGTGTTATATCGCAGTCCTTTGGCGGATTGCCCATCGTACTTAAATTAAAGTGATCCTCTCCCCAGACGAGGTACATAGAACCTACACCGAACAAGTATCACTGATACACATAGCATAATTTCGACACTCCTACCCACAACTACCAGTACTACATACAGGAGGCTACCCAGAATAAAAGAAAAAGTTCAAGTGTTGGAACCAGCACAAGACAATGTGGCTGGGTCCTACCAGCACTCAGAGACATACTCGAAAATTGAACTTGGTCCATAGGCCTGCTGCTAAGACTAGGCTACTGTCTTTTAACAGGACGCAGTCCAGTGTTCTGGCCTTCTTATTGGACTTATCAACCTGAGAAGACAGCTATACATAATAGGGCTGATTGACAGTCCCTTGAGTATGAGGTGTGGAGCGCAGAAGACCTCAGCTCACATTTTACGTGATTTTGAAATTTTGGCCACACACAAACACACATTTATCTGTGTTCCTTTTTCTTGGACGCTGAGAGTGTTAAAATTTTAAATCTGGCGGCAATCTGAACATTATTAGAGGGACGGGGATTCCATGATTTGAACTTCACTTTAAGGGACACAAAGGGGCTTTCAGGGGCCTATGTGCATCGGGACCAAAAGGACTCAAACCCTAGATAATTACAGACAACATATCATTTATGTTTACACGTCCCACTCTTCCTGCCAGCTTGGCAATCCTGCAAATTTCCGAAGACATGCAGCCGATTTGATATGAGATCATTCGGGGAAAAAAAAAAAGAAGAGGCCATTCAAAACCTCATTCAGCAAACCATTTAACATATATGAATAGCCTTCTTCTTAGAAATATATTTTAGCGAGCAATTTTGTTCATGAATTTGACATTCAGATGACCGTGTATAGTGATAAATTCTTATAATAAAACCAAGCAGATGCAATAATTTCTCAAATTTATTTTTGGAATAAAACTCTACATGTTTCGGACAGTTCCTCTGTCCATCATCAGGAGTTTTTCACTGTACACACAGCAATGGTATATTTTATACAGGTTTGCTGACAGCTTGCGAGCAGGATGAGGGCGGGCTGTCAGCAAACCTGTATGACACATACCATTGCTGTGTGTACAGTGAAAAACTCCTGATGATGGACAGAGGAACTGTCCGAAACATGTAGAGTTTTATTCCAAAAATAAATTTGAGATTTTAGTACATCTACTTGGTTTTATTATGAGAATTTGTTTATGAATGTCACTGATCTTAAGTGTCACACGAGAGGCTGGGGACGCCAGGATCACACAGCCACTTCAATGAAAGAGCGAGAGAAAAATAACGTTTCAGAGTTCAATTTGCGACCCGCAAATTGAATTCTGAGAGGAGGAAGAGACTGTTTATTTTGTCCTAAGAATTCCTGCACAGAAAGGATAATTGCGAAACGGCTTTGTTTTGTGTCAAATCGGAATCAAAAGCCTCCATATTATAACTACTGCGCTTCATACTATACTGCATTTACGAATACCGACCGGTCTTTGTAACGGAAATGGGTTGTGTTCTCTGAAAGGCAGGAATTGCATTTTTATCTACAATTCAGTTGAACGTCGGTCAACTAATGAATTCGAAGTCGAATGATAAATGTTATTAAGAGTAGTCTATAGTTGTTTTTGTTTAAAAAATAACCAACACGATGTCACTTGTGGACTATCCTTTATTTTCATGGGTAGTCGTCATTCCTTCTCTACATGTTTCGAGCTTTCGGGAAGCTCATCATCAGGAGATCAATGATGCACGGAATGTGAAAAAAAAAAGTCTATAGGTTAGTTCTGGCTCTTAATTGTTGAATATGAAGTCTTGCGAACAAAGAACAGCAGCACTGATTATTCACATAACGAACTGGGTCAAAGGGTAATATGAACAAAGTACGTGGACGCTCGAGTACGTATTACGCACCAATCTGAATCACACATACCGTATATTCAACTGCATGAGAGTAATAATTTCAGGGCGTTCGGGTAAAGGTAAAGGTAAAGCGGTCCCATTACAGGCCTGGACAGGCCCAAAGAGTTCCAGGAAGTTAAGGTTCCCAGGTTTCGTGACAACGGCACAGGATGGTGGTAGGGTGTCAGCCTTATGCACCGGCCGCCTTTACCCCCAGGAAATACTCCTGGTACTCATTTCTGTTAAGAGGCTGAGTCGACCCAAGGGCCATAATGCGATCGGAAGGATTTTATGTCAATGAAAAATCCAATGACACCAGCTGGGATCGAGCCAGAGATCTTCCGATTTGCAGCACAGCACCTTAACCACTGTGCTACCGCGGTCCCCAGGACGTTCGAGTACCTTCCTTTAATTACGACGAAAACAATAAGATTCGCGAGCACAAACTGAGTGTCTTCATTTAGCTCTGCCATTTTGCTCGAAACGTCTTTCGTTTCCATGAATTTTGGCACGTTACGCTCAAGACGCGAGGAAAATCGCAGTTATTCATCATGCAAAGTGCCCACCGCTGCCGCCGCCGCCGTGGTTATCGTTACTGTTACTGTCATAGTTTCCGACTTTAACCAGACTTACAAGTGTGGACATACTTCAGCAAAACTGATGGCAAGTTTCATGGAAATCCTTTCACGAGTTGGAGAGTTGTTACATACGGACTTACAGACAGGCTGGCAGACACACGGCGAAGTTCAAAGACGCATTTTAACCCGTTCGTACTTACTTACTTACTTAGCTACTCCATGGTGCAGAGCCCCTCTTGAGAAGCTAACTGGTTTGCAGCTAGTCAAGAAATTCCCCGCATTTCACGGAACCCGAAAGTTCATTACCGTACTCACAAGCGTCCGCCACCTGTCTCTATCCTGGGCCAGCCCAATCCAGTCCATATACCCACATCCCACCTCCTGGAGATCCATCCTAAAATTATCCACCCATCTACGCCTAGGTCTCCCCAGTGGTCTCTTTCCCTCCGATTTCCCCACCAAGACCCTATACACCCCTCTCTCCTCACCCATATGCGCCACGTGCCCTGCCCATCTCATTCTTCTTGATTTTATCACCCGCACAATATTTGGTAAGGAGTACAGATCACTTAGCTCCTCGTTATGCAATCTCCTCCATTCCCCCGTTACCTCGTCCCTCCTAGGTCCAAATATTCTCCTCAACACCATGTTCTCAAACACCCTCAGCTTCCTTTCCT
>Ga0131853_10013842_pt1 | contig 14787 bp, 20 predicted proteins | sample TergutLab28metaG_FD_92764 | JGI IMG/M metagenome (GOLD analysis project Ga0131853, IMG submission 92764) | Labiotermes labralis P1 segment gut microbial communities from Petit-Saut dam, French Guiana - Lab288 P1 (version 2) (version 2) | ecosystem: Host-associated > Arthropoda: Insects >... | reverse complement strand
TTCGCATAGCCCTGTGTATCTGCAGCTTCTTCGGCATTTGTGTTATGTGTGAGACGGTATTGGGGACTGCAGGCGCACAGGCCCATTAGCTGAGGATCGTATACCCTAAGTCGTAATTCCGTGCGTTAACGTTACAACGGTAATCCACTGTTAGCTGTGTTGGTGACATGATCAGAAATTACGGGTACCATAATGCTGTGCACAGAATTCCGAACCACGTTTTAGGCGCGTTCGCAAAATTGAGAAGAACGACTGTTAGCACGTCTGTCTGTCCGTCCACCCTCCCACATGGGATAACTCGGCTTCCGCTGGACGGATCTTCATAAAATTTGGTTTTTGAGTATTTTTCGAAAATCTGTTGAGAAAATCAATTTTCGTTAAAAACCTGACCTCAATAACGGGTACTTGACCAATATACATGTTTGATCTATCTCCCTCAGTTCTTCTTAGAATTATAAATGTTTGAAACAAACATTGTAGAGAAAACCAAAACACACATTTTATATTCAGTGGCTACCTTCCGAAAATCGTGCCTTTTATGGGAAAATGCGGAAAAATATGGTATAGCCAGACAGGCCACAGATAACAATACGGCGCATGAGCTTTGCATGCTGTTTAACTAAGGCTACAAATACACATTCACAATATGTAATACTTATTACTTTTGCGCAACAGTTGTTGCACGAACGCGCATCAGTGTGAAGTTATACGTGTATGTACAGTGCCTGTCTTGCTGTTGGCGGTTTATTGAACTTACACGGTCTGTTTATCCATTAAAGGGAAGTTATTGATTGATATCGATGACAATCGGATTTGCTTATTGACTTAGAAGACTCTGTATAATTTCAGAGCCCTGCCTAATAAGGTGTTGGGCACGGAAGTTCTTGTTTGCTTCTTCAAGAACGCCTGATGCCGCTCCGTATTCGGTTACGTGAAGTCATTGTGAAGCAAGCCATCAGTAACGTCACCGTGCTTGACTGATAACTTTTAAACAGGGGCAGCCGGCTTAACGTGATTGGTGTACTGACGTCACGGGTTGGACGACCTAGGAAACGTGGTTTGATTACTATCTAGCAGCAGAGGCAAGAGGTTTTGTACAAAGCGACCACGCTGGTTTGATATTAACCCTTTACAGCCCCGTGGTCACTATACTTACCACCAGGTTTAACATTCACAAATTCTACGTTCTGCCCACACTGTATGTATGTATTTTGTATGGATCTCAGAAGAAACAGCGATTATTTCCCTATACATAAATAACTGACTGGTTTTTATAACCGAGGCGGAGAGTGTTTACTGCGCGGTACGGACTGAGGCTTTAAACAAAGTTCAGGTTGCTCGTAAGCTTTAAGGGGCCAATTATTTACCAGTATTTTTCCGTGCGTTTCGAAAGCAAGTTTATTTTGTGACAGCCTGTCAGCTGGTGCCATTTGCCAAATTGCCAGACCATCTTTACGACTCGCTCGGTATAACTTAGACGAAATGTAATAAGGGCGATTTTATTTTTGGTTTACCTCCGTCTACCGCATTTCTTGGCCTAAGTGATCTCTGTGCGCCCTTTCGCACACTGATGAAGTGTAAAAGAGGTTTCAGTAGGTGTTGATTGCTTTTAAGAGCTGCTTTACTTAGGACTGACGAACCTCGAACAGTTTTAGATTGATTTGGATAGGAACTCCGAGTACCGTAGCGTACCAACAGTTTTGCTCACAACATTCCACTGTGTAATGGTGTTTTGCTTCATTTGTGTTTGTTCAGATGTTTGTACACGGTACAGCTGGATAGGGGTGACCTTTAGTTATTCTTATGACGTGTCTCGTGTATTTTCATTTGATAAACATACAGTGCTTGTGGAATTCCCAGTGAAACCATAAATTCAGTTTACGTGTGTTTTGATCACAATGTTATACACAGATTTGGCTCACGATGTAGGAAATTTCATTTTCCTGCAACATGTCTTCTAACTCCGCTGGCTTAGCGTTGGCGGCCATGTTTGAATATGGCGGTATACGCAGACCAAGGGCTGGAGGCAAATTTCTGTTCCTGGGATTACGATGGTGCAGGAGAGAGGAAGGTAGTAAAGGTGTCGTACTGTCCGTAGCAGTGGTGAACCTGCGCATGTTCCCGAAAACATCGTTGCGTGAAATACGTGTACCGTGATGTTATCAGCTTGTACTTCAGCTACTTCGTGCGCCATAATAACTTTCAACTGCAGACAACTTCGGCAAACTTTGCACCGCATGCGAGCAAGATGAAATTCAGTATACAGAATGGAGAATGAATAAGTACATATGTGTGTTAACTATACCTGTGTATTTTCCATACATGATGTGCTGTAAGAAATATACTGATGGTAATATGAAGAAGAATTAATTTAACAACGCAATTCGCAATCTGGGCTAGTGTGGCGCTGTTGTAGTGCGTTATTATAAAACGAATTAGTAATTATGTCTCCATAAATAAACGCGTTATTCAATACATTGACCAACAAATGCTCTTAGTAATAGACAATAAATTACAAATCATAATACGCAATTCATGAAAAATATCACTGCTACATGTTTCGGCACCTGCGTGCCATCTTCAGGAAGTGTACGGTGATACTTATCATGAACTGTGTTGCATGGTGCATACTGTATTTTATTAAGTGCATTTTTTCATCAACATATTGAATTAATGACAATGCGCGGTATGGGTAATAGAAAACTCGCTATAAGTTTTCAAATTGCTTCGGCTTTCTGTGTCGGCTTTGTGAGGGAAAGGGTTTAAGACGTTTTCTCATTTCGAATGTCTCCGCGGATAACAACACTATGTCGCCAGCTGCAAGTTGCCCGTTAGATTGGGCCTGGCCTGAATCATATATCGTAAATATGCCGGTAAATGGCAAAATGTAGGCTGTTCATGTTACATTAAGTGTGGAGCCCACCGAGCCTCATATTTAAGAGGAACCGGCGATTTTTCCGCAGGGGTGAAGTGGCCGGAGCGCGAGGCCGAGCCTTAAAGATGAGTGCAGCTCCCTGAAGGTAGCGTAAATGACGCCAAAACGTGTAGGATAAACGGTATTTCGGAATAAAAAAGTGCATTTGTTTGTGACGTGACTGAACGGTGATAACTAATTTGTGCGATAATTTGCTGAAAATTTGTATAGTACCATTGGACAGTTCTGATATTCACACCTAAAAATCCTAACCTTACATGACAAATATATGCAGGGACTCTAAGACCAAGTTGGATCTGTTCATTTACTAAAGTGGACAATTAAAGCTGGAGACCAAACAACATTTGGGATGTGAATAGTTTTGAACCTGACATTTTGAGAGTAGAGATTGCCAGGTCTTGTGCAGAGCCCTGAATGTACAACTTTGTGCTCACATACAGCCCCATCTACAAGATGTATTTAGGGTGGATGGAAGTGACCAGAGGCTACTTGGTGAGAATCCAAAAATAATAAAACCAGAGAGCTGTGTTGAACTTCTGCAAATCTGCCTGGAATTTTAGGAAAAATTCAGAATATTGCTCTGAGTAGAGTAGTTCGTAAGAAGTATGTGTGAACATGCAAGACGTGCAGGAAATCAGGAATACGTGTGGAATTGTGGGCGTAAAATTTAATATGAAGGGTACAGATGGGCGTATAAAACTGGATAATACAAATGACAACGAAGTTGCAAAATTGAACAGGATGAGGACACTTGGACATATAAAACAGGATAATATGAATGTTTAATTCACATTGCCTGTCCATCATGCCGTGCATCTCTGAAGCTTCTAATAGTAGCGAAAAAAATGTAAATACAAAATATTTTTCCTTTAAGATGAAGAAGAGGAAGGAGTTGCTCATTTTGGTGTTTCTTGCTTCTGTTTGCATCCATATAATTTTGTTTCTGCTTAATGCTATCCAGTTGTGGCCACACATAGAGAAAACCGTGACTAACACAGTTTCTAGCAAGTGGAGAAAAACTGCTTAGACAGTTCAACCTTGGGGGGAAATAGTAGTGCTCTATCACTTCTTTTTATTCCAACTAAACACATATGTGCATATAATTGGAATAAAAGAAGTGATTGACTGCAAGAATTCAAAGATTTGACAGTGTCAAAATAGTAGTGCTGAGTTGGTATATGGGGGCAACACAAACTCTTCAGCGCACTTCAGTGTTGTATGTCTATTGTTTTGGTTTAAGAACACTAGTAGTAATGCTGGAGGTATATTCCATATTATTAAAAAGAATCGGCTTTCGACTAGTTTTTCTAGGTCCTTCATCAAAGTGGTAGCCGCCGTACAGTTTTGTAGGGTGCCATTGTACAGTCTGGTAGAGGGTCCTCCGTAGCCCCTACGCCCCGGGACGTCCGTGCAAGAGTGGTCTAAGTCGAAAAGATGGGAATGAGTGTAAGAATGGTGCATCAGTCATATCCCATATTAATAAAAAAAGGATCGGCTTCTAAATAGTTTTGGAAGGTCCTTCATCAGGGTGATAGCCGCCCTCCAGTTTGGTATTGCGGTCCCCCCGTTACACCCCTACGCCCCGGGACGCGTCCGTGCAAGAGTGGTCTAAATCGAAAAGATGTGAAAGAGTTGAAGAGTGTGCCAAATGAAAGTGCCCCCCGTGCAGCCTGGTAATCAGGTCCCTCCGTTGCCACCACTACGCCGAACGTAGCCCCTCCCCGGGCCTAGAGCAAGAAGGCCTTAACTGTGGTTTTGATACACAACTCTTTCTTGAGCATAATATTAAAAACGATGGGCTGTTTTTAATCGGGGGACGGCAGCCGCCCTCCAGCCTGGTATCGTGGTCCCTCCGTCGCCACCCCTACGCCGATCCCCAGCCTGGAGAGCCCAAGTGCGGTCCCCGGGCAATACTCGTTCTTGAGCACAATATTAAAACGGACAGGAATATTTCAGTCCCCGTATAGTTTGGTATAAGGGTACCTTCGTAGCCACCCTTACGCCCCTGCTCGTCCAGGGTACGTGCAAGAAGGTCCTAATGACAGACCTGGCCCTGAGTACAAAGGATCGAGTGTCGCCCCCTACACCGATCCCAGGGCGTAAGTGTAGCCACCCAGGCACAACACTTTCTTGAGCATAATAATAATAGGGCGGGGATTGGACTTTGGCAGCCGCCGTCCAGTTTAGTCTCCCCCGGGGCCTGGTGCAAGAAGGGCGTAGGTGTGGAATAATAATATTAAAAAGGATCGTCGTTTGACATTGATGAACGGAGGTTGCCAGCCGCCGGGGTCCTGGTGCAGGAAGGTCCTAAGTGTTTTATTTAGCAGGATAATATTAAAATCGATCGGTGTTTTGTGAGGTAGGCAGCCGCCACGTATTCAGCGTTGAGTGTGGTGCGTTCCAGGCACTACATGTTCTTGAGCTTCGGAGCCCCTTCGTCCCCCATGCCCCACCGGACAGAGTGGGGTTGGGGGAATTAAAATATACAATATGGCGGAGGTGACGCATATGTTACTGTGATGCATGGACGTTGAACCTGTGAAGAAGTAAAGGAAAAGGGTTACAAGGTGCGAGCAAAACAGGCGTAAGGGTAATGTACATTATTAGTGAGTCCAGAAGAAAAAATACACAATTGTCCTTTATTGTACATATAGCAGTAAAACTACTATATTGCAGACGGAGGAGGAGTGGCAGCGGTACGACGCCGTCTGTCAGCTCCCTGTCTGGGAGGACGAGGCCTGCGAAATGTCAGCGTCCTACGTCATGTGCCATTATCGTAACAGGTGGACTACATTTACGATCGCCAGCAGCGGATAGGCCATCCTTATTAATGGAAAGTTACTTATCGTGTTGCATAACGTAATGTAGAGTTCGTTGACCGTTTTTAATGCGAGCTAGGGAAGGTCGTATCCGCTGCCAGTAAGATCCGTCCCAGGTCTTTGAGTACGTCCCGTTCAGGTTGGCACATGGCCACCATTTTGTGCGCTTTCGGGCGATCATTCATGGCTGCTTCTAATTCTTGCAGCCATGTTGTATATTCGATCCAAGGATCCCAACGTGTTAGTAACCGAAGTATTTGTTGCCACGACAGCAGCACTGTATCCTCCTCCACGTTCAGCGCAGGGTGGTGGAAGTCGGGCATCATGATGCTCGCGAACAGGCGATCGTCGTCGATGTCCTCCTCCCTCCACATTTCCCTTGTCAAACAACGTCTGAAAGAAAGAACATGACGTCAGCATCCGCGAGCAGATAAATAGGAGATCGCTTGTACGTGACAGCAACAGTTGGTGCTGGAATCTAAAGCAATACTCTCAAGGAAATAGGACGTGACAGCAGGGAACTGTAAGTATTATTCCGACTATGCTTATGGTAAACGATATAAGTGGTATGCTGTGATAAACCTAAAATATTTGTTTAATTTAAGTAGAGAGAGAAATCATGGCTCGCAGATTCGAGATACTGGATGCGAATACGAGACAGTACAGGCGGTACATTGCCGTAGGAAGGCAGCTTACTGTGCGTTTACTGCCCCCTTCAGATAACACGAATCCCGTAGCACATTTCCTAGCCAGTGTGAACTATCTCATTGAACATGCGTTACGCGATATAGAGGATAGCGATAAGTTGGTGATAACTATTCAGAATCAGGTAAACCAAAATGACAAGCCTATCGGAATCATTTCTAGACGGAAAGATCAGCTATCCGCAGACTTGATATGGAGCGTGTTTGAAAAAGTCTCCCAGTCGAATTCTGGATTCAACGCCTTGGACACGTTAGTCGTAAACGTGCATTCGGTCAGGATGCCTGTAGGGTTCTTTAAACATGCAACCATGAGCAGGGGCAGACCGCTGTCCGTAATGGCGCACCTCAAGAGAAGTCTGGTGGAGGTGAAGGCAGAAGAGAACTGCTTAGCACATGCCTTGGTAATAGCGATTGCAAAGGTAGATAAAAATCCGAATTATAAGGCGTATATACAAGGCAGGAAGATACGTCGCGTTGTCGAAACCCTACTCGCGACGACCGGTATCGATCTGTCCAACAGGGCGGGGATACCTGAATTAGTCCGTTTGCAGGAACACTTTCGGGAGTATAAGATATTTGTCTACCGCGGTCTGAGCTGCGATAACATCATTTTTGAAGGGCAGGTAGACTCCACTAAAAGGCTTAATATACTGTATGATGATATGAAAAAACATTATCACGTGATTGCTAACCTTACTGGTGCCATGGTCACAAGGTACGTGTGTAAAATGTGCCACAAATCGTGTACAAGTAATGTCACGCACGCCTGCGACCAGACGTGTAGCGACTGCATGGCCTGCCCCCCGTGCGCATTCTCGGGCGTTCGAATTCCCTGCTGTGAATGCAATAGGCACTTTAGAAGTCACAAGTGTTTCGCGAACCACAAACAGAGCACTAAACAGAAAAGTTCCGTGTGCGAACGAAAGCGATGTTGCGCGACGTGTGGATGGCTCGTGACGCGCGAAAATCACGAATGCAACAGGCTTTTCTACGATAACTAATCATAACAAAGAGATAGGTCACCTGTGCTATACGAGACCTCCGAAGGAGGCGTTGCCCCTCGTAAGTGATAAGGTACTGTACGTCTTCTGCGATTCTGAGACCACCCAAAATACCGAGTACACGGACGAGGCAAAGTTACACGTACCTAATCTCGTTTGCGTGCAGCAGTTCTGTTCGCGATGCGAGGACGTGGAAGACGTGGAAGACTGCGTGCCATGCGGTAAGAGGAAGCACTCGTTCTGGGAAGATCCTGTGGGGGAGCTACTTTCTTACTTAACCCATGGGCCAATAAGATCGTAGCTATAGCACATAATGCCAAGGCGTTCGACCTTCATTTCATCCTGGATAGGGCGATCCTACTAAAATGGTAACCCGAAATCATTATGAACTGGTTGAGAATTATGTGTATGAAAGTGGAGTATATAGTGTTTCTGGATAGCGTATCTTTCCTTCCGTGTTCGCTGCGTAACTTGCTCGAGGCGTACGGTCTGACGGCCTCCAAATCGTGGTATCCTCGTTACTTTAATACTGAGAAAAACCTCGATTACATAGGCCTATCCGCGACGTCTCGTACTACGGTGTGAGTGAGATGGGCGAGGAGTTGAGGCGGGAGTTTCTCGCGTGGTACGAGAGCCACGAGCCCTTTTTCGACAACAGACGCGTCCTTGAACAATATTGTCAAGATGACAACGGTCCAAATACAGGCGTGCGGAGTCTTTAGGCGCGAATTCAATAAAGTTGGGAACATAGATGTATTTCTCGAGTCGATAACGATCGCGTCGGCGTGCAATAAGTTTCTGCGTAAACGATTCCTGCAACCCGACACAATCGGACTCATACCGACCGGGGGGGTACACTTGTAATAACAACTATAGCAAGAAGGCATTGATGTGGCTGCTGCATATGGAAGAGACTGACCGTGTGAACTTAATGCACTGTCGCAAACGTCGCGAATACATGTTGCACGAACTGCCCAGCTTCAGTGTAAATGGTTATTGCCCCGAGACACTCACAGTCTTCGAGTTCTTTGGTTGCTTCTATCACGGCCAAACGTCCCAGCCGTTCCGTGACGTCACCATCTTCAGAGGCGATAAGTCAGCCCAACGCTATGAACAAACTATGTCGCGTCTCAAGGAGATAACACGAGCGGGATGCCGGGTAAAGTTCCAATGGGAATGTGAGTTTGACGATGCAGGGAGTCCCGCTCATCCCATTGTGCAACAGTGTCCGTTGCGCACCCGTGATGCCCTGTACGGGGGCCGAACCGAGGCCATGCTTCTATACTACAAGGGACGGGAGAATGAAACTATACATTGTCGACGTCATGGGCCTCTACACGTAAATATGCAAGTACTTCAAGTTCCCCGTTGGTCATAGGATCATTCACGTAGGCGATGCGTGTAACGATATAGAAGCTTGCCTGCGTATGGATGGTCTAATCAAAGGTTCGATCGTTCCACCAGAGAAGTTTTATCACCCTTCTCTCCCTTTCTGATGTAATAATAAAATGATGTTTGCCTATGTAGAACGTGCATCCTCACCTCCTCCTCAACTGACGAATGTGTCCATACCCGACATGATTATCGTGCCCTCACCGGTACGTGGGTAATCGACGAGCTGAGATTGGCCGTCGAAAAAGGGGTACCGGATACTTGAGATATATGAGGTGTACGAGTATCAGGTCACAAAATACAACCCCGAAACAGGCAAGGGCGGTCTTTTCGCGGACTATATAAACACGTTTTTGAAATTGAAAATGGAGGCTAGCGGTTATCCCGGCTGAGTCCACAGTCCTGAAGACGAGGATCGGTATTTGGACACGTTTTGGAAGAGCGAAGGGATACGGCTAGATAAGGAAGCGATCAGGTATAACGCTACCAAACGGTGTCTGGTCAAACTTTGTCTCAACTCCATGCGGGGCAAATTGCCGGAGCGGAACGATCGGACAATGACCAAAATGATAACGGAGCCGAAAGACCTGTGTGGATTCCTAGCCACCCCTGGCGTCGAAGTGATGAACCTCGCGTTTGCCAACGATGATATAGTCTGCATCTCGTGGAAGTATGGTGCAGAGGAAGAAGTGCCTAGTCTGCGTCATACGAACGAGGCAATTGGAGCTTACGTCACCGCTGGGGCAAGAATCAATCTGTATCGTTATCTGGAAAGCCTGGAAGAGAATGCTATATATTGCGATACACATTCAGTGATATACATTAAGCCGAAGGGGGCGGACTCCCACTGATTGATGCGGGGGACGAATTAGTGGGCATGAGCTCCGAGTTGCGACCCTCAGAGACCATTTCCGAATTTGTGAGTGGCGGACCAAACAACTACGCGTACTGGGTGCTGACCGGGGACAGTCGAGAAAAGACTGTGTGTAAAGTGAGGGGCATAATCTTGAATTACAACGCTACGAAAATGGTAAATTTCGGAGTAATCAGGGATATTATTCTGAAAACAAACGAGGGGGTGAACCCACCTTCGTGACCGTACATACAAACAACAAGATTAATCGCAAGAAGGCGATAGGTTCAACAGTAGCGATAGTCACCGAACATGAATATAAAATCTACAGAATCTCCTTTTCAAGAGGAGCCGGTTAGGTGACAATACGTCCGTCCCGTTTGGCTATAAATAGGGGGGAGGGAAAAGGTCGTGTCATAACCCTGACCATCCATGGGTGATGACGATCTTAAATTCAAGTATCCATTCTCGTGTACAGTGATTGGACCTATCGGTTCGGGCAAAACGTCGTTCTGCATACGGTTGCTACATAACCTCGACTCACCCTGCACCGAACGCGAATTCAGTAGCGGTATAATCTGGTGTTACAATGAGAAGAATGCCGTGCCGAAGCGTCGGCAGTTGCCCTCACACACCACATACCACGAGAGCGTACCGGAGAACTTTGACGGTGGTGGTGGTAAACCGTGCCTCGTGATCCTAGACGATCTGTTGAACGACGTCTATTCCAAGCAAGTGTGTGACTTGTTTACGAGAGGCAGCCATCACAGCAATATCAGCGTAATTTAGATCACGCAAAATTTGTTTCATCAGGGCCGCTACTGTAGAGATATTTCGTTGAATGCCCATTATCTGGTCGCGTTGAAAAACGTCTGAGATAAACAGTTCATGTACTTGGCCAATCAATTGTATCCCGAAGATAGTATTTGGCTGTATGACGCCTATCTGGATGCGACACAAAGACCCCACGGTTACCTAATCTTGGATCTGACACAAGACACGGATGACGGTCTGCGGTTTCGAACCAACATATTCCCGGAAGAATATCCTCCTGTCGTGTACTCCGATATGGGCGATGAAGCGTGTGAAGTCGAATTATCACGCCCTTCACGTGCTCAAGACGGCCGAACCGAAATTACGTAAAGCCCTAATAAACAACTGTAACAAGAACTGTATAAGCGAGTGCGTGTTGAACGGCTGAACGGCAATTTAAAATTGTCAAACTGCAACACGCGCAAGTTGCAGAAATACAAGTCAGCATTGCGCAAGGTCGCCGAGAGGCACGTGTCCCCCTCGGGCAAGAAGCGATTCATAGTACAGCGCGGTGGATTTCTGCTGCCCCTAGTGGGCGCCATACTGCCAAAGATCGCCAGTTTAATCTTTAACACCAGATAAAAATGTTACGTCAGATTACCTCGTGCCAGCCGATCATTACCATAGGGGCGACGTGGCCACTCGACTCGCGAGCGGTAGAAACTTACAAAACACCATCCGTATGAGGAGTGGGATAAGATGCGCCATTAGATTCGCGAGGCCGATATCAGACGGAAGACGCGGACAAAGGCTATTTCTGATTTCCTAAGCCGAGTGATGCCCGACAGGGAGCTGCCGTCCTCCACTGAGCCTGAGGTAAGCAAAAACCAGTTGATAGTCCCTAAAGTTGAGGTGAAAAGGCCGCCCCCTCCCCCTTCCTTCGTCATGTAGAGAGACTGTATACGAGACCACTAATCAAGGATACGATGACGATGACGTCACGGAGGAGGCTCAGACGGAAGAAGAAGAAACTGTAGCTAGTCCCCCGAGGCGTTTTCTCGATACACAATACGGTATCCGTGAGGATGGCGAGTAATTGATGATTGGTAATTCCCCCGTCTTTATAGATCCTGATGATAATATCACAATTAAGGGAACAGTGTTTAGAGGGACGGAGGGGCTGTGCGAACTACTGACGCGTAAGAATGTGAATACGCAACTTATCGGCGAGGAGGACTTGAAGACATGAAAAAAATACTGATAATGGCTAACGATCATTTGAATAGATATCAGCCTGGCGATAACATTAATATAACGCGAAGAAAGAAATTTCGCGATGTCATTGCGCCCTTATTCGCGAAACCGAAGGAACGGGGTGTCGAATCAGCGTTACGTCCTAAGTGGGTAAAGTATTAATGACAGATATTAGCAGATTATATTATGACCCTGCCAGACCGTCGGCTTTCTCGACTCTGCGGAAGCTTCGGTTGTCGGCGGTGGCGAAGAAAGGTAAACCGAAGTCTGACGACATCATCAGAGCCTTTTTACAGAAGCAGGATCCCTATACACTTCATAGGCCGGTGAGGAAGGGTTTTGCACGCAATCCCTATACAGTGTCTAACGTGATGGATGTGTGGGAATGCGATTTATTAGATGTACAGGCCTACGCAAAATACGATAATTACAGATACATTATTTTGGTAATAGATGTATTCTCGAAATATCTACATCTGATCCATTTAAAGACAAAGAGCGGGCCGTCTGTCGCCTTGGCATTTCAGTCCATATTCGATTACCCTAAATATTCGACAGGACGCCGCCCAATATAGGTACGCACTGATAAGGGCAAGGAATTTCTAAATAAACATTTTCAGGACATGTTGCGGGACGAGGGGGGGCATCCAGTTTCAGATGTGCATGAACCCAGACTTGAAATGTGCGTTAGTGGAACGCGTGCATCGCACGATTCGCGATAGACTCTACAAATATTTTACACATAAAAATACGTACAGATATATCGATGTCGTGCCGAAATTTGTCAAGGCCTACAATGAAACGGTTCACTCGACGACTGGCATGGCGCCCTCGCGAGTCACTGATTCAGACGTGCTGGCGATATGGAAGAGAATGAAGACGGTCCACGGGCGCGTTCGCGTCGTGAAAAAAGCGACGTTTCGGGTGGGGCAGCACGTTCGCATCAGCAAAGAGAAGATGCTGTTTGCCAAAGCTGCCGAACAGAATTTCAGCACAGCGTTTTTCAGTTTCGCGAAAGTAATCGATAGGCGACCGCGTGCCGTCTATGAACTAGAGGATTTAAATGGCACGCCCATAGACGGCCAGTTTTATCGCGAGTAACTGACCCCCATACGAATAACTGACCGGACCTCATATAAGTTAGAAAAATACTGGACAGGAGGGTTAGACGAGGCATTCGCGAATATCTCGTCCGCTGGCGATTTTACGGTCAGGACTTCCACTCTTGGGTGCCTTCAGCTAGCGTGAAGAACATCTCAGAAAGTATGGCGATGCAGAGTCACTTTTACGTCACTCTGTTCAGCAACGCCTCGCGCGACATCTTCGTGCAGATTACGCACGCCGATTTCACGATGAAACTGGCTCAGCCCGTCGACCTGTGTTCGACCTCCAATTGGGAAGTGGGACTGGTGAAATTTCGTGTTCCTCGCCCCCCATGGAGGAGAAAACACTTGTCCTAATATACTGTAATCTGATACCGCAATTTGTGGGTGACAGCACCGTCCGCAGAATGCGGACATTCGTCTTTCCATCATGTCAGCACGAGATTCGAAACGTGTACTATGTGCCTGTCGAGCAGCGGAGATTTCAGGACATTCGGATCGAGTGCCTGACGACCGAGGGGCTGCACATCCCCATCGAGGACATCACGACGCCCACAAAGTGGTGCTTCATTTTCGGAAAAATTACAAGTGGTAGAAAAGTGTATAAAACGGGGCGTCGCCATCTTGAATAGGACATTTATAGCTATGCATCCGTTAGAAGTGTACTACATAAATCGGGCGGGTCGCGGTCTAAATACTCTGGGGTTCGGTCCCGTCTACTCCGCTCCGCTCTACCTTCAGCGCGGACACGGGATAGGCAATTTTTTCGGCAACCTTTTCCGTTTGGTCCGCCCACTCCTGTGGAGCGGGGCCAAAGCAGTGGGCCGCGAAACGTTGCGTACCGGTGCCAAGATCCTTACAGATATCGCTGAACGCAAGCCTACCGACGCGATGACCGCCGGGGACATAGTGTCCAAACACGTGACTGAATCCGCCCAAAATTTGATTAGAGGATTGCGAGTTTGACATCTTTGCACATAGGCCTATACACATGCCTGTATTCGGGACGATAGAGACGGCGTACAAACCAATCCCTCCCGTCGATCAAAATGATCTGTAATTTTTAATACCTGCCGATAACGACACGTACATCGATTTAGATATCAAACTCTATGTCCGAGGTAAATTGATATCGTGCTCGGGAAAGGATGTTGACTTTTCGGACCACACGATCGTGACAAATAATTTCCTTTACTCCCTATTCAGTCAAAGTAACGTCACTCTCAATGGCGTCAACATCACGCATGCCAGTGAGCATCACCATTACCGCTCATATCTCGAGACTCTGATGACCTACGGCTCAGATGCTGCAGCCACTCACCTCTCGAACGCCTACTGGTATCTAGATAGGGTGAAATGCAGCCTGCCGACCCCTCGGCCGAGAATGTGACCGCCAAGGCTGAACGGATATTCATCCTTGGTTGGAAAAGGATTAGCGCGAGTAGGGAAGTCCAACTATTTGGTCGATTACATAGCACCATATGTAGCGTGCCCCTATACTTCCTGCCGGGCGTCAGGTTGCAGATCAGGTTGACCAAGGCCCGACCTAGCTTCTATCTGATGAACAAGAGTGTCGATTGATAGACCGTTTTCAAATTTCTGGACACCCAATTACTGGTCAGGCGCGTCAGGTCAAACCCCGCCATATTGTTGGCTCACAACTCGACACTAAACAAGGGAAGTCTCGCGTGGTATAACCTGACAAGAATCGAAATGAAGACGTTCACAATCGCGGTTGGATCGAAATCCCTGTCTATAGACAACGCCGTCCTGGGTGCCATCCCGAAACGTCTGCTGTTCACAATGGTTAAGAATACATCTTTTATCGGTTCGTTGGACAGCAACCCGTACAAATTTCAGCATTATGACATCAGCGATTTTTCGCTGTTTGTGAACGGTAAACATTTCCCTAACGAGGGCCTGACTCTGGGCATGGATCATGAAAAGACGTCCGTCATGGGCTACAGGACGCT
>Ga0131853_10013841_pt1 | contig 14789 bp, 16 predicted proteins | sample TergutLab28metaG_FD_92764 | JGI IMG/M metagenome (GOLD analysis project Ga0131853, IMG submission 92764) | Labiotermes labralis P1 segment gut microbial communities from Petit-Saut dam, French Guiana - Lab288 P1 (version 2) (version 2) | ecosystem: Host-associated > Arthropoda: Insects >... | reverse complement strand
GTATGTGTTGTTATATATTTTTTCGTGAGCTTCGTCGCCGTCAAAGCAAGCATCAACCTTAAATCCGGCTTCGACCAAAAAGGTTTTGACGGTATTGCAAATATTTTCATCGTCCTCAACGAGCAAGATTTTTATATCCATAAAGAACCCCTCCGACAATACAGTATCATACAAATCTGTAGTTTATCTGTAGTTCAATCCTCTTTATCATGTTTTTTCAATCTGCCGTCTTTCGGCTTGTCAGCATCTTTCGGTATCGCCCACACACGGACAAAACGGATTGCGCCGGGTATGCGGTTTTGTTCGCATAGTTTTTGGATTCGCCGTTCTGATATTCCCCATTTTTCGGCGGCTTCTTTTGCTGAAATATAATCCATGCGCGACCTCCTTGTGCCTGTTCCCTACTATTATATACGGTATAACGAACAATTGCTATGACAAGTAAAAAAGAAAAATCCGCTATAATAGGGATACCATTAAATTGCTGCCCATTATTTGATAAATTGCCGGCAAAAACCATCGAAATAGAGTACACTTCAGACCGCTCCCAAAATAATCTTTAATAGTATCGGCTATAAGTCAGAAAATATATTTTTCGATATGTCGGTTATTGTATTGATTTCAAACCGTCATTTGTATTATAATATCAGATAGATATATGATGCACGATGAAGGGGGCTGGAACGATGGCCGAAAATAAAAATTGGGGATATGTCCGAGTCAGCACCCGGGAGCAGTCATGCGAAAGGCAGATAAATGAGATCGAGGAGTATGCCACCGGGCAAAGTTTGAAGATGGACAGAATCTTCGAGGAAAAGGCCAGCGGCAAAAACTTCGATGACCGACCCGTTTGGCAGAGTTTGAAGTTGACGACCATGCGCGCCGGGGATCTGTTAATCATTACCGAGATAGATCGGCTAGGCCGCAATTACGATCAAATAAAAGATGAATACCGCGAAATCGAAAAGCTTGGTGTTGACATCGTTGTTTTGGAAAACGACCTGCTGAGTACCAAGGGCAAGAATGACCTTGAAAGAAAGCTCATCAGCGATATTGTTTTCTCCCTGTTAACCTATGTCAGCGAAAAAGAAAGGCAAAAACTGAGGAACCGGCAGGCCGAAGGTATAGCCATAGCGCGCGCCGCAGGGAAATACCGGGGCAGAAAACCCGTCAGCGTTCCCGCCGACGAGTTTGAACGAGTGTATACACGCTGGAAAAATAAACAGATTACCGCCGTTAAGGGCATGGAACTGCTGGGCGTCAAGAGAGACGTATTCTATCGCCTAGTTCGGGAATGGGAAGAAAAAAGCCACGAGTAGGTATAGGCGGAAATAGTCATGTACGATGATGTTAGACACCTGCGAGAAGACGAAATGAAAAAGGACGTTTAATATGCCAAAAAAGACCACAACCAAAACCGAAAATATATTCATCGTAAAAAGCGATGAATTAAAAGTTATGATGAGAAAGTATTATAAAGCATTTCCGAAGGCTTTAGCTTCGTATTTTGATAGTTCGATACCCGTAAAAAAGAAAGTTGATTTAGCGGAAATAAAAAAGAAATTAAATAATTATTTTAATATAACAAGAATTGATCTCAGGTTAGACGATTATAATGCGTATGACGGGGAGAAAGAGACTCCTGAATTTCACCTTCCATATGAATTGTCAGATATATACTGTGTGATGGCATATGCGATATGTAATGAAAATAATTTACTCTCGGATGGGAAGAGAATTGTCACCTCAGATACTGCCCTTGAAGATATTTTAAAGTTTCATGAATATAGTAAGGAAGCAATAAAGGGAATAGATATTCTGCCTGCCCAGATTAATAATTTTATCAGACGTCAGCCCGGGTACGATGAGCGTTCTACACTGACTAAATACTTATATGAAATTACAGACCGCTTCGTTGTTCTCTTATCTGCTGTGGCACATTCAGAAAGCGGTATGGGTTTATTAATTAATAAATTGGATGACTTTATAAATGATTTCATACCTCATTCAAATGAAAAAGCACTTACCCGCAAGCAAGGTTCAAAGCAAAGCACTTCTGTCTATTTTGACAAGTTGCTTACCGATGTTTTCAAAGATATAGGACAATACTCGCCGTATAAGAAAGATGCCGGTAATATCTCTGAGAAAAAAACAGATGAAATTTATGAGGAATGCTTTGTTGCTGCTTGGGACAGATATAACACGCAATTAGAACAAGAACGCACACGTTACAACGAAATATATACTGAAGCGGAACTCAATGCACCGATTTTTAGTGCTTTAGAAACAAGGAAGATATTATTAGAGAGGCGCTTACGATACGACCCGTATAAACTTTTAGAACTTATGCTGAATGAATTAAAACAAAAAGGCATCATACCAAAGGGTTATTATAGATCAGCACAAGGAGATCGCAGATTAGAAATGCCTCAACGGATGGATATAGAAACTCTGCTTAATTCGGCATACAAAAATATTGATAAATATAAGTATTTGTATAAGGATGAGTTCATTTGTCAAGACGACAAAGATGATATAGCTGAATACATAGTAATTTTTGACGAACTCAATCCAAAGAGAGAGACACCTGCAAAAATGAAAGAAAAAGAAAACTACAAATACAAGAAGTTCTTTAGAGAGATATATTTAGCATGTCTGGGACTTGGTGGAAAAGGTGTTGGAATTATAAAATCTTTGACAAAGGAGCAGTTATTGGAAGTCAAATGGTTGTTCCCGTACTGTTATAAATTTCTAGTATCCCGTGAAAAGGATGTCCATGAATCTATATTTAAAGAGTTCGTACATGAGGTGGAAAGTAAAGACATCAGCGAAGAACATCTTGATTTTTTAGAAAGAAAAGCACACGAGACTTTATGCAAATATAGAGGACTGACAAAATACTTGTTATTTTTATTTATATTATATGATTTTATGACAAAGATACGAAAGGGAGAGCCGAATTCAGATTTATTTTTACCGATAATAGAGTCTTCGGTAGAAGACAAAATACGTGCCATTGGTTTATCAAAAGATGAGCATGAGGGTTTGTATGACTACAGAACAATGGATTATTTTGAGAGCAAGCTTGACTGGAGAAACATTTTGAGTAATGATAATTACTTGAAATTTTATGAATTGAAAGAGGATACCATACGTTCAGGGCCTTTCAAAGCGTACTATTCCGACTTGAAAAAAGGAGCGGATAGGATCATAGAAATCATAACGGACTTTGATGGTAACGATTTAATATATGATTTGAGATTGCTCAACGAAGTTATTGAACCTGAAGCAACTGTGTTCATAAACGAAATATATATAGAAGGCGAGTTGGCAAAATCACGAAAATACTATGAACACAAAAACCGTTCTCAATTTGTAGGGGATAAAATACGTTCAATTATGGGCGGGTTATTCCGTGATATTGCTATGAAAGAAATGAATCTTAAAGAATAGACTAAAAGACGTTAATAACACGATTAAAGATTGCCCCTCGGCTATATGCCGAGGGGCATTTATTTTTATATTGCGAAAGGAAAAGTTGCAGGTGATAGAAATTGATGGACTGCTATCTTACCACGCAGGGTGCATTCTACAATGTACTTATACAAACGAGGCTTAAATGCCCCGCAGTAAAAAATATTTAGAAAGGAATGTTGAAATGAGAGATCTATTTAACAATGATGCTGAAGACCGTGAGCTGTTTTCTAAGCTCCAAGACACAAAGGATTCTTTGCAAAAGAAGCAGAAAGAACGCAAACGCAAGAAAAAGAAAGGGAAGAAGACTAAAAAAATTGACAGAAAAATTACCAAGCTTAACAAAAGGCATAAAAAGCTTGTAAAGGCTGTCGAGGCTTCTAGGCGCAAACCCACCTTTGGTGTATGGGACAAGATTTTTATCAAATCAGCTCCTGTTGCAGTAAACCGCGCTTTTGATCTGATTGAAGCTAGTATGAAGAACCGGGCAAAAAAATAATGGTGTTTGATAAGGGTGCGTTGGACACCGCACCTTTATCGTAAACTTAGCGTTCTTCTTCTTTCCTTCGTAAAAATGCCTTTAAATGCAGTGATTTCATAACAGTAATCAGCGAATAAAACACAGGTAAAGAAGAAGAACGACTACTGAAAGGGTGGTAACTATGTATTCAAAGAAGCAGATTAACAAATACAAACGCAAGAGCCTTGAGTATTATGCCAAGGTTGGTGTGCCAATGAATCTCGATTTTATCCGAGTGATAGATAATTTGATTATTTATCAAATTGAATTTTTACCGGGTACAACCGAGAGTAAAATTCGTCAATATCTTAAAGATGCAAGCCTGATGCTCAAGGTGCAGTTATTTCAACTGCACCGGGAAGGAATGGATTTATTTCTTGTTGTTGCTAAGGAAAAAATGATTAACAACAGCTTGCTACGGATTATTACAAACCCGCGTTACAAGGAGTACACAAAGGATATGCGGATTCCATACTCCATAGGGTATAACGTGCTTGGCCGGCCGGTTATTGTTGATTTGGTGGAGTATATTCACTGGTTGTTTGGCGGTTCCAGCAATTCCGGAAAAACAGTCGGCGTTAAATGCCTTATAACCGACGTAATCTGTAGCTGTTCACCGGAAGACGTTAATTTGATTATATACGACGGAGCTTCCAATTTAATACAATTTGATGGAACTCCCCATCTTGTAGGTGACGTTATGCAATGTCCTGAAAGCGGTTTCAAGGTTGTATCAAAGCTCTATGAGGAAATGGAGCGTCGCATAGCGTTGAAAAATGAGGACAGTGAAAAGTTTCACCGGCATCCATTCATTATATGCGTGCTTGATGAATTTATCAGTTTTATCGCCAGCGTCAGCGATAGAAACATGGCGAAGTGTCTAACCAATATGGTATCTCAGCTTTTACGCCGTGGCAGGCACGCTAAAATCCATATGGTATTAGCCGCCCAAGACCCTCTGATTAAGGACATGAAGTGCGATATTGGCAACGCATCATCGCGGCTGGGGTTTACATGTGCTAAGTCAAACTATTCTATGACAATATTGGGCGAAAGCGGTGCCCAAAACCTGTCGGGGGATGGTGAGATGTATTTTAAATCTAATAAACACACCGGGCTTGAATATATCAAAGGCGCATATATTTCGCCGGATGAGATTGAGATGGTATGTGAACATATCCGCGCCAAATACCAAGATGCGAGTTGGGATAGCAGTTACAAATTTATGGTAGATGATGAAGGTTTTGAGAAACCGCATAATGTTTTGAACAATGTTCCTGTGCTAACGGAACAGGAAATTGAAGATAGGCTCTTTGCAGAAATCATCATGTGGACATTGAAGCGTAAGGAAGTATCAGCATTGCAGCTCAAAAATGCTTTCAACATGGGTTGGCCCCGGGCTAATGAATTCCTAGACAGGTTGCATGAAATTGGTATTGTAAGCGCCCGTCACGGGAAGCTGCCGCGCAATGTACTTTTCGCCTGTGTCGAAGACCTGCCGGAGAATGTTATTGGATTTTTGAATAGCCTGGGATATACCTCGGCTGATGAATACGCACTTGTGGGTTCGTCGCAGTCCGGGTATGAGTTATCCATAACGGAAATCAAATCCGTTTTTAACGAAGCAAACCGTGCCATTAAGATTGTGCAGGATATTGCACTCCATACCAATTTACTTGTTCTTGATGCCGCAACGGAGACCGACAAATTCGGCAAACACGGAAAGAATTATAGAGTTGTGTTGGATGAAGTCCGCGAGTCAAACGTAAAATGCCGGGACGCGGCTGAGGATGTCTCGAATTTATTAACGAATTTGAATAATAAATTTGAATCTTACATCCGGATTACCGGCCCGAACGCAGAAGTTGAATAACATAATATGCGGATTTTCGCATTACCGTCGTCTACGAATATATATTCTTATTATGAAGCGATCCACGGCAAGCATTAAATTTGTCCATAGGCGGGGTAGGCTTACCGCCTAACCCGCCTATTCAGGACACGCAGGACGTATTAAGACGCAATGGGGTGTAATGGTACGCATTAGCACGCATTAAATTTTAGGAGGTATAGAAAATGAACCAACAACGAGTAATCGCCATAGATGATGGCAACCGCAACATCAAGACGCTCAACCATACGTTCCCGGCAAGTTATATGGAGAGCGAGCACCTGCCGTCATTAGGGGGCGATACGCTAGTGTATCAAGACAAGGAGTACACCCTTGTAGACGAGCGAATGCCGCAAAAGAATGATAAGACCACGGACGATAGTTATATCATTTTAATGCTTGCCGGGGTCGCTAAGGAACTTTGCAACGACATAGATGCTCTTTCACTTATGCCGCCGGGGGAGTGCCTTGATATTGTACTTTTAACCGGACTGCCGCCATCACATTACAAAGAAATGGCGCCACGGTATGCGGCTTACTACAAAGGCTCCGGAGAGCGAATTGACTTTGTTTTCAACAGCTTACCGTTTTCTGTGCGGATAAAGGATGTGTATGTATATCCGCAAGCCTTTGCCGCCGCGCTGACAATCCGGGATGAGGTAAAAGAATCCAAGATTGTAAATATCGTCGATTTTGGCGGCTACACCGTGGATTTGTTACAGCTTACCGATTTCAAACCGGACATGAAAGTCTGCACTTCCCTTTACGGCGGAGTCAACACATTATTCGAGCGGATAAACGAAGTATCCCGCTCTAAGGGGAAGCAGAATATTCCTGACGCCATAATTGAAGGGATTCTGTTGCGCGAAGAAGCTACTTTGCATGATGCCTCTGCTGAACGCGTTGAGTTGGTGCAGGCGCACGCCGGAAAATTTGCGAAAGACACTCTGCTTAAAGTGTCACAGGCCGGACTGGATTTAACGGAACATCGAACGGTGTTTGTGGGCGGCGGGTCAATCTTGTTGAGGGAACATATTAAAAATACGGGGTTGATTGCCAAGCCGATTTTTGTAGACAATGTGCGGGCAAACGTGGAGGGCTACCAGCTATTGTATGAAAACCGCAAGGCTGTACGACCGCAAAGGGATTCGTGATGGCCGCCAAAAAAGATGCGTCTCGCTATACCATTAAATTTGACCCTACTATCCCCAGCCATAAAGAAGCAATGCAGACACTTGATGAAGCCGGCAGGGGCAAGGCTGCGCTGATAGCGGATGCGATCCGTATTAGGAACGCACTCTACAGCCGAAACGCAGATGCGATTGACGCATTATTACCAAATGTTAGCCGGCAGACGACTCCCGAACAGCCACAACCAGAGCGTATGACTAAAGCTACAACGCTGTCGCCGGAGCCGAAGAGCCAAAAATCATCAAGCGTAATTCAATCCGATGATGATTTTTGGGAGGGTATGGGTGACGTTCTCAAATTGTTTTCTGTGAAAATTGGTTAGAAGCTGATGGTTCTGATTGCACTATAACGGACTGTTTTTATCAGTCATAAGACATCCCCGCTCCCTAATAAGCTATAAAACACCGAAAGGAGGGAGTTTACATGGGACGACAAAGAAAAGAAATTAAGGCGGTCATTGTTCCACCAAAGAGCAAGCAAGGAATGCGTCAATTTGAAAAAAAAATATGCGATTTCTATGCCGCCCAGGTTGAACAAAGACTCCGCTCCTTACCAAAAGAACAAAAACTTGAAGTGATAGATGCCTTGCTTGCATCTACATATCAATAGGCTTCCGTCCGGTTACAAGCTCCCATATATGCTTTGGGGGCTTGTTTCTATTTTGTTCCCATCGTTTGACTGTAGTTTCCCAAACGCCTAACTGGGCAGCCAGCTTTTTTTGCGTTAGGCCCATTTCCTTCCGATAATGTTTGATTTGCTTGCCTGCGCCCTTTATAATAAAGATATGGTATTGACTGCAACAGAAGTGCTTGTCCATGCCGCAAGCTAAAGCAATTTTAATCAACCAGTCAATTTCCATATTCTCCTCAGTTATGTGCCCGTTTTCATAACGTAGGATTGTGCATTTGTCTATGCCAACACGTTCCGCAAGGTCTTCTTGAAGCAGGCCGGCAGTCAACCGCGCATACTGAAGCTTGTCCGCCACGGTTTTAAGTTCACTCGTACATAACTTCATGGCGGTGGTTAGCCGCTTGGCTTTCAAAATCTTTTTTTGCCCCACTTCATCGGGGAAAATTTCGTAAGGTATAATGTTTTCCTCTGCATCGGAGATATGCAGATTGAGCCGTTTATGTCGCAGTGGGGAAAATGTTACCTTTGCTCTACCATAGCATTCTCTATACATCTTGACGCATAAGTCGCAAGCTTTGTGCCGCGCCCGGAATTAAATGTAGATATGCCTTTAATAGCTGGAATTGAGAAAAACCTAAAGGGCAAAAAAACCCGTAAAATCAAGGGTTTGTCCACTAGGTTTTTTTCCGTTGTCGGGCATAAATAACTCCAAGACTAGCATATTGTGATTTAAGCAATCTATGTCTTGGAGTTGAAAAAATGAAAGAGGAAGTAAAAATCACACTACCGAAAGAATTGCAAAAAGAGATGTTGAAATTCTTCCTAAAGACCTCTATACCGAGAAAGAAACAGGAAAAATCCAGCCTTCTATCTGAAACTAAAACAGATGGGAGCGAAGAAAAATGAAGAAAGGCACTAAATCTGGCAGTTTACGAACGGCGATTTATGTTAGGGTTTCAACAGAGGAACAAGCACAGGAAGGTTATTCGGTTCGAGCGCAGACGGACAAATTAAAATCGTATGCGCTTTTAAAAGAGTGGGACATCTATGACATCTACAGCGACGAAGGGATAAGCGGAAAAAATATCGTTGACCGACCCGCCGTCAATAGGCTAATAGACGATATAAATGATGGGAAGGTTAACAATGTTTTAGTTTTTAAAGTTGATAGACTTACGAGAAATACTAAGAATTTGATTGAATTAGTTGAATTGTTTGAAGAAAAGGGCTGTGCTTTCAATAGTCTCACAGAATCAATCGACACCGACACCCCCACCGGGCGTATGTTTCTTAAAATTATCGGCATTTTCGCTGAATTTGAGCGTGAAAATTTAGTTACAAGATTAAAACTTGGGTTTGAGCGGAAGGTTAAAGAAGGGTACACATTGGCTACGAACACTTTCAGTTATGGGTATATAAGGGAGAAGGGGCAAAAAATTCAAGAAGTAATACCTGATGAAGCGAAAATTGTAAAAGAGATTTTCACTATGTATGTTGATGGAAATATGTCGTTGAATGGCATTGCGAAAGAACTAAACGCAAGAAAAATCCCAACAAAAATGAATGCCCAAGCATGGGAAATGACGCAAATTAAACAAATAATAACCAACCCTACATATGTTGGCAAGGTGCGATACTCTACAGGTGATGAGGATAGGTATTTTGAAGTAGACGGACACCATGAAAGAATCATAACTGATGAGCAATTCTACCTTGCCCAAGAGCGTATAAAAATTATGTCCAATGTTTCGAGAACCAAGCGACCAAAGGAAGAAAACTATTTTTGTGGTGTTTTGGTATGCGCCATGTGCGAGGGAAAATTTACCACCCATAATAACTACAACAAAAGTGTCAAGAATGCCGAATTGAAGCGCATGAATTCATATAGATGTTCTAATAAAAAAGCGTCTAGGGGCGAGTTGTCTTGCAAAAGCCCAAACATAAGCCATGATAAGGTAGATTCCGCTTTTATCGAATACATAAGAACCATTAACGACCTTTCCGCCGTTGATGATATAGACATAGAGAACGACAATAGCAAAAAGGAGCAAGAGCTTCTTGATTACATAAAAAGCTGTGAACGAAATTTGGATAATTTGCAAGCTCATAAGAAGAGATTCATTGACCAGTATGTTGCAGAAGAAATCTCATTTTCTGAATACAAGGAATTATTGAATGCCTTTAATGTCAAGCACGAAATGTTAGAGTTGGAATTGGAAAGAGCCCAAGCAGATTTGCCGATAATAAAGGATTCTCCATTCATTATAGAAGATGATATAATACAAAACCTTCAAGAAAATTGGGAATACTTGAACAATAGCGAAAAAATGATGTTTTTGCAAAATTTTGTCAAAAAAATGGTTATTAGGATTGAAAGAGAACGTGCAAGATGGAATATTGTGGAAATTGAAAAATTAGAGTTTAATGACGTGCGTGAGCCGTTAATTAAGGGGCAAAGCTTCCCTGCTGTACGCTCCAAATTACAAGAGCAACAGCGGTAAAACCTATCTTTTTTTGCTGTCCCGCAGTTTTAGACACATATGCAGGACAGCAAAAAAATTAACCTTTTTGCAACATCTCCATAATTTCCAAAGCACGTTCATTCCCCTGCGCGACGGCTTTCTCAAGCCAGTATGGAGCCATTTTGTAATCGCCGTTGCCTATGTGGTACAACGCCACCTCGCACTGCGCGTCCGAATGGCCACTTTGCGCCAAGTCTAACAATTCTCTCAAATCTTCTGTGGTGACGATTTCATGTGCCGCCTTTGCTTTTGCGCTTAACGCGCTTTTAACCGCCGTTTTCGTACCCTTTCGTAAAAGTTGCATAGCAGGGTCGTTCCAAATGTCTAACAACTTGAAGTTAAAGAAACCCATTGTAAAGTCCCCCCAATTTATGTATTTTTGTAATATGGTGCTTTCTCAACCCTAAAGAACCCAAACGGCGTAAACAAGGCAATATCCCGAAGGGTGGCAAAATTTTCAGGCTTTAACTTCCGTTTTTCTTCAGATGTCTTGCTCGTGCCTTTGCTCGAAACAAAGTTTGTGATAGGTTCAAGCCTCATGCTATGCGCGGTTTTGAGTTTTTCATAAGTGCCGACAACCCGGCTAAAATATTCTTGGCTGTCTGCGTCCGTGGCGTTTAATATAGCCTTATAGGCGCAATTATCAACAATTACGCGCCGTGCCGATGCGCCGTAGATTAGGTCGAGTTGCGCCAGACTTTGGATGATGGAGCAGATGGTTATTTTCTTACTTCTTAAAGTCGCTAATCCGTCCGTAATTTCCTCGATTTTCCCAAGCCTGGGGAACTCGTCTAACAGAAATAGAATCGGGGTCGCGGTCATGTTGGGGCGTTTTTCAAAATGCCGTAGAAATTGGCTGACTATAAGGGTTAAAAGATTTTTCCATTGGCGTAATAAGTATTCGGGAATGCAGATAAAAACATCGTTCCCATATTCTAAATCATTTGGTGTTATATTCTTCGGGCGAGATAGAGCATGAATCAGGTTCTTATCTGTTACGAACGGTACAATATTTTTACCAAGCTCGGACATAATCGAAGATAACGTTTTACCTTCCATACCCGCCAAACTATTCACGCAATATCGCGCATCACGCGCGAGGCTTTCGATTAGCTCCTGTATCAGCTTTGCCGGGGCAATGCTTTGAATCATTTCAACAGTTTCGAGGAAAGATAACCCCTGTGCGCTGTAGTTTAAGATAGCAGCCGCCATCACATTTTGGGCGCTTTCTATCCAGAACGGCTCTGGCACATTCGGGGGTAGCGGTACAAGTGCCTGTGCAATAGCGCGGGCCTCTTGTGCGGGATTATCGCTAGATTTAAGCAAATAGAACGGGTCATAACCGTAAGTGTCTGCACTCAACGGGTCGAAAACCTTAGCATTTAGCCGTTTATGTTGGGTATGATGATAAAGCTCGCCCTTGATATCAATGCAAAAAACAGGCTCCCGCCATGTCAAAAGCGACGGAATGGCAATGCATGAAGTCTTGCCGCTCCCTGCACCGCCTACGACAAGAATATGCCCATCTTTATCCTCTTTTTTTACTACATATTTATCACCTAATTTGCCAAATACAAACCCTTGCACAGCAGACATAGTCTATAAGCCTTTAATCACAAATGCTACAGTATATTCACGGAGCAACAAAAAAAGACTTGCACGTAATATGACTCCAAGTCGCATTTTACATGTTTCTCACATTGCTTCTACTGTGGCAATAATAGCATCGTAAGCATCAATAAATGCATCTATCAATCGTTCATAGGTAATAATGTTTTCTAAAAATATTCCTATAGTGGCGTTATCAAACTCATGTGTACGTTCCCATAAACGGTCTAAAGCTAAGTAGGAAAGTTCCACAGTTCTAAGGATATCGAAGTTTCCAATAACTGTATCTATTCCCTCATAATCAAAATACCCATATTCTTCATAAACATATAAGATGTAACGAAGACCTATTTGCCTTGAGATTAATTTAACATATAGAATTGAAAATTCTATAAGCTCCGATTCTGTTAATGTTTCTATAAAAATGTTTGTGGAATAATGCTCTCCAAATAATTGGTATACAAATTTCTCCATCTCATATATGTACTCCCAATAGTCAAATCCCTCGAGGTCAAGTTCGTGGTAAATATAAGCTATAGTATGCTCTCGTATAATCTCTTCTCGAAAGTTCATACTAGTAGTTGTTTCCGACAAATCAAGAGATACCATGCCAAACACATCTAGATTGCCCAGAGCTTTGGCTATGTCTTGAAGTGAACCTTCTATGTCACGAAGTAAATCTTCATATATTTTCCTTTCGTCCTTTTGCGACGTTTGATATGCAGTCCATATAGGAACACCAATAGTAGCAACTAGAATTAAGATAGTCAGAGTTGTTGAGATGATGAAAGAAGTCTTATGAGCGTGGATATATTCTCTCACGGTCAATCTAGTTTTTCCGATTCATTTTCAAAAATTTTCCCAATTTTTTGAACACTATATTTTTTTCTCTTCGCCATGACATGCTTCCCCAATGTTCGACATTAAATATCCATTTTTAAGTATATCATTAGCGAAGAGTTTCATCAAGCCTATTTTTGACACTATCTGTCACTTCTTTAGTATCTTTGCCTGTTTTTCTAATTATTTTTAAATCAGATAGTCTAGAATTTTGATATCGCTCTATTGTTTTCTCTAATTGCCTTACAGTTCTTGTTAGTTGTTTGACCTGATTGCGTAGAAGTAAAATTTCCGCAGAGGGGTGTTCACTTATTTGCATGGCGCGTAGTGTGGTGCGTTGTTTAGATTTTGAAGACCTTTTCATTTCGTTTATATCTTTATTTACCCATAGAAGTGTCTCAAGTCTTCTTGCATAAAACATCTTGAATAAAATATGTTTTCTAGATGCCTTTTCAATCTTCCGAGCGAGTTTATATGGTTTGTTAAAATACTTGGCGCTTAAAGAATATCTGAGTATACTTCCAGTGCCTATTTCATTTTTCTCAATCATAACAACCTCCCTTTGTAAAATTATAACATATTTAATGGGTTTTGTCAAGATTTCATTGTGCATTATGTCTAGCACTCGATAAAAAAACCACGGCACTTCAAATTTGTTTAAAGTGCCGTGGTTAAGTAGCGTTAAATAATTCAATTCGGCGGTGGGCTACCAATCGCACCGACATTATCATCAAACACATTATTGTTAAATTTCGTGTTTGAAGCACCTATATGAATATCGCTGCCGTTATCTGCTATATTGCCAAAAATCCAACCGCCATCAAAGGTAAAGGTATTCCATTCAGGAAGATATAATCCACCGCCATCTGCATTGGCAATATTATTGCTAATTATGCCGCCGCTCATAAACAAACTTCCATTCACGCCGCCGCCATTATTAGCTGTATTCTCTGTGATTATACCGCCACTCATGGTAAGCCCACCTTGAACGCCGCCTCCATCTGCGCTTGCAGAATTACCAGTAATAATACCTCCGCTCATATAAAATGTTACAGAACCATACACTGAACCACCATTTCTAACTCCGCCGCCGCTACCCATGCTCCATGGGCCAGTTGATGTGTCATCGCTAATTGTCCCACCAGTCATGGTGAATGTCCCGCCATTATAAGTTGTTACGCCACCGCCACCATGACGATTGGCAGTATTGTTGCTAATAATGCCATCATTCATAATGAATCTACCAGAAAAATTCGAATAAACGCCACCGCCCGAACTGGCAAGATTGTTTGCAATTTCGCCGCCGTTCATGGTGAATATTCCTCGGGTATATACACCGCCGCCGCTATCCATATTAATGTCGTAGACTGAGTTTTCACTGATAACACCACCATTCATGATAAAAGCACCACTATCATTATTAAAGACACCGCCACCACCGCCAATTGGACTAATGTTTTCTGTTATTATCCCGTTATTCATTATGAATGTTCCGTTGTTCCTTACTCCTCTTCCACTTGTGCCGCTCGTGCGAGTGATTCCGATATTTTCTATGGTCAAGGACGCATTTCGTTCAACAGTAACAACGTCCATGTCACGAGTGGCAATCAAGTTAAATACGTCATCGCCCACACTTTTTAGAGTTATATCGACCCCTGTAGGAATAATAAAATTCGATATCAACTCTATATTTGCTGTAAGAGTAACAATCGTGGGGATATCTCCAGCTTGACCGATAGCCGCTCTAAGATGACCCTCGTTTGATACTATTACTTCATGTATTGGCTTTAGTGTTGGTTCTGGTGTTGGTTCTGGTGTTGGCTCGGGAGTTGGTACTGGCGTAGCGACAGTCTGCGTTTCTGTCTGCTGCCCAAACGCCGTCGCGATTATATCTTCTGCAAGGCCCGGTTCGCCCATCGCACCATAAATATCGCGTAATGCATCTTCGTAAACAGCCCTCTCGTCGTTAGTTCTGTTACGACACCCCATCATTGATATGGCAAGCATCATAACAACGGCGATAAATAATATTTTCCGCATAGTTTTCTCCTTATGTATTTGCATTGATTTGCAAGATATTATTCAACTCATCCCGAATAGCCCTAGAACATTC
>Ga0131853_10013839_pt1 | contig 14791 bp, 8 predicted proteins | sample TergutLab28metaG_FD_92764 | JGI IMG/M metagenome (GOLD analysis project Ga0131853, IMG submission 92764) | Labiotermes labralis P1 segment gut microbial communities from Petit-Saut dam, French Guiana - Lab288 P1 (version 2) (version 2) | ecosystem: Host-associated > Arthropoda: Insects >... | reverse complement strand
TGTCGAGCCATGAAAAAACAAGACAGGCAATGTATACGTATGACGTATGACGTAACATGGTGGCGCGTCCGTACAACCATTGTTGCTGTGGAAAAGCAATGAGTATTACACAGCCTGTATGTGTGTACTTCTAGCCTTAGGTAGCCAGCATGCAATGCGCATGCGCCATATTGTCATCTGTGGCCTGCCCCGCTCTACATTATTTATCCACATTTCCACATAAACTGCACGATTTTCGAAAAAAAAAAGTTACCGAGAACAAAATGTGTGTTTTGATTTTATCTACAACTTTTGTCCGAAACATTTCTCATTCTAAGAAGAAATGAGCGAGATATAATAAAAAAAATCGGTATTGGTCTTCATGTAAAGTACCCTTTATTCTCGTCCGATTGTAACCAAACTTGAATTTTCTGACAGATTTAACAAAAAATCCTGAAATATGAGGACGGGCAGACAAAGTTAATAGTCGCTTTTCGCAATTTTGCGAATGCGCCTAAAATACCAAAAGACGGAAGTGACATAAGCAGGATTTAAAGCAAGACATAACTCTGAAAAGTTTGTCTTTTTTACATTTTGTAATCCAACTGACGACTTTGATGTTTGTGCGGACATTGACTTTTCATGTTGACTGATTTTTGTGAGGCCTCTTGCTCTTTGTTGCTGGCTGTCCTGGCCACTTACTGTGGTAACGCAGTCTGGTGGAAGAAAGCTAACTTAATTATGATGGTGGCAATGCGTCATTTACTTGTAGAATGATATGGCCTTTGTACTGTAAGGCAGACGTATGAAAACGTTTCAAACAACGTTGTTAAGGTCACTAATGGTTTATAAGTTTCTTTGACCTTCCCTTATATAGCCATCAGAATTATGGAGGCTATTGGCTGGCGTGATGGCCGGAACGTTAACAATACCCTTGGTTGAATCAATACAGTAATGTAACGTAATTGTTACTAGAACTGTTTTCTTTGTTGCCCATTAATAGAGATATTTAGGTACTTTTAAGAAATTTGAACGGTATCCCCATTATAACACATAAGTCTACTGTTCGATTTTCGTATATTTCGAATTTCGTATATGTTTTCGGACGAATTGTGTACAAAAATCGAGGACTGTCGTTATATTAAGTCTACAGAACACAATATGGCAACTTTATTAGCAGAGAAAAAGTTTAGAATCTGTAACTCATCACATTTAAGACAGCACACAGTAAACCGATATTTGTTTGTGTTGTACCGAGTTTAGTACAGCCTACTGTCTTGTCATTCAACCATGCTTTTAGCGTGACTTATTGTTTCCAGTTAATTCAATATCTCCCCCGCTTTTGGATATATGTAGTAGCTTCAAAAATATGCCGGAATTGGCTGGTAAAATTTACAAGAATTGCTACTCTGAATAAAGAAATGCACATTGACATCCTTCGTCGCCTTAGGGATGCGGTCAGATGGAAACACCCCCCCCCCTCCTTCCCCCAAAATGGAGAACCATTAGTTGGTTTCTCATTCACGACAGTGCCGCACCTCATATGCCGCTTTTGGTCAAGAATTTCTTAGCAAAGAAAAATGTCACCACACTGGAGCATCCGCCGTATTCTTCTGACCTGGCTACAGTTGATTTTCATTCGTTCCTTCTACTGAAATCAGCATTTAAGGGATGGAACTTTTGTGATGCCAATTACATAATTCAGAATGCGACGGAAGAGCTGAAAAAGCGTTCACAAATTGGCTTTCAGGAATGTTTGCGACTCCTTTACAGTCGCTGGCACAAGTGGATATTTGCACAAGGGGGACTATTTGAAAGGAAATCTGGCTTAAATGTTGTACCGCTTTTTTTTTTCGGAAATAAAGCGAATCCGAGAATATTTGGAGCTACCACTTACGTGAACACACATGCGGCCCTCAGGCGACTTCTTAACGAAATATGTGGCCCTCGTGTGGGTTGATTTTGGCCAACTGTGATATAAAATGTGCATCAAGCATAAAGGAAAGCAGAATTACGTCGGTTAACTTCACTCTTGCTTGAGAGTAATCAGGGAACTTAAATTTGTGTGGCACTGTACGTCACTCAATTCACGGCCAAAGTCATAAAACCAAACCACAATTAAGTTCTCGTCCCGTCACAAATTCTGCTTTATTTGTTCCACGTCTGAAAGTTAACTGTTCTTAACATAAACGTAGCACATCTCCCAAGCGCGAAACAGTGTGTAATAGTTCCAGTTTTACATCCAACATGCTTAACGTCAAGGTTAATGATTTTTCAAATATTGACTGATATTCTGTAATTTTGTACCATCGTAGGCATGCTGAGTAGAACTTTCTCTGTACTGTCACACAAGCGTTGTAATGTAATGACAGGTGCACATGTAATTAATTTTGTAGTTACGGAGGAAAATGCAGGACAAGTCTGTTACCAAGTGTTCTAATTAAGGAAGGTCCTATTAACCCATTAACGTGGGCACAATTCAGAAGGATTAAGGAATCACGGCATAAGATAAATGAGTACTACAAATAAAGGTTTTTAGTGCAAAACGTAAGACTATATTCATTTTAAAGGTACAAATGAGTGTTGTGTAATATCTTGAATCACGCTGAGTGTTATGTGTGAGGTTGTGTGGGTACGGGGAGTAACGCGGCCTGGGCGTGAATATAATCACTCAACTCCGCCCCGTGCCAAACTTAAGAATGCGTGGAGATATTACGTGTCTCCAACGTGTGTTCATTGAGTGATACTTAATCCAATACGCGGACCTTACACTTTTGTACCTGTTGTAAATAGAGGGCTCCAATTTGTGTACCATAATCCACAATTGAAAATTATTCCTCAGTGAACTCTGAACTCCATGAAGGTTTCCTTAGATTACCATATTCAACGTTTAACCAAATTAAGTTCGGTCGTTGTTGAGATGATATATACGCGCGGATATGTTACCCCGGTTGTGAATTCGGTTGTATGAAATTCCACAAAGGACGCGTAAGAAGCATCTAAATTTGTTGTCTGAATTTATAAAACTGTCAAAGCCGGGTTACTATAGTCGGTATAGTTTGATTCACGACGGGGGTAAGAATTGTCTCCACTAAGCATCCCGACCAGCGAGTGAAGAGGCTCGAGGCGTGAAGTTCCATTTAGCTTCGAGGTTGAAAACTCGTTTTGTTGCACACCCACCCGCACATATGCTCTCATAGCGTGTAGAAGGACAAATTTATAACTGAAAAAAAAAACAACTAGATGCCACTTATTATTTTATTGTACTTCTTATAGGCTCAATATGTTTCGGGCATAGTAATGCCCGAAATATGTTGAGCCTATAAGAAGTACAATAAAATAATAAATGGCATCTAGTTGGTTTTTATTCTTCAGTTATTACAATGATGCACGGTCCAATAAACAGCAGGACAAATTTATCTTTTATTTTACACGGAAGTCGTACTTATTCGTCGTAACTCTGCCGTTCCTATCGCTCCTTCCTCCCGTCCTTCATATTTTGAGGTCTACGTGTTTTACGTACGTGTGTTCACCCTCCTTGGCATTTGTTCAAGTGTTTTGTCCCATAGGTCTCTCCTCAACAATAATTAAACAGGGCCGTTACATTAGAAAGTTCTTCACTGTAATAATCGTAAACCTACCGGTATTGCTGTTTTGGTGTGAATGTTACGCAACCCAAGAGAACACTATTGCAAAATTTATAGCCCTCAGTCAGAACATCAGACTGGTTAATGCAGTATCAGACAATATTTCACGAGATTAGCTCGTACAGACATGAATATTAAAAAGGCCTGTGTTAACTCAGCTGGTTGAAGCAATAACAGGTAAGATTTCAAGACAGTAGCCCATACAGATATCGTTACTTTAGCTGACTAGACGCCGGTAACCTCATACGAGTTTCGTAGTAGACAAGTGGCACTGAAACAAGCCCCCCCCCCACATTCTTCAGTCTTCACCTGTCAGTCACCATTCCACCATTGTTCCAAATTCATCTATAATCTATCACCGCCGCCAGAGGTTCGCGGCTGCCCTGACCAGGCAGCATGTATTCACATATGCTGGAGGCAACGTGTGATTGGCTGGATAGAGATTAAGGACATTATAGTCTGAACAGGTATCAGCTGAACTCTGATCTACATATTTCCTGCTTACTTATTTGAAATTAAAGAAAAAAGCAATTGACATGAACGAAGCCCGAGAATTTTCAGACGACGAAGATTTATATTAGTCTTTGTTCATTTGATGTTGGCGTCGGCTTGAATGATGAGATTGGCAGGATGGTTACGTGGAAGATCCGTCTAGCGGGGCCAGTGGTAAGGCTGAACATCTTTCCCAGTAATTTCAGGCTGGTGTTCAGAGCAGGACGATGACAGAAGTTATGATATCTTCGGAGACAGTAAAAAACCGTTCAATTAACCCGTTGATGTCGTTTACTGAAAGTCTTGATAACTACATAAGATGAAAATAAGTTCGTGTACAAGTCTTCCATAGCGTAATTTCTCGTTAAAAAAATTAGCTGAAAACGTTATACAATATCCCCCTATGTTCTGAGACGTTCAGTTCTCGAGACACGCGTCACCGTCAAAAGCGACAGTGTTTCTCCACAGAGTTTTTAACCACAACGATAAAGAACGCTGTTTGATGTAGGCCTACTCTCACAGCGAAAAACAGAGCTAGTTTACGACCGAATGTTTAGGGAAAGCACACAATGCCAATAGACCCACTGCGACATGCTCTTAAAACCTTGGTGCCTCTAACAGTACAGCTGGTGTCTGTGGGCAGGAATACGCGCTCCGTAATCGTAATCGACGTCATGCTGGCGCTAAGGTGTTTCGAAGATTGTAGCGGCGTTTCCGTCATGCACAGAATGTAACACGGCTCTTGTGGACGCAGGTCGCCGACGTACTTTGCAGACACCAGCCAATCAATATGCCACAATTGCTTCTGTGGAAGGAAATCCGTGGAAAAGGTCACGCGATATCGCTCGAGGATTGACACCATCGCAACCGAGGCTTCTCCATTTACTTCGTGACGATCAATAGCCATCTATTCCACCACTTGCCGAGGGCACATCTGTTTACAAAAATCATCCTGTGCGGATGCAATTTTGCCAGTTGCTAAGACAACAGCACGCTGCAGATGAGCTCTTTGTGCACACAATTCTGTGGACAGGCGAGTGTTTTATGCTTGAGGATGTGTTCACTGTTCACAACAATCACATCTGAGCACGAGATAAACCTTGTGTTGTCCACATAATGTGGGAATCCAGTCCGCTTCAGCGTCAACATTTTGGCTGCTATCGTCGGGGCCATTATTGTTGGCCCTGTACCTCTGACAGGCTGGCTAACTGCTCATTTATATCAGTTTGCTACCGTTGCTCTTACAGGTATGTCTCAAGCTATTAGGCAGATATTGTGGTATTATAGCGACGGACCTGCAGCACACTACGGACAAAATGTCCTTCTGTGGCTGAAATCGGCGTATTCAGGAAGGTGGAGTGGACGTGGAGGGTCGTTGCATGGCCTTTGCGGTCGCCGGATGTAGCTACGATAGAGTTTTTCTTGTGGGCACACTTGACGGAGCATTTTCATACAGTTCCTCCCATGACCAGGATCGCGTGGCAAGCTCAGCCAGCTGTAACAACGATCGCCACCAAAGAATTAAATCGTCTTCGAAAATATGCTTTGCTGCCTACTGTCGTCGGCCGTGAAATGGACGGAGGCGACTTCGAAAGCCTACTGTAGGCAAGATGCGCTTATGGTTTGATCATTTCATACGGCATAAAAAAGAGCTATTCCCAAAGAGCTACTGGTCACACAGCTAGTTATGTGGTTCCGCGCCGTTTGTGAAATTTAAGTTTATTATCGTGTTATGGCGACACCGATACTGTCACAACTGATGCACGACAGCATTCTGTGGGCTCAAGTACGAAAGATAGTGTACTGTCGGAGTCGTGGTGAACAAGTGTTACTACACGTATAGATGGTTACTTGGTCTACCGTGAAAATACAGGCACTAAGACCTTATGTAGCGTTGGTACCAATATACCATTCTTCACGGCAACGTTTCCCAGACAACTGGCATCTTCTAGTTAGCAGTTCTCTTCAATGATCCGATATCATTTAATATGTTCCTATGTTAGTTGAATGTGCTGACATACAAATTTTGATAGCTCAGTCGAGTGATTAGCTTACAATCTGATTGACAGAGAAATTCGGGTTCAGTGCTAGACGGAAGAACGGTATTATTCTTCTCTACAGTGCAAACTGATTGTACAACCAACCCATCCTCTTGCCCAGTGCTTACAATGGGCTCTTTCCGCAGGTGGAAAGCGGCCGGGCCGTGGAGCTATAGCTCCACAGATTCGTGTGTTCATATGGCGTGATTTTTTATGCATCATCTTTAACAAATTACTTTTATCACGAGAGGCAATTTATTATTACAAGTACTAATCTACTAACGCCAAACGAAGATACTTTATTTTTGGGATATTCCGTACTCACGTTGGCACTAAAAGTGCAGCTTTGTAGGTTGCGTGTGGTTGGTAATCGGTTTCAAGTACAAAAAGATAACGGGGGGTCGTGAGTACGGGAATATGTCGAAATTGTTGAAAGTGTACATTCTCTGTTAACATTTGATGATTACTTGAATCAGAATTTAGGATTTCTTACTCTGTGTGTATTTATTCATTTCAGTAGTTGTTTGTGTAAGGTATGTATATGATTCATTTTTGAACGTGCTATGTATAGTTAAGGGCATCACTTTAGTTCATGTTGTATTAATGTAATTATATTCATTGTTACATGGTCTTTATTGATTTGATAAGTTATGGGGTAGAAGTGTCTTGTCCTTTCATCTGTGTCCGTAAAATATCCACAAAAGACTGTGTACCTAACCTTAACTACGTAGGCCGTTCATTTGAACGGGGCATGTCATAAATGTTAATTGCCAACCACTTCACTGTATGCATGTCATATACATAACTTGAGGACGGTGCACTGAATAAATCTGATTTTGATTTCAAACGCATTTCCGGTGAAACTGCAATAGTGTTAATGCTGGCAACCCTTTTTTGGCCTCACCAAAATAGTATTTCACACAAGGAAACGCCCGCAGAAACTGTTGGCTTAGTTTACAAGCCACTATCCATATTATTTTGGAGTAATGGAACATGCTGTTTTTAGCCCCATCATACAGAAATTATTGTTGAAGATTGGAGATAGACAAATTATCAAAGTGTGTTTAGCATGGTGGGCAGTGGAGGAATATCTGGACATTTTGTGTGAATGTTTTTAGAAAAAATTATTCAAGAGGGCGAAAGGAGAATATTTGTTACAAGTATTAACATTTCTGTAAATAGGCGAAGGAAGTAAAAAGATTCTGTATTAAGAGAAGACTGCACAAAATGCCTGGTTGTTTTCAAGCCTCAAGATGCAGAAAAATTGAAGTACAGCCTGAATCTTTCTGTTCTTGCAAAGTCAGTGATGTTGTAGGGGAAAGGCTGCTGTGCTCTTGTGGTGAAGAACTGAGTGGTATGTATGAGTCTGTGTACTTATTCAAAGAAAAGGGTTGGTGATATGTGTCTCACTCTCCTTTCATTGCAAGCATATCATATGAGTGCAGTTATTTATATTTGAAGCAAAGTGAGCTCTTTATTTTTTATTTATTCAAGCAGTAAGAAATTTATTATACCATACTGCACTGGGATTCTAGTATTATTTTAAAAAATAGCCAATATTATTTCCATGTGTTTGGGTGTAAAATTAGATCATGTGATTGTACAGGTACAGTGTACATTCTCTTTGTAATTTTCACTCCTGTGGTTTTAATACTATTCTCGTTTCGTTGCTATCTCTGTATCTTGTTGTTTGTAAAAAAAAGTGCATGTATGTGGAATTTGCTGTCATTGCTAATTCTATTAAAGTGGGTTAACCATTTCATTCATAATTAGATAATGTCCGTTTGCTTAATAAATATTTGATTTGTTTTGTTTCTCTTTTTGCTTTCGCATAATGCATGTCTTTTCACTCCTAAAAAATTAATTTCTGGTGCTTAATTTTTACTAATATTTCTGTACCTTCTTACTGAAGTTCACATATGTAAAAGTGTAGGAAATTCTGTCTTTGTATACAGTCGTAACTTCTGTCTTTTTCATTATGGTGAAGGTACAGTTATCCCTGTGCATAATTAAGCACCACTTCATGAATCTGTATGGGGGAGTGAAGGGATGGCTTCATGAATTCTTGACCTTGGCACTAGTTGGAACTGACCGGTCATTTTCATGCTCTGGCCACTCTGCCACTGGGAAAAGAGCCACCATCTTCTACTGGCAGCTCCAGAGTTGATATAGACAAAAAATTCTTGCCTCTGCTGGAAATCCAACCAAAATTTCACAGTTGTCCATACTACACAGCATTCATTTAACTGATCATTATCATGGTCATGTTTGTGTGATTAGCTGCAGGTGGAGCTGTTTAATATAATATATGCCATATGATTTTCATGCAGAATTTCAAGTTTCTGTACATTTTATGCTACTAGATGTAAATATGTTCACTTTGTACTTGATTGCAGTGCATGAATGGGCATGGGATAATTCAGTCCAAACCTGTGCTTCAAGATTGATTGTAGATGGCAGAGAAGTCCACTTTCATCCAGGCTACAGTTCTGGAACGGCTGCTGTACGGGGAGACATGCCTTGTGTTGCAGGCAGTGAATATTATTGGGAGATAAAAGTGCTTACGCTGTTGTATGGGACTGATGTGGTAAGTTCTACAGATGTGTGCCAAAGGTATGGTGTAATGGAGAATGAACATTCTAGTGCTGTTAACATAGAGTCACTCTTTTATCTGACAGCTGTTGGTTGCCACCTCTTATCAGCTTGTTGGCCATATTAACAAGGCCTACTTAGCCAACAGCCTACAAATATGGCAGAGTAGTAGTGGAAACTGATAAATGAGTGTTGTCAGATTAAGTAGGGACACTCTACTATGAGAGGACAATAAAATGGGATGCTGATAAAGTTATGTACTGACATGACAATGATTTCTTGTCACATTTTGTTACTTCTGGTGTCACATTTGATCACTTCTGGCCTTCATTGTAAATGCCTTTAGGCAGGCTGTATGTAATTTAATTATTTTGGTTCAAATGCACACTAATGAAATGCAGGAGATTCAGAATTTGAAACAGTAACAGTTTTATTTAATTTTTGACTTGAGATGTTTATAATCAGGTTTTGTGTAACAAAGCTCATACAGCTGTAATTAGCAACTTTATAGATAGTGGTGCTTCTGTTTTCAAGAACAGGTCCCCTAACTTAATCACATTTTTATCTGTTTGCTCATCACTGGATGTCCTGAGCATTCAGCATTTTGAGCAGAGGTCGCACTGCTTTTGAACGTGGAAAATAACTAAAAAAAAACTTGTGTTCTTCCCATTTTTCAGCTCTCCAAAAGATATTCTCAAAATGTTGAAGTTTATTTAGCATTTTCCTCAACTTGAAGCAAAATTTGGTGCAGACATTCTGTTTTTTGAAGTCTGCTATATTTAGGTATTACAAATTTGCAAATGGAACAACACACACTTGCACTTGACGAGGCATTACTCAACAACTACATTTGCTACAGCCATATTACAAGAGGGAAATGACATACCTGAACATACTGTATCTGCACCTAGCAGTAGAATTTCATGCTACCAGTAATTTTGTCATCTTGCTGTTTAACTGGAAGCTGTTGAATTCCACCACACATTTATACCATGAATTTGCAAAGTTCTTAGCTTGATTGATGTTATTGGTGAAGTATAATGCTGCAGTGCGGTGGGAAGCATGGGTGCCTCTTTACCCTTTTACTGGTTCTTAATGGAAACAAGCAAAGTGCACTGTGAAAGCTGGATTCTCTGATTTTTCTGCATAAAAGTGCTGGTTTTATGTTTCTAGATGGTTGGCGTTTGTACTGATAAAGTTGACCTTGACACTGCACAATTAAATTTTCGCAGCCTCTTAGGATCTGATGAGGAATCTTGGGGATTTTCATACCGTGGTAAGTTTTAGATTGTGTAACACTAAACTTTCTAAGGGGCCCACCCAAGTATGAATCTTTGTACCCAATGATGGAAGCAAATCCAGTTTCCAAAGTGTTGTATTCGACAGAACACAAGATGATGGACTGTGTCCAAAATAATAGACATGGTTATTTTAAGACATCCCTATCAGGAGCATTAAGACTTAGAATGTTTTTGTGTTTAAAATGACTCAAGTCATGCAAGATTGGTTAACGTTCTTTCCGTAATGAATACTGTTGTCGGGAATTGCCGTGTAACAATGGTATTCCAAGGATTGTTGTGGTCATGAATTGCAGTGGTTCTCTACTACTACTGTTAGGCTGCTTAACTTAAGGTGGATGGGGTGGGCAATAAAGGTATCATGCTTGGGGAGAAACAAGAAATGTGTACTTCATTTATTTAAAAAAAAAATTCAAGAGGTGAGAACGTTTGGGAATTGTAGGTGAGACAATAATATTGATGTGGATCAGGTAAAAGTGTATATAAAGTTGACTGGATTCAGGTTGCTTAGAATAGGGCTAAGGTGGTCTGTTATGTACACAAACTTTGATTTAATAAAATACACATATAACTATAAACTTTTTTAGGGAATAGCTTTATGAAGGTGTAAATTTATTATTATTATTATTATTATTTTTAGTAGTAGTAGTACTTTATGCAGGGTATTTAAAGTTATGTACCTGAAACAAAACATGTGTCTGAGGTATATAATGTTACAACTATTTTGTAGTTGCACACTGAATGTTTTGTACTTTTACATTTTACTGCTACTACTACCACCGCCATCACCACCACCACGACGATTACTACTACTACTATGTTACAGATGTATTTTATCGTTTTAGGGACTTCTTGATTACCACTTTCAAAGTTTGTAAGTTTGCGTTCTGTATTTGTCACTAACTCCATGGAGCAGAGTCAATTCTTGAGAAGCTAATAGTTTCTCAGCTGTTCAAGAAATTCTTTGTATATTATGGAACCTGAAGGTTGAGTATTGTGTTCACAAAAGTTTGACACTAGTCCCTGTCATGCAGTAGGTGAATTCAATCCACATTTCCTACACTGTTTGCTTGAGAGCCATTTTAATATCCTCTTGTCATAATGTCACTTTTTTCCTTTTTTCCCATGCTATTCAGGAATTTGGGCACAGTGTATTAAATTAATTTGTTTCTCAACAGGTTATATTCAACACAAAGGCAAAATGCAGCCATATGGTCCACCATATGGTCGTGGTAGCATTATTGGTGTTCACTTGGATATGTGGAAGGGGACTCTTCAGTTTTATTTAAATCGGAAGCCACTTGGTAAGTTGGAAGTTTTGTTCGTGCAGCAGCGTCTGTGAGGAACTTTGTGTTTTGGAATATGGTGCCATGTATTCTGGTAGAAATTTACTGACATTTTGGAGGAACTTGATGCTGAAGATGCCAGCAGTATGTTGCTGTGAAATTTTGAATTTTTATCAGACTACACAGCATTACACCCCATAAGATCCTTTTTTCTTTTAATTCTTTGTTTGGTAGTTTTTCGAATATTAGAGTTGAGGTTGTCATGGCCATAAGTATTAAGACTATAATTCTGTTCATTTGATACGGTGCAGTTTGGCAGATTGGTACCAATATTTCAGGGGATCCTGCTGCCTCTTTCTTGTCTTCTGCATGGAAAAAACTGGTACAGATGTGGGGTTGTATTGGCATCTGCCAAATCACATAACATCACATCCCAGAAAATCATACTCTTTCAAAGTGTTCCACTATTTCAGCTGGTGTATGATTAGCCAAAAATTTTTACTGGAACATTACATTTTATGATTCATGTTTAATAAAGTTAATTTTTTGGCTGGAAATAAATAAGGCCAATTAGACTGTGGATGATCCATTTAAAATTATACTGTAGTAGAAGACACTGCATTTTATATCTGTGCGGATTGTGTGTCTTTATCTATCTGTGTCTCTATCTATCTGTCTGTCTGTCTGTCTGTCTATCTCTGTCTATCTGTCTGTCTGTCTGTCTGTCTATGTCTGTCTGTCTGTTTATTTATTTATGATGGAATGATACTGTCTGTAACTTATGCTGTTTAGTGTTGATCTGAAGCATAACAGTCAATAATTATGGACAGGATAACATTAGACATGCCATTTTTATTTTTTGAGGTGTTGTCATTTTGATGTGATTGCGGCCAACATCCCATGACTTGTTTTGGTGTAACTTTCTTACATAATGTATGTACCAGAACAGTTTAAGAAGCATACAGCAATTGCAAGTGAAAATGCTGTTTGCACCTTCCCAGTGGAAACAGATATCTGTTGAAACATGGTAAGGTGGACTGATGCATGTCTTCAGAATGCTGGAGGACAATTCTGGCCTATTTTTTGACACTCATTTTTTATATTTACCTACTGTTTTAAATGAGTTACTGTATAAGAACTTGATTTCGGTTGGATAAGTTTTTAAATCACCCCATGCATCACTCAATACTGAGACTGTGTCATGTGATGGCATGTAGGGCGGTGATAGATGCTGCTCCAGTTTACCATGAGTGGGAGTCCCTGTGCCTTGGTTTAATGAAGTGCAGTTAATACTAGGTTTTACTCACCATATTTAAAGAAGGTGATGAAAAATATTTATATTTTGGCTCATAATTAGACACATGTTAAAAAAAATGGCATTAGAATGTGTGTATACAATGATGTGAATTTATGTACGCAGAGAGAGAGGGCCAAATAATCCTAGTTTGCACACCACACACCAACCTTAAAATCATGTACTGGCATGCCATGAACTAATGTGAGATTTTATGTAGACCAATACCTGTTATTCTGATGAGAGTTTACATGCCCACTGACATGAAACCAAACTTTGTTGCTGAGCAGGGGTTTGGAGTTGATTTCTTGAGCATACACTGCCTGAAGGTACATTCATTCATTCTTTTGGCATGTGCAGAATGCAACGATTCCTTGCCATTCTCAGGAGCTTCTTCTGTTCCTCTATGTTATGTACTTTTTTCTGCCACCCTTCTCCACCAACTATTCATCCATCCTCTTTCACCGTATCTTGCCATCTGTTTCTTCATCTACCTTTCAGTCTTGTTGTTCCCAAATTCATATATAATACCCTTTTGGGAATTCTATTTTCTTCCATTCTCTGTACATACCCAAACCAATGTAAGCTATTTAACCTTATTGTCTCTATTATAGTAGGTTTCTTAACACTTGCGTAAATTTCTTTATTGGTTGATATCCTACAATTTTCTTTTTCATTGTCATATACTGGGCCTAAAATTCTTCTATACACTTTCCTTTCAAAAATATTCGATTGCTTTGTATCTCTCTTTGTTAGTGTCCAAGTTTCTGATGCACATGCTAACGTTTTGTCTATTATTGTGTTCTTTGCCCTTAATTTTAGTTTCTTTGGTATGTTTTTATTTTAAAAAAAAATGTTGTAGCATAAAATACGTTTTGTTAGCATTTTTTATTCTTTCTTGCAAGTCTATTTGGTTATTGTTATCTTTATTAAGTATAACTACTAAATATTTAAAATTTTCTACTCTTTCAAATTTGTAATTTTTTATTTTCAAATGTCCTATTTTATTTTTCTTTAAACTGTTTTTCCTTTCCACTTTTTCTTTTATTAGTTTATTTGTAGTCTGAACTTTCTGGCAGTGTTTTCCATTTCCACAAAAAGTTTTATTTCTGTTTAATTTTTTTCCAATTAATGCAATGTCATCTGCATATGCTAATATATTCAGTTGTTCTTTACCAATCTTTGTAACTTTTTGTAATACCAAATTAAATAATATTGGTGATAAAGGATCACCCTGTTTCAAGCCTGTTTTATTTTCAAAAAAGGATGACAATGCTCCTTCTATTCTAACCACACTTCTTGCCTTTTGTACACGTGTTTTACACATTTATTAATTTAGTAAGAATTTTAAATTCTTTCATACATTCCCATAGTGTATGTCTATGAACAGAGTCATATGCCTTTTGAAAATCAATAAATATACATTGTACACTCTGATTATACTCCCAAAGTATCTTGTTTATTATTTTCAATGCCAATATATTGTCAATTACAGATCTTCCATCTCTAAATCAATTCTGATAGTCCCCCATGACTTTTTTAATATATGGTTTAATTTTTCCCAATATTATATTGGACAAAATTTTGTAAGCTGCATTTCCTAGTGCTATTCCCCTGTAATTCTCACACCTATCTCTGTCTCCTCTTTTGTGTATAGGAACTATTATTATTTCTTTCCATTCTTCAGGTATCCTTTCCTCCCAGATTTGTCTTACAAGGTCATACATTCTATTCAGTAGTTTATTTCCTCTGTATTTTGTTAATTCTGGATGTATTCCATCAGTTCCAGCCACTTTGTTATTTTTTAAGTTTCTTATTGCCTTTTTTACGTCTTTTATAGTAAGTTTTTCTACTTCAACTTCATCTTCACTGATTTCTTTATATCCTTTTTTAATTAATTCCCTTGATTCTTCTGTGTTCAGTAATTTGTCAAAATATTCTTTTCATATTTCTGCTTTCTCCTTTGTATTTTTTGTTCCTATTTATGCTAAATGTATGTTGATATCCTTTCTTAAATTGGTTTACTGTTTGATATATTTTTCTTGTGTTATTATGCTTCTGATCTTCTTCTATTGATTCTGTTGCATTTTTCATGTATGTCTTTTTTGTATTCCTAATTATCTTGTGAGCTTCTTTTCTTGTATGGTGATACTCCTGCTCTTCC
>Ga0131853_10013838_pt1 | contig 14791 bp, 10 predicted proteins | sample TergutLab28metaG_FD_92764 | JGI IMG/M metagenome (GOLD analysis project Ga0131853, IMG submission 92764) | Labiotermes labralis P1 segment gut microbial communities from Petit-Saut dam, French Guiana - Lab288 P1 (version 2) (version 2) | ecosystem: Host-associated > Arthropoda: Insects >... | reverse complement strand
TAACCAAAACGGCCAGTTAATTGGGTGTATCCAGAGCTCCAGTTTCCAAGGTTTTGACGGCATTCGAAAATCTTGGGAGGGCATTATCAGCTAAGAGGAATACTGGCCGTAAGCCAAAACTAACTGAAAGGGATCGCCGTATATTTAAGAGGATTGTGTCTAGAAGTCATAGAACTGCTGCAACAAAGGTGACAGCAGAACTCAGTATTCATCTTGAAAACTTTTTCCACAAAAACAGTCCGACGGGAGCTTAATAAATCCACGGTAGACTTGCAATTGCTAGACCTCTGATTACTGAAAACAACTCTAAAAGGTGAAAAATAAGGTGTGATTATCATAAAACCTGGACGCCTGATGATTAGAAATACGTAATATGGTCATATGAGTCCTTCGCGTTGTTCGCAGCGTCAGGCCGGATTTATGTTTGGAGAACGCCCAAGGAACCCCCATAATCCTGAATGCCTACTTCCCACTGTTAAACACGGAGGTGGATCTGTGAAGATTTGGGCAGCAACATGTTGTTATTCTGCTGATCCTATAATTACTCTGATTGGTCAAATTGCAGCCAGTGACTACGTGGACGTTTTAGGTAACCAGGTGCGTCCTGTGGTCCAGATGTTCCTTCCTAACAATGATGCAGTTTTTCAATAAGACATTCCGCCCATGCACACAGCCAGAAGTGTTCATTCTTGGTTTGAGGAACATGAAGATGCACTCCAGCATCTTCTCTGGCCAGCACAATCGCCACACTTAAATATCATCGAACCACTGGTCAGTTTTAGAGAGTAGGTTGAGAAACAGATTCTCTCCTCCATTACCTCTTCAAACAAATACAAGATGTTCTTCTCGAAGAGTGGTACAGTATTTTACTAGAGACTATTCAGAACTTATATCGAGTCTATTCTACGAAAAATACAAGCTGTTTTACAGGCAAATGGTGGCCCAAATCCGTATTAATAAAGAAACGTGAATCTTTCACAGTTGTTTCAGTTATTTTGACCTTCCCCTGTAGATGTATTGGGGAGGGAGTGGTGATTGTCTTCGTTCCTGGCTCCGCTGTAACATAATTTGAAATTTCGAGAACAGGCTGAGAGGCCATTAGGGATTTTTACTTGCATGTAGCTGTTGGCAGACCTTGAAGCATACATTTGCAGTTTTAATGAGGTTGCTATTCATCTGCGTTGCTATTGTACTGCTTGTGAAAGTGTAGCAGTTTAATTTGCTTGTTGCCCAATAAGCAGGAACGAACTGTTAAGAGAAAAAGTACGCTTTCAAAGAGATAAACTTATGCAATTAATCGAAATGTTAATTTATGAATTATACGTATACTCTTTGTCCATCATTTAGTAATTCTTTTTCTCTAACGAAATCTTCGTTGATAAAGTAAACATAAACGTTTGAATACTGGAAATGAACCAACACACACAGTTAATGCGGTTATATATTTTCATTACACACGTGTGGATATTATTCTTGGTGGAAGCTGGAAGTAGTAAAGTAATTGTGATGTGCGTCAACTCCATTGTGTTAGTACAATAGTAAGGAGCTTGGTGTATTAATACTTACAGTCGAACACAACTATATTTGCCTCTAGTATTACATTAGGATTATAACGACATGTTTCGGCCCTATATGTGGGTCATCTTCAAGTTGTGACTGGACTTTCGGATCAGTTATCCAGGAATGCGTGGAGCGTTCTAGGGGAGTTCTGGAGGAGGGGGGCGGGTTGAGATCTCATTGTAACAGTGGGTACCATGGTCCCGGGTTTTATCAGGCGGACTACCATTAGTAGCTATGTAGTGCCCTTATTTTTCAAAGTGGGTACTATTATGCTAGGGATACAATATAAGTACAACTCTTATGCTAGGATGCTACATATACTATAATCCTCCTGTAATACTAGAGGCAAATATAGTTGTGTTCGACTGTAAGTATTAATACACCAAGCTCCTTAGTGTTGTAGTAAATAATTTTGTAAATTTGGAGAGAAGACCAAAATTGACCCGCGACTCTCTTCACAGTGAATAGTCACAGGCAGCAACAGGTTGTCATTGTAAAACTGGTAATTTAGCATTGCTTACCCGACATGTGGGAGGTTCTAACACTAACGAAGACTCATTTCATGGACTGAGGTTCCGTCGTTTGTCGAGACATCAGTAAGTGCCAGGTTAACACGTTGCAAATAGGTCGCTAGCGCTTCCGTCTACGTTCTTAACAGTTCATCATTTGTAAGCGTTCTGTCTTTTTGGCATTTCGTCGAGTCAGCGTACGTTTAATGGATGTGTGTAATTAGTAACGTGTTTTTATCATTCTTTGCCCTCGTCTCTGACGAACTATAAAACGTTTGCGTTCCTTTGATTACAGTCGTCCCTTTGCAGTTCTCTACTACAAGATTCCACGCACCTCGTATAAGTTAGTTATTTGTTTAGAAGATCAGCTCGCACCCAGGACTGAAACGCACTGCACCTGAATTAAAATAGTTTAACGGAAAAAAATAACGCATAACAATAATTGCTGTAATAACTTTGTAAAAGGAACCTTATTATGCATAGATACTATAACTGGTGACGTCTCATAGTCCTAGTGAATAACAGAATATGCACTTTTTACCTTCTGCGTAGGCCTACTGTTTTTATGCGAAGCCTGTTGACGATCTGTGTATAGGATCCAAAAGTGTAGCTTAACAATTTGAAGTGAAATAAGAATTGCAAAAAGACTGAACCTATGTTGGTATTGTTTGCATTATTCGGAGATTCAGCAAAAGAAAAAAAACTCTGTGCCAATAAATAGCGGTGTTCGAAATAGGGTAGTTACATTACGTGTTCTTAAAATCCATGCTCCGAATTCAGCGAGTTACAGATTTCCGACCGAGAAATTTGAAATGGTGGCGTTTTTCTGGGACTTTTGTGATTTTCTTCGGTTTCTTTATGCGTGTGCCAGTGCATTGCTTTAAATTAGGGTAGGACATTTTATATCTGCACCCTTTCCAGTTCATAATTCATTAATTTGATGCTGTGTTGCAGTTTAGAGCAACCTTTCGTTTGTACAAGAGTCATTTGAAAAGCTCCAAACCCTGCGCCGGCCGCAAACCAGTGGTTAATATTAAAAGCCTTATTTGTTTTGGGGAAAATTTATTTTATACTAAGCGATTAAAAGGCAAAAATTGCCACTATTAGTTATTAGTAAAACGCATACCGCAGTTATAATTTAATTTTTAGGACTTGCGTTACTTTTTAAGAACGGAAGATAGTCAGTGAGAAATTTGCCCCACATTTTAGCTATAGATTTAAAGAAATACACGGAATTATATTGTGTAGAATTAAGACTGAAACGCGCTTGCAATAACTGCTCGTAGAACGTACTTAGACGCGAAAAAATAAGGGAGATGGTGGAGCTTACCACTCTGTCTTTTTTTCTCTCGCGGTCCGCGGGTTGAATATTCCTGCTGTATAGTCATGTTGTCAGTAGTGTCGTCAGGTAGACTACAAACAAATGAATAATCCGTGCGTGCTTAAAAATGTGCTTCGGTTCCTGATTTCTTTCTATCCAAGACACTGGCGAATGCGAAGAAATACAAGACGCTGCGATGTAACATCGTGGTCATTGTAATCCTCCAAGTTAGACGTTACAGAAACATGGGACTCATTTTTTTAGTCTTTTTTTTGGGGGGGGGGGATCTTATTTTCTTTTCCATGGTTCACGTTGAATAATTCGTAATAATTATGAGATAATCTGAAGTTTTTTACACTTTCCCTTATAGTGTTGTAAAACAGTTGGATGACATTTGTAATTCTTCAAATATTTATTTTTACTGCGGTTGCGGAAGTAACCTGCTGTGTCCTGAATTAATTCGCTGATGTTAGTTACTTAAGGTTTTGTTATCACCCGAGGTTGCATGCATAGGCGTGTGTAGCACGCAAGTAAGTGGTTTTTCTCGTGTGCCTTTAAATCACGCTGCTTATGTAGTAGCATTTTCCATCAGCTTTGTTTCTGCATCATACAGGGTTTCACCCTACCCCCTGCAGCAGGGCCGCACAAATCCTGGGACCAAGATCGTCACGGAGATTGTGCTCTGTACTGTGTCACGTAACGTCTGGATCCACAGTACTGAACTTGTCGTATGTCACCCTTGTGGCGCCTAGATTTTTTGAATATTTATGTAGCCCAGGAACAATTCAGACGTGGGGTTTGTTAAAAATCTGAACATTTGCAGTCGTGATCAGCCCTCATACTGCCATAGCTCATGACACCAACAGACAAATTTGACGGGACGTGAACGTTTGCCTAGAACTGTAGGCTGTGCTATATAAATGCGACTATGAATAAGACCCGATAGTAAAGTAATTACTGTTAACTGTAGTCTCGGAAACTGTAGGTGCTGCTTTCAGTTGTCCTTGAAATGTTGTTACGAATGTTTGCCCTTGCGTGTCATCACGTTCGTCATGGACTGCTTGGTGTACATGTCACTTCCTGACTTCCTTTTTTTTCGTTCATTATTTAAGTACTATGTGAAACAGAGTGACAAGTTGCATACATAATCATTTACCGATGGCCAGAGGCTTTAGTTTCAAAGCTGGTAATTCTACGTGTAAGAGATGTTTCACTTACCGAATTATCTCCTGTTGCTGATGACTGAAATAATAATAGTACGGTATTGTGTAAGCCCAAATTAATGCTGGTATAACTGTAGTTTCTTCCACGCAAAGTGAGAACTGTGTATTATTGTGTTCTTTTGCACTGCTATTATTGTGGTGAATAATGTTATGGGTTTTATTGTAAGATAAGACTTGCAAGAGGTTATAACCTATCGTAGGGGTGGTTTCTGGGAGTCTGCAGTCCCATATGTGAAGTTTTTCTCTATGTCGTGTGCATGCCCCGTCCTGAGTTCAGTAAAATGTAATAAATAGTGATGCTTGAAGACGTTGGGATTTATCTTACGTCACGGTTCATAACAATTTAAACCTTACTTTCGTAACCAGATCAGTGTTTATGATGTGGGCCTGTATAAATTTTCTCTGTATAATATTTTATTTCGGGACTGCGGTAGCACAGTGGTTAATGTGCTGTACTACAAATCGGAAGGTCGCTGGTTCGATCCCAGATGATGTCACTGGAATTTTTCATTAACATAAAATCCTTCTGATCGCACTATGGCCCTGGGGTCGACTCAGCCTCTAACATAAATGAGTACCAGGAGCATTTCCTGGGGGTAAAGGCGACCGGTCCGTAAGACTGACAACCTTACCACCATCCTGTGCTGTTGTCATGAAATCTGAGAACCTTAGCTTCCTGGAACCCTCTGGGCCACTCCAGGCCTGCAACGGGACTGCTTTATCTTAATATTTTATTTGATAATTCCCCTTTCCTGCAATAGGTGCTTGGCCCTTTTCATTGACTGGATGCACTTGTACGTACTCCAGAAATCTATTTTAAAGGCAATGCAGGCTCGATTAATCGTGCTTACTGATAATTTCCTGTTTATGTACGTGCGGGTTCTTAGTGGTCCTTGTAAGTGCTTGAGATCTGAGGTTCCTTATATCACTGAGTTTGAAGCAAAATGTCTTCAGGGCTATAACATCGTTTAATATGGCAGAAAGTTGCCACCGTTTATCCAAAAGATGGTGCCCGTAGAACGAGACTACTCGACCTTGCAGCCCAGGAGACAGCTTTGTATTGCACTGATATAGTGAGTGGTCTTCCCGTCCCATTCTGCCTCGATGTGTCGTGCCTGGACTGTGTATGCATTCAAGACTGGATCCCAATTAACTACTGTACAGTGTTTTAATTTAATCGTTAACAATTTCTTTTGTTACAGGCAAGTCGATATGGCAGTTGGTTTTGGAGCAATTCGACGACCTGTTAGTGAAGATCTTATTGTTAGCTGCTATTATTTCATTCGTAAGTATACTGTAATTAATGCCGTAGTAATTTTCCTGGTCCACACTAAAAGTATATTAAGACAAGCATATTGACGTAGAAATGTTTGTTCTGTAGCCGTTGGACGGTTTTACTGCCGGCTGCCTGTCAGGGCAGAAACAGTGCAGACAGCTCTCGTCCGTGCAAACTTATGTCTACCTCACATGGGTGGAGGGGTTGGATCTTGCGAACATCGATGTGTGAATTACATGAAGCAGAATATAATCCTTAATTTAATAAAATGTAAAGGGAAGGAACCCTCGACCGTACATCCTAAGACGCGATCTTGGGAACAAGGGAATCAAGGGCTTGAATCAGGTCAGGGATTGTCCTTGTAACTGTGTCGTGCTTCGTAGGTAGGTAGGGATCTTATCTTGCACCCATTCCCCATCCCTTAAACTGTACAGCTTCCGAAAATAAATTCGAGATGGGTACAGTTCAGAGGTCTTACGCCATGAAAGCTGAGAAGTTCAAGTATAAACGGGGAACGTCGTCGACTTTTATGAGGTGCTTTTGTATTTGGAAGCTCAATGGACGTTGATGGTTGGCTATGCTTCCTAAAGCAGTGTGAGACTGATAAGCCACGACTGCTTGCTGCCAGTGCTAGAGATAAACACTGACAAACCTTTGCGTAATAGGTGGTGACATCAACCTAACAGGGGAGTTTTATGGCGTGTGAAGTGTATTTTGCAGGATCCATCCCGTTCTAAATTTAGCGGAAACTTCCCCCCCCCCCCTAATTTCTCTCAGTTCTTCTCAATAATTGCAGGATAATGCTTTGAAATGGCCTAAGACCCATCCCCCCCCCTCCATTCATCAGGTGACACAAGTAGTACGGTTTAAAAAAATGTATTTAACAGCACCAAACGGCATGTAGAAGCTATACGCCACTGGAAAGAGGAAAGCAGAAAGCGCTCGGGAGAAGTGACATAATTCCTAGGATGGTCGGCCGTTAGGAGCTCAGCTTTTGACATGACAGTAAAATGCTGAGGGGGCCCATGTCCTAGCTGCGGCGTTCTCCCTATCTAACGCCCTAAATTTCTACGTTTGGGGCTATATAAAGTATGAGGTCTATGATGCACTACTGAGAAGTTTAAAGGCGAGAATATACGAGCACTTTTGGGCATGTTTTGCTAGAAAGTATCTGGGAAGAAACATAATATCGCTTTGATGTGTGCAGAACCGCAAACAGAGTGCATGTTGAACTCCACAGGTGTATCGAAACACATTGTTAAATTCTCTGAGTGGTGGCAGCTTTATTTTGGTTTTCCGTATAGTCTGTGTAAAATACATTTTTGAAACCGTTATGCCATTAATGTTCACCGTCTTTCCTATTCCCTGGTTCCTAACGTGAATCAAACTGATTACTTTTGCAAGTTTTATAGCATTTACTTCTCATTTTCTGCTCTTACTGCATAGAGGAAAAACTCTGTCTCCATTACTGAGATGCTGTGTGGGTAAATAATCGTCGTTTGGAGTGTCGTTTTAAATTCATAAGTGAATTTATGAGTTCGGAAGAATTGGAGAGCATGTGGATACAGTATTCAGCAACCATTCGCTCTTAAAGAGTTGATGCAATGTGCAGTGTTGCCAGAGAGTTCTTGGAGTTCTTTCACCCTAGTTTTTATTGTATGACGGTACTTTACGTCCTTGTCAAATTTACGTTATATCCCCTAGTTTCTGCAATTACGCGAATAAACATTAAATACAGTTCAAGTGACATAATTAAAGAACTTCATTTTATTGTTCATTGTGACACTGACAAGGAAAGCAACCATACCTCCGACGAAGAACGGTTTTTATGCCAGTCACAGTTCGTTGTCTCACGCTGCACAGCTTGTGCATAGCGGAGATTCATGTAAAGTGGGAGTACAAGAATATTACTTGAAATGTTAATTGTAGCTATCTTCAGACACCGCAGATACTGTGAAATCTAAAGTTATATACCAGGCCACGAAATTAAACTCCTTATTTTATGACACTGCTGTATTTTATTGGAAAGAGAGATCAAAGAGCAGAGCTGACTGGGAGAAGTCCATTAAGGAGGAAAAGGTCCGCATTGGACTGAAGTGCCATCTAAGAAGAAGAAGTGTTTCATGCATTAGCAAACCCAGCATACTCAGCACTGTGTTCCAATTTTGGGGTATTTTCTTCTTTTGCCTTCCCCTTACCCTTCCCCCCCCCCTTTTTTTTCGCAAATTTCTTGGTAGCCTTAAAATAGAAAGGGTCACGTGGTAGCGCAGTTGGTTGAGGCACTGCGCTACAAGCCTTAAGGTCGCGGGTTCTATTCCCATTATTATCGCTGGAATTTTTCATTGACATAATCCTTGCGGCCCCATTACGGCCCTGGGGTCGGCTCAGCCTCTAACAGAAATGAATACCAGGAGTATTTCGTGGGTTGTAAAGGCGGCCGGTGCATACGGCTGACAACCTTACCACCTTCATGTCCCGATTTTCTAGAAATTTGGGATCCTCAACTTCCTGGAACCTGTAATAGGCCAGTACAGGGATTGCTTTATCTTCTTTACTTTAGAATAGGCTCCTGCCTGTCGTTTCAGAGGCCACTACCACAACTAAAACGTTTGTATCCTTCCTGTCTTCTAGTTCGTGAACTGTCCTTTCGTTCGTGAGGTGCCCGATTCGAATATCGGTTTGGAGACTGGCCGTATGAACTGGTGTTTTGTTCGTGGTTACCATAGTTCCTTCAGGGGAATTCCGACCTAGACGAGAGCTACTGACGCTTCCTTCGCTATTCGTTGTGCCTCAGCCGTCATTGAACTGCAATACCGCAGTGGTTTCGTCTTAGAGCGTAGTGTTAATGGACAGAGCTGAAGTCATCACAGTTGCTGCGCTCGCTCTTTACCGCTGTATATTTCAGCGAGAAATGTTTACTTTTCGTTCCCGTTTGTGTTTAAACTAGCTAAGTGCGCTAATTGTTAACAGCGTTCTTCTTGGCGACCATGTGGAAAGATGGTGGCTTCAGGGAGCTAGGCGACAAAAGCAATCCTGAGTTTGACCAATTTCTGATTGTTGTGGTAACTGACTTTTTTTTTTAATATTTTGCTGAAAACGTAGTTGCCATAGTGTAATGTGATTCAATATTTGGGCTGGCGAAATCGAAGAAAAATAAGTTTTTGCATCTTAGTTGTATGAAATGTATTTTGTAGTTTCTGGACGCCAGGAAGTGTTTTAAGAGCATTATGCAGGTCGGCGGGCTGTCGAAGCGGCGGTGGCTGCCCACCCAAGGTCGGCCAAATTGACCCTAGAGATAAGAAGCCAGGGCTGTTGATGCAATTATTTTTATTTCCTGTATCGAAATGCAGCGTCTATGATACACTGCAATCAGCGCGTCTTTCTGTTGAGCGTATGTATGAAGGCAGGTTACCAAGGAGAGTATTACGTTGTAGAAGACCAAAGGAGTAGTATAGGAAGACCTGACAAGAGGCGGCTGTATCAGACTGAAGGTGGCAGCAAGTTAATCCCCACGTCTGGAGGAGGAGAAGACGAAGAAAAATATAGTCACTCCCCGACTTACGCATTATTCGTCTTACGTAAATTCGACTTTACGTAAATTTTAATATATTACAATTTTATATATTAATATTTTAAAATTCTAGCGGGGTTCTGAAATCACCTTGGAGGGCATCGTATTGTCCCCGGGCGTACGGTTGGCGAACCCACTCACGCGGGTTGAATAACGAACGGCTGGGGCAGTAGTGCAAGAGTTTACAGCGGATGGGAAGTGAGTCAGATCCCTCTCCATTTCTTCTGCAGCTGTCGCAGGAGTGACGTTCGGCAGTCTTGTCATTACATAAGACAGATGTATGCGCGCAGGTCTGCTGCATTCCATTCTTATCTGTTAAGTTTTTGTGATGTTTTAAGTTAGTGTTTTGACGTCAGCTATGAGTGGTATAGCTAATTTCAATTAAATGTGCGCTGTAAAGCGGAACAAGGATAAAAAGCTCTATCTGCAGTCGCTAGTAGTTTTATAAGTTCTGCGTACATAGCTGATCATTTTGTGGATAGTACGGCAATTTTGCACCCGTTTCTTATAATCAAGAAGCGAATACACTGTGTTCGTATCCTTTCCTCCCGGGCCGAACTAACACCAGTCAGTGGAGATATTCTTTTGAAGTTACAAAATTATATTTATTAGCAACTAATATAATTTTGCATATACGTTGCATGAAAAATGTATAATATCATTCTTGTGAAGCCTTACAAAAACAGAAATATTGGAATCATTTATTTTGATGGTCCCGGATTCAGAAGTTCGTGACAGGACTAAAAGACACGAAAATGCCACTTATATATTGACAGAGAAAATAAAACTAGTTTTTAAACTGTGAAAGTGTCTGTTTGCTTTTTTGTGACTGCAGGCATCAAGACGGTATTTCGTCTCTTACCACACTATTCGTAATGTTGTTGCTTCAAATTTGGCGGATTTGCTGGTATTGCTGTACCATAAGTCTGATCTGTCAAGAATTTCCATTTAAGAAATCGCAGAAGTACGAGAGTATCCATTCACAAGGTGGTGATTAGGGAGATTCTGATGAATGATAATGTGGACCGGGTAGCATAGTCGGTATAGCGACTGGCTACGGGCTGGACGGTCCGGGGATCGAATCCCGGTGGGGGGGGGCGAGATTTGTCCAAACCGGCCCTAGGGCCCACCCAACCTCCTGTACAATAGGTACCGGGTCTTTCCCGGGAGTAAAGAGCGGTCGGGGCGTGACGCTGACCCCCCACCCCCTTCTAGTGCCGTGGACAAGAAAGAGTAGAGCTATACCTCTACTCTCCCTTTGGGCCGTACGGCCTGTACAGAGCTTCAGTGCCTGTAAAAGGGTGCAATTTACTTTTACCTTTTGATGAATGATAATGCCGCGTTGAGGAAGTACGGTGGCTGCTAAAGGTGCGTCCCAACTATTCGTGCTTGTTATACTCGGAGATTCGTGACTGGCTGTCTACAGATATCCCGTTCAGTGGCTTGAAATGCTGGAAATATGCAAAAAGCACTGCGTCTCGGGGAGCCTGTCTTTGAATTACGGCCTCTTAGCGGAACCACCCGAGCGAAGGGCTCCGGTGGTTGGCGTTACTGAGACGCGGGCTCGTTAAACCGTCCACATTTACGGTGACATACAAGTCAGCGCACGAACAGTCTGGACTCAATTTAATAAGTACAGACGGGACACCAGACAACAAGTCGACTTCACTGCCTCCCACATTTTAGTGGCGCTTCCCCATATACTGTCATCACGTCCGTTAGCCTTTATGGAAAGTGTAAAAATTGCATCATGGCCAAAACATTTTTACCGGCGCGTTATCATCAGGAAGAGAGTTAATCATTGGGCAGCAGAGTACATCCGCTTATGTTGTGTTCAGAGGTTACAGTCCGCAAGGATGAAGAATTTTTGCGTACCTACACGGTCTTTTCGTTTTGTGGTATTTCGTTTCTTGGCTGGCTTTGCCCATACATATTTGCGCGGACCGCTAGCGAAAGACTCGTGCATTCGAATCGTTCCGACCCTCAGAAGCCGGTCTATGATTTTTCTGTTGTAGATTGAGTAGTGGAATAAACGATTTCTCGCAGAAGAGAGCGTACAGTTGGCCGATATTTTCGGTACTTCCTGTGGAATTGTCGTTGATCATTTGCCATATGCAGGCGGTCCTCGACTTTCGTACGCCGAATTTGGACTTTTCGTACACAGATGACGAACAGACATTTCGAGCTATCGCACAGTGGCCTCGCGGGTCTAAGGCGTGGGTCTGCGGTCGCTCGCTGGCTGGGATTGAGGGTTCGAATCCTGCCGGGGGCATGGATGTTTGTCACTTGTAAATATCTGTTGTCATGTGGAGGTCTCTGCGACGGACCGATCACTCGTCGAGAGGAGTCAAGCCGACTGCGGTGTGTTTAAAGCGGAGATTACACGAGGCTACTTTACAAGGTACTCGCCAGCTTGTATGGTCGCCGGCTAGTGAGCGAGCAGAGAATAAACTAGCCATACCTGTTACACGTAGGAATGGAGAGGCTGGACAGTGAGCTAGTAACGCTCTAGTTCGTCATTCGACATCTCAGAGATGAATTGAAGAATTTTAGTGTTATCACAAGGTACTTACTGGCGGTGTCAGTTACACTGAGCGAGTTTACTAGCCAGCGAGTAGCGAGTGGCATTTAACAGACATCTCAACTTCATTCGTTCGGATTTAGTCGCCAGCGAGTTTAGTCGCTTTCATAACCAGATAAGGCGAGTTTAAAAGCTGCAAGTGACTTCGTTGGCGACCAGCGTGTAAAGTAATCCACGCCTGAGTGGGGTGCACAGAGATTACTAAACATCTAGGAGCCGTATGACACTAGGCCCCAGAAGGGTGAAATGAAGGACGTTTCTGACTGAGGATCCACAAATCAAAGGCGCCACCACACAAAATTCAATCTCCACGGCTACTTAACGCCCCGGATTTGTGTACCCCTGCCCTATCAATTCAAATTGTTTGTTCCCCCCCCCCCCAGTCGCTTATTATGCTTTGTATATTTGTTTTAACTGAAGTGTAAGTTTTAAATTATAAGCACAGAAGTGTTGAACCTCAGAGGTTTTTTTTTTTTCTTTTTAATTCAGTAATTCAAGTCTCACTGCGGGTATTTCTGCAGCGAATATATTTCGGATTCTTACACCACGCAGGATAAGTTCGTTACGACGTTTCGGAGGACCCTTCTGCCTTCGTCTTCAGGAGGGTTTGGTTTGATTCAGACCTGCCGTGTCTCAGGAGGTTAGTCGCCGCGGAAGCCCGTTTTCGATCCCAGACCATTGCTTATGGAATTTGTGGCGCAAAAATTGGCACCGAGACAAGTTTTTCTCCGAGTGCTTCGGTTTTCCCCGGTCATTACTATTCCACCAGTAGTCCATTCGTATTCATACGTCAGTTGCGTACACTGTATAATATCAGAAATTGACAGCGTCGTTCATTAGCACAAAAAATCGTTCACGTGGATGCTGCTGTGATAGGGAACAGGAGAAGATGTGTCAGTTAATTGAAATGACATTTAAAGTTTGTAGTGGGTCGTTACTTTCGTCCAAATTTAACCCAGTTTATCTGAAATCGATGAGTTGAAGTATAAACCTTTCCACATGACAAACCTTATAGTGGATGTGTTGATTGCGGCAGTTTTTCTCACTGCTTTAAACTGCTCATTGTGAACCCCTTGTTGCTGAAAATAGCAAAGATCCTGTACATACCCCGCAACTGGTGTGACTGAAGTGGGTTTTGTAGTGCCAGTCTCTGTTCTGTCTGAAAATTAAGCTAGCATTCCCCCCATCAGTCTTCATTTCTTAGTACAGGTAATGTTATATCTGTGCTTAATTAGTCACCTTGCTATGAAGGCTTATAGGGCAGGGGCAGTACAAGAAACTGATCTCGCATTGAGTGAACAGTGGTGAGGAGGTCGTGACCTCTACACCACTACTTGTTCGAAAAACATGAAGAGTTTTCAACGCTTCATATGATTCAACATTTTATGAATGTAAAATCAACATTTTGTGACAAACACAAATTAAGTATTCGTGCATCTTCTGGTTCTGTGATACATTACTATGTTGATTTATTGATAACAAACTGTTATTACTGTACCAGTGTAGTGAGTGTTTAAGTGTGAATTGTAGCCACTTTAAATTATTACAATTTTCACATAAGGGTGTGGAGTATTTTACTCTCACTATCCAGAATTCTGCTGCGCTCATTTCTCCGTCGCTGGCCGATTCGGCGTTACTGCAGCCATTATCAGACCCCGTTTGTAGGTTAAATGTAAACTGTTGACATTTCGTCAGTTGCCAGTTGCGTTTCAGATATTCCATTTTATTCGCGTGTTAGCGTCGAGCTTCCCTTTTCTTACAGAACTGATTCCTGATCTCCCCCTCCCCCCAACTCTTTTCATAGTATTGTTAACTTTTAGCTAATGTTGTGAGCAACAGTAAAGACCTTCACTAGGGCCCATATCGGTTGGGTAATCCAAAGTTCTGAAAAATTGTGGTGCCATGAAGCTGAAGCTTATTGCATAGACTACAAATTTGTGTGGTGAGTTGTTCTCCAATGCAAGGACTGTGCATATACTGTTGTTAGTAACATTCATTAATATGAGTAATTTCCAAATAAGGTTGAATAGAAACCTTGAACTTGCCCCTAAGCGTAGACTAGGCATTATATGAGGTCATCGTTGTTCTGGTATGTTACACTGTGTTGCTGGGTAATTAGTGCCCAGTGTTTCGAGACAGACTGGTGGTCTCATTTTAAAGGGTTTAAATGCCCACATTGAAATGTTCATGGGCATTTCGACCCCTGAAGATGAAACCCCTACATTGTCTCGAAACATTGGTCACCAATCTCCCAGTAAAACGCTGCCACATCCATTTTGAACAGAGACCTCAACTACACCGCTGCCAAAGCCTAAAGACTCACGTAGCTGGGACGTATTTTGTAAAATGCTATTAATTAAAGGAGAATGGTGGGATAATCAGGCTTCCAGCTTTGAGAGCACAAATATTCATCTCTATAACTTCACTACAAGTGAAAGTGGAGTGACTGGTATGAGTTTGCACGAAGGGCTTTTTCATTTGTACTTAGCTTTATTTAAAATCTGCTTAATAGAACAGAATCTGTGTCACTTGTACCAGGTTTTAATCTGTCACGATAACTGACTGGGATGATTTTTCTTTTGATGAAGATTACAATCATCTGGGACATTATGCCACCTATATTGGTGTATACGAGGTTTGTTCAAATAGTATCCGGATTGGAATTGTAGTGGTTGTTCACTGGGTGGGATGTGTTTGCAACCAGTCTTGACATGTTCGTACATGTCTTAGCAACTCATGACACAAGTTGC